>Ga0131853_10011707_pt1 | contig 16074 bp, 19 predicted proteins | sample TergutLab28metaG_FD_92764 | JGI IMG/M metagenome (GOLD analysis project Ga0131853, IMG submission 92764) | Labiotermes labralis P1 segment gut microbial communities from Petit-Saut dam, French Guiana - Lab288 P1 (version 2) (version 2) | ecosystem: Host-associated > Arthropoda: Insects >...
AAGAACGCATACGAGAACTTGGCGGCACGTGTAATTTCAGCAGCCGAGATGGGTTTAAGATTTTTATAACAGTACCTAAGAAGGAGAATTCAGCATGAACATTATCCTTGCCGACGACGATAGAATCGTCCAAACATCCCTCAAAACTATAATCCAAGCCGAAGGCGATATAACAGTACTTGCCACAGGCAGCAATGGAAACGAGGCAGTACTTCTTTACAAAGAACACCGCCCCGACGTGGCTTTGTTGGACATCCAAATGCCTGAGAAAACAGGCATAGACGCAGCACGGGAAATTTTACAGTTTAATCCGGATGCAAAAATATTATTTTTAACTACATTTGAAGACGATGAATATATCCGCCAAGCGATGGAAATTGGCGCAAGGGGCTACATTCTAAAGCATAACTTCGAAAGCATTGCCACAAGTTTACGCACCGTGGCTTTAGGGCATAGCGTCTTTGGCACAGAAGTCGTACAAAAATTCAAAGCCGCAGCCCCCAAACAAGACCTAAAAAAGCTGGGACTAAGCGAAAAAGAAGAAGAGCTTATAGCATTTGTAGCCGAAGGGCTAAACAATAAAGAAATTGCCACAGCCATGTTTTTAACCGAAGGTACGGTACGTAACTATTTAAGCAATATTTTGGAAAAACTAAACCTACGTGACCGCACACAGCTTGCAGTGTTTTGGCATAAAATGCTATACTGAGAACACATGAAAACCAAGCAATCATGCGGTTTTGAAAACCTTCACCAAAAAGAACAACATTGCCCTAAAATCGGAACGGAGTGTTTCATATGGCAAGCAACACCGCAATTTTTTACGATATCGAAAATTTAATGGGATTATTTAACGAAAAAACAAATACAGGCTTACATTTAGACGAAATTTATAGGCGTGTACTCGAAATGGAAGGCGTTACAGGCGTGTCTATTCAGCGTGCCTATGCAGATTGGGCTGTACCCATGCACCGTAATTTAAAAAATTTGGTACTGCAAATAGGCATCGAACCTATACAAATTTTTAACACCAACCAAAACGACAGAGTAAAAAACGCTGCCGATGTCTGCCTCATAATTGACGCAGTAGACCTTGCAGCAAGAAACCCTAATATTCAAAATTTTGTTATTGCCTCCGGCGATGGTATTTTTGCATTCCTGTCCAAAAAGCTGCACGAACACGGTAAACGTGTTATCGGTTGTAGTTTTGAAAAAATTGCAAATACAATTTTTATGAATTCTTGCGACCAATTTATTGGTTTAGAAAAAGACAAAAAAAATGTAATCGCCAAAGCAATTACAAAAAAAGCCCCCAAGACACCTAAAAAACCTGCCGTAAAGCTACCAAAAACTAAGTATACAGAAACGCTGCTTGCTACAAATATCGAAACACTAACCGACCTTGGCGACACCGCAAGCGTTATGCACATCGTGTGCCAATTGGTAGATGCTTTGTTTACAGAAGACACAAAAGACCTACCCGGCTTAGAAATTTCCGTTTTTGTAAACTATATCAACCATTACATTCCGGGTTTTAAAGTTAAGCAGCATGGCTTTAAACGTATAGGCGAATTTATGCAGTTTGTGCTTACCGGTAGCCCTTACTGCACCTATACAGTAGAAGATAATGTTGTGTTAATGGCACAAAGAACATCCGCAGAAAATGCAAACGGCAAAATTGTAAAAGATATAGAAGGGTTACTCTTAGTTACGCCGGAAGGAGAACGTTACAACACTGTGTTTAACGTTCCTTTTGGTGTACCTTTTGTATATACAACGCAAACTTCTGTACTAGAAGCAAAGCCGGAAACAAAGGCAGAAACAAAAGAAAGTACCGTACGCAAGCTAATCAAATCTTTATTTGAGGAATTGACTGATAAAAATATGCTTAGCGAAGCAGAAGTCAATCTTCTGACCACCACCGAATATGCGAAAGCAACCTTTGGCGTACGTGCGCCAATTTTGCGAGAAATAGACGGACAGCGCAGCATAAAAGAATTACGCATCCTGGGCGGCAGAGTTAAATACTGGAGAGAGCCATTTAGTTTGGGTGATAAAAAATATCTTGTTTACAAGGAATGGGCAAACCTACACAAAAATCGTTTTATGGTTTGGTATGATGCTCAGAAGAGCCAAATATGAAATTTAAGGATAAAAAATTTAAATGGGCATTAATAATCGGTGGTATTGCTCTGTTTTTTGTGTTGATAATAATCTCTCCAATATTTTTCATCCAGGATATTGTAATAGAAGGCAACTTTCACGTTAGCGATTCCGATATCCGTTCAAGGCTTGGGCTTTCTGCTTCCAGCAATATTTTATTGTTTAATTCCGCTGCTGCACGCACACGTGTTATGGGCAATGTTTATGTTGCCGACGTTAGCTTTAGAAGAGAGCTCCCCGGGCGTTTGCAGGTTAATATTTTAGAACGCAGGCTTAGTGCATATGTAGAGCATATGCCCGGCAGTTTTTTATTTTTAGATGACCAAGGTCGTGTGTTAGAAGTCCGGTCACATTTACCCGAAGCACTCCCTATACTGGAAGGGTTAAATTTCACACGGTTTCAAGTTGGAGAAATATTGGAAGTGCCGGATTCTGTAGATTTTGCAAAAATTGTACATTACACGCAACTGCTTATTGCGCACGGCATTATTAACCGTGTCACATATATAATTGTGTCCGACCCTACTAACCTTCGCATTTTAGTAGGCTACAAAGAATTCCATTTAGGCGGTATTTCCAATGCAGACGAAAAAATTCGTACTGTTGTAGATGTACTTGCGCAATTACCGGACGATGGCACCATGCGAGGCTTTATGGATTTGAGAGAAATTCGTCCGGAATATTTTTTTTCAATACTTCAATAAAAAGCTTGTGATTGTGGGACAAGCGTTGTATTATAAAGGGCAGTAAAAAAGCGAAAATTTACAAGGAGGATTAACCTTGATTGATATTGATAACACACATGATTTGAAAGCAAAGATTAAAGTTATTGGAGTGGGCGGCGGTGGCGGTAATGCTGTAGACCGCATGGTGGAAGATGCAGTAGCCGATGTTGAATACATTTCTGCAAATACAGACAGCAAAGCTTTGCAAAAATCAAAAGCTGCTATACGCATACAATTGGGCGAAAAGCTTACCCGTGGTCTTGGGGCAGGCAGCAAACCGGAAGTTGGTCGCCGTGCAGCAGAAGAATCCCGTGAAATATTGTGCAGTGCGATAGAGGGTACGGACATGCTGTTTATCACAGCCGGCATGGGCGGCGGTACAGGTACAGGTGCTGCACCTATAATCGCTGCAATTGCCAAAGAAATGGGCATATTAACCGTTGGTGTTGTTACAAAACCTTTTGACTTTGAAGGTGCTGTGCGTATGCGCAATGCAGAAGCAGGTATCGAAGAGCTTAAGAAAAGTGTAGACACTATTGTTGTTGTACCAAACGACAAGCTGGAGTCTATCATAGATGAAGACGCTTCTATCCAAGAATCCTTCCGCATTGCAGATGATGTTTTGCGTCAAGGTGTTGCCGGTATTTCCAGCATTATTTTGGATGACGGATTGGTTAACCTAGACTTTGCCGATGTTGAAACTGTAATGAAAGACCAAGGTCTTGCGCATATGGGCGTTGGACGTGCTTCCGGCAAAAACAAAGTTGAAAGCGCAGTGGCAGATGCCCTTAGCAGCCCACTTTTGGAAACAAGCACAAAAGGTGCAAGGAATATTCTCATCGCTTATACAGGCGACGAAAATCTACCGCTTAAAGCGTTGCGTCGTGCATCGCTTGCTGTTAAAGATACGCTTAACCCAAATGCCAACATCATATTTGGTGCAACCCTTAGCCCTGATTTAAAAGACGAAGTTGTCGTTACACTTGTTGCAACAGGCATAGAAGATATTGACGACGAGGAAGAAGAAGTAATCGCAACAAAAGCACCGGGAACGCAACAGATCCCACGCCCTCAACAAAGTAGCCACCCGGGCAACGACGAACCTCCTGTAATTGGCGAAGCACAACCGGAAAGTTTTGACGACGAAGAACCTGCATTCATACTTATTGGCGAAAACGATGGTATGAGATCTCCCAAGACACCGAGCTTTATACGTGAGTGGAAAAATAATAACAATAAATAAGCAATTCTAAAAAGCGATATTACCAAGTAGCTAGCTTGGCAATATCGCTTTTTTAGAATACTTCTTGACTTTAACACCGTGTCGTACTTTATCATAATGAACAAGGAAGAGGTGAAACAATGGAATTGCAAACAATCAATCAAGTGTCGAAAGCATATGGCATTTCGACCCGAATGATGCGTTATTACGAAGAAATCGGGCTTATCAGCAGCCTGCGGAAAGATGACTATGCCTATCGTATGTACGACAATACTGCGCTTTTGAAATTACAGCAAATCATCATGCTGCGCAAATTGCGTATCCCGATGAAACATATTCGTGTTATCTTAAATAACCCGTATACAGCCGAAGTTATGGACATTTTCATACAGAATATTCATGAACTTGATGGCGAAATCAAAACCCTTTCCGCTATCCGTGATATGCTGATTCATATGTTCAATAAACTTGAACAAAACGATAGTGTCCGAATGGATTTTGACTTGCTTACTGACACATCGGTGCTTTCTATTGTTAAAACCTTGACCTTATCAAAAAATTTGATAAAGGAGACAGCAACGATGGAAAATTTAACGAAAGCAGAAATCAAAACTCTTCCTTTTGGAAAGTATTTATGGCGTGTATTGGAAAAAAGGGACGGCAATGCGCTGATTATTACCGAAAATACGATTGCAGAGCGTTCCTACCATAATGAATTAGCAGATGTTTCGTGGGAACACTGCGAAATGCGACAGCACCTTAACAGCGCATTTTACGAAACTTTTACTGTGGAAGAGCAGTCGCAGATACTGGAAACACAGATAAGTGACTGCAATAATCCGTGGACGGGAACAAAGTGCGGCAACCCCACAACCGATAAGGTGTTTCTGTTAAGCTATGACGAAGTACTTAAATATTTCGGCGATAGCGGAGATGTACAAAACCGCCAAGGCTGGCATTGGGTTGATATTGATATACCAGACTTTAATGGCGGCGTACCCGAAAAAGGTGGACATGATTTTATCAACGACCAATACAATAATGCACGTCGTGCATATAAAATTGACGGCTCACCCGCTTGGTGGTGGCTGCGTTCGCCCGGTGGGCAAGGGCAACATACGACAGGCAGCATAGGATTTATCGGCGAACTTTTCCTTTGCGGCGATGATGTATGGATGCACAGCCGCGAACATAGCAATGAAAAAAATGGAGGTGTCCGCCCTGCAATGTGGGTGAACCTTTGTTAGAAGCATAAAAAAAGGATGCTTACTGAGCATCCTTTTTTTTACGCTTCTACTACACCTGACATCATGGTTACTTCTACGCCTTGCGCTCTCCATTTGTCGGCAATTTTGTTCATACCCAAAGAGTCGCTGGACATATGCCCCGCTACAATTACATTACCGTATTCATGCTCTTTTAATGCCTTCACATCACCTTCCGGAATGTGCATGAGAATAAGCGTACCTACGCCGCCTTCAAAATATTGCTTTAACACGGCTTCACCGGGACCGGTATAGCCTGCCATTAGTACATATATTTTGCCTGCATAGCTGTCCGGCTTACCAACACGGATAACCGGCTTCCTTGCAGAGTTTTTGTATTCACCGATTTCTCCCAATGCCTCTACTATATCGCTTAACTTTGTGTCGGGCTTGGCTGCAAATTTATCGTCCAAGTGCTTTTGCACAATGGCTTCGCCAATAAGATCCGCAGGGGTGTGAAGTGATACATATGGCATGTTCATTAGCTTTGCAGCAGATTCGCTACGGCGGGTATTGGTTACATGCTTCATATAACTTAACGAATCTTTACGTTTTTCAAGGGCTTTTTGTGAACGATTTCTTGGCACGCCAAGCTTTTCCAAACGCAGGATATGTGAATCCATTACGTCCAACATATCAGGGTTGGTGTTTTTTGGATGGTGGCTAACTACACAGTCGTAGTCAAGGTCCTTTGCAAGCAAAAGCTCCGCCGTATCCATGTCTACGCCCATCAACACTTTTTTAATGTTTTCGCCGGGTACAATAATGTCGCAGTCGCCGGGCATTTTGTCTAGGTTCGCAAGTTCCAGTGCAATGTCCATCATTTTTTGTGTGTTCATTTGATTTTCTCTCCTTTTTTAAAAAATGTGCCATTGCACGTTAAGCGCAATGGCACATGATTATTTTAATTTGTTTTATGCTTCTGCCAGTACAGGATAAACAGAAACTTTTTTCTTATCTCTACCTTTGCGCTCGAAACGAACAACGCCGTCTACCAAAGCGAAAAGATTGTCATTAGAACCACGACCAACATTGTTGCCCGGGTGAATTTTTGTACCTTTTTGTGTATAAAGAATATTGCCTGCCAATACAAACTGACCGTCTGCACGTTTTGCACCCAAACGTTTAGAGTTTGAGTCACGACCGTTTTTGGAAGAACCTACACCTTTTTTACTAGCAAAAAATGAAAGGTTTAATTTAATCATGATTTTCACATCCTTTTCAATTCTAACTCCTGCGGATACTCCTGCGCTACATCGGTTAAACCAAGCACAAGTGCGTCCAACAGAAGCCCTGCTCCTGTGTTACGAAAACTGCTGTCATGGAGTTTAAATTCCAAGTATCCACCGCTTTCGTCCCACTTTACGTCAAAATCTTTTAGGGTTGTTAGTTTTTCTATACTGTTTACAGTGTTTATTGTAAGCATAGATACAGCAGCACATACATGTGTGTCGCCATGGTTTTTGACTTTAAACCCTATAACTAACCCTTCTGAATTTTCAGAAGTAGTATCGCAAAAGATTGTTGCGTTAATCATACTATTTGTTGATAGCTTCGATTTTTACACGAGTAAATGGCTGACGATGACCTTTTTTCTTGTGGAAGCCTTTTTTGGACTTGTACTTGTAGATGATAACTTTCTTTGCTTTACCATCTTCCATAACTTGTGCTTTAACTGTTGCGCCTTCAACAGTTGGTGCGCCAAAAATGGAGTCTTCGCCGTCTAAAATGCTAAGAACTTGGTCAAATGTGTAAGAAGTTCCTGCGTCTGCGCCAAGTTTTTCTACAGTGATGATATCACCTGCTTGTACTTTGTACTGCTTGCCGCCTGTTTGAATAATAGCGTACATGAATTACACCTCCCTGGGATCTATTGGAAGTACACGCCGAACAAGGTAGGCAAAACCTTTAAAACCTTATGACGAGCGGTTACTACATAACTCAAAGAATGTTAACACAGCCGGGGGCAAATGTAAAGAAAATCTTAGACATTGTCTTAGATTTCGGATAATGCTTGCTTTACTGCACCTGCAACCGCTTTTGCCAAGTTAACAGGCACAGCATTTCCAATCATTTTATAACCATCGGCAAGATTAATATATTTGAATATAAAGTCGTTCGGGAAGGTTTGAATCCTGGCGCACTCACGAATGCTCAACCGCCGGTATAAATGTTCTTCACCCGGCACAAATATACGCTTATTTTGCTCAATCAAAAGCATTTTTGGGGCTTGCGGGTGGATGGGCGCATGTCGTCCACCTGCTTGAATGGTAAAAGATTGCTCATCCCAGCCCCGTACACGGTTGCGAGACATAAAAATAGTAGAGAATCCGCCTGTCATATACTCGTGGTTTTCAATTGCACATTCGCCATTGTTTGTTTTATTTGTTGTTTTTGCCGGCAAAGCATTGTCTTTTAAATCCCAAATAGCATCTTTTAATGTTCGCTTATTTTCTCGTTCGGTTGGAAAATGAAATTTTGCGCCCAAGTCTTTTCTAAATCCTACATAAAATACACGTTTTCTATCTTGCGGCACGTCAAAATTCGCAGCATTTAGAAGTTTCATGCTAACATCATATCCCGCGTCATCAAAATGCTTGATTATATTTTTAACAGCATCACGATGAATATCCGCAAGCATTCCCGAAACATTTTCTGCTACAAAGAATTTTGGTTTTTTATCGTTTAATATGCGAATAAATTCATAAAAAAGCTTTCCCCTAGCGTCTTCTATGCCTCGCAATGTCCCGGCCTCACTCCAACTTTGACACGGGGGACCACCAATAATGCCGTCGCAATTGGGAATTTCTGACGACAATATTTGTCTGACATCACGCCTATCAAGCAGCGTAGCATGGTTAGCTTCGAATGTGTCCCAAATTGTTTTGTCGTACTCGTTAGCCCAAACGATATTAAAACCTGCTTTTTTAAAGCCTAAATCCATACCGCCTGCGCCTGCAAACAGGCTAATAATATTCATCTTTATTCCCCTACCTGTGAAAAGTTATAAGCTTAGCTTGCTTTAATATTGACGGATTATTTGGATTTTTTATTTTTATATCTTTAATCTCAAAATTTTCACATGTCAACTTTTCCAACTCAGCCCTATCGGCAGCAGGAAAAGAATTATACTTTTCTGTGTTAATAATTGCAGCAAACTCAAACTGTGCAGCTACAGGCTTATATACATAAGAAAATACCTTTGCCGGATTTTCTATTCCCCACATGCCACGAATGCGCAAATATGTAATACCAAGCGGGTCGACACGGTTTACACGTGCAAATTCCTTTGTTTCTGCAAACTCAACATCAGGAATAGTGTTAACACCTGTGCTGATAACATCTTTTATTCGCTCATATATTTCTGCACTTGCAGCATAATCAATTCCATATACAAAAAATAAGCGTATTAAATGGTTACCTTTTACTACGCCAACTGCATACAAAATATCTTTCTCTTGCCACTCTTCACAAATGCGGCAATCGTTAGTAATCATAGGGCTATTGGCAAACAACTTGGCTTTTGGGTAAGAGCTGTTAAGCGCAAGCGCAGCCCCTGCACTCTCTATCTTTTTTACCTCTATGGCATCGCCTTTGCGAATCATCATATCCGGCGGGTTATTTTGATTGCCTTGGTAAGAAAAAGTTTGTTCAAACTTTTCAAGACGCACTTGCTCATCTGTCTCGGCTAATGTTCCCGCAAAAACATCTTTTATGTAATTTTCTAATACTTCACCCATACTGTTGGCACGGTTACGGCTTTCATAATAATTCCGCAGTTCACTTATTGGGTTTGAAACGATATTTTCTATTGCTGATATTATATTAACGCTCATTGCAAAAGCTCCTTTTTATACGATGTATCTAACCCGCATTTTTCGTAAATTTCCATTACAACTTGCTCTTTCCCTGTGATATAACTGTCTATATCGTGAGGGAATTTTTTTGCCATTGCTATTTTTATATCGCTATATTTGCTGCGGTAGGCTTCGCTGCCACGCAAAAAATCGCGCAGGGATATATGTCGTTTCAATTCGTCAGCATTTTTGTCGCATACATACAGATGATGCTCCATTAGGTGTGGCTTGTTTTCGTATTTGAAAACCTCCCTACCCGTAATGCCAAGGTCGCCTATGTGGTGATAGCCTATTTTTGCAAGTTGCGTTACCACTTGGGAGAAGTTTTCTTTTTCTATAACAATATCGATATCTATGATGGGTTTTGCATAGAGACCGGGTACAGATGTACTGCCAACATGTTCAATGGATGGTATGATATCGGCAAGCACAGGTACCAGCTCGCTTTTTATTCGCTCGAACTCGTTTTTCCAATTGGGGTTATAAGGGGCTACAATAATTGTCCGCATGTTACCAATCGCTCCTTACAAAGTGCTTAACGCCAGCAGAAATATTTTCGACTTCGTCTTTCAAAAATTGCGGGTAGACGGTAAGTTGCTTTAGCTCGTCAAACGCTACCCAGTGGAACGAAACGTTTTTATTATCCTGTGATACTTCTGCCATATTCACGCCATCCGCAAGCGAAACCAAATGGTAGAAAGAAATGTTATGTGCCTTTTTACTGCCCCAATTCCAAAAATTTTCTTCTACCCACAGCAGCCGTTCGCAGGAAACATTTGCGCCAAGCTCCTCTTCAAACTCTCTAACAAGCGCGGCTTCGGAGGTTTCGCCAAAGGATACATGCCCGCCGGGTACAGCGTATTCATCGCCATGTTTTTGCATGAGAATTTTGCTACCCCTTATCAAAACGCCTGCCGTGCGAAAATGGCATATACTTGATTCGTCCGAAAAAAGCCAGTCTTTCGTCATTTGGTCACCTCTAATATATAATCTGCCGTTTGCTTGGCTGTCATACTTGTGTTATCCACAATTTTTACACTACTATCAAATACCAGCGCATCATAAAAATGCTTTATCCAATATTCCGGTGTAATGCTTGTATGGCAGGTTCTTGTATTGCAACGCTCTACAGCGGTTTGATAGCTTGGCTTCAAAAGAAAAAAATGATACTTGAGAGTGCGTGCATTAAAAATTTCTATGTATTTTTCCATATCTTCGGGCATTAAAACATGTGCCAGCACAAAATTGCTGCCAAACATGGAAAGTATATCTATCTCATGAGCAATTTCATCAAAAACATCTTGTTCTTGAAAGTGAACTTGCTCCTTATTACTTTTATGTTTTACCACTTGCCGCACACAATCGCCATCAATGGCAAGGAAGCCCTTTTTTGCCAAAACTTCTGCAACTGTAGACTTTCCACTGCCGCATGTGCCGTTTAATACTATGATATTACCGCCGTCGCAACGGTAAGAAATTTCTACTACGGCAATACATTTTTTGCAAGTAGGCAGTATGGGCGTATGGTCAAACTGCTGCTTTCGTAAGGCTTGACTGTATATTTGTATGTCATTTTCTAAAAGTTTGCCGCAATTTGGGCAGGTAATCATTCGACATCAACCCTTTCGACCATTGCCAGTATAACATAACCAGCATCGGAAAAGGCATAACCACTGAATATATAAAATTTCTCCGCTTGCCCCAATCGGGTTTAATTTAGCAAGCCGCAATGCCGTTGATACTTGCCGTTTTGTAAGCAAAGCTTGCTTGCCTAATAAACCGAACTTTATCCCATGCGAAACAAAACTATAGTACAGTCTTTGTTCCGCACTTAAAATATCGGGCTGCTGCTTCTGCGATATATGCAGCAAAACTACATCAACGCCGGGTATAGGATGAAAGTCATCTCCGCGGAAATGGTAAACGATATTAAGATCAAAGAATGGCTTTAGTTGTAGCGACTGTAACGTATCAGCGGGTTTACCGCAAAATCGCTTTGCGGCACCTTTTTCCATCACAAGCCATGCGTCTTGTGGAGGATTTTTACTTTGTGTAAGTTTTTTTATAATAGCACTTGTAATAGCAAAAGGAATATTTGCAAAAACTTTATACTTGCCGGACTCGGGTAGCTTCCATTTTAGGAAATCTTGATTGTAAAGTTTTATCTTTTCAGCGTCAGCATACTTTACAGCTAACTTGCCATGCAATTTTTCATCAACTTCAATAGCAGACAAAGTATGGCATTTTTTAAGCAGTATGTCTGTGATATGCCCTTTACCGGGGCCTATTTCTATTACATAGTCGTTTTTAGTTATACCGGCAAGATTTATCAGCCTACTGATTATTTTCTTGCTTGTTAAAAAATTCTGCGACACCCAAAGGGGTGGCTGTTTCCCTTGTTTTTTGCCCATGGCAATACACCCTTTTTTCAATTATTTCGGAACGAAAAAAAGGCACACAAAAACTTGGGCGACTTAACCTACGCCCTAAGATTTAATGTACCTTAATTAACGAATACGAATAATTGACATGAGTGCATTACCTCCAAACATGTGAATGTTCTCACTCTACATATTTAGAGGTATCACTTCAAGATAAACTTTGGTTATAACCAAAGTTATTGGTTTATAAGCGAAACTTCTTCAGTTTTTGCTTTTTTCTTCAAGAAGTCTTTGCCTATCAACACTAAGTTAATAATCGCATAGCTCACAGAGTAATACACAAACAGGTTAAAGTACGACATAACAGATATCCTGCCAAGAGATACCATTATAAATAGGTAAAGAAACAATATCGCAATGGTAGCCACATAACCCAATATAAGTTTAAGCCATAGCCGCCCTTTTGATTTGTGAATAAAGACAAAGCCTATGACAGCAAGTATAAGAGGCAAATCCCGACCTATTAGCCGAATGATTATTGCAACTCTTGCGCCACCCACATCGCCTTGCATCATATCAGAGGCGGCATCAATCCAAGTAAGTATTTTTGACACTGCCAAATATGTGATAAAAGCAGTTTTTACAAAAGTCCATTTTTGGTTTTTCATTTAGCCAAAATAGCTTAACAAGATAGCCTGTAAGAAAGTTACAAACGCATAAAGGTTATCATTCATCATGCCCGGCCACATTTCTTCTATAAAATAGAATTCGTCCAGCGGAGTATGCAGGATTGTAACTGTAAATTCGTCAATACCTTCGCCAAGGCGGGTAAGTTGTGCTGCTAGTTCCGGGCTAACTGCTTCAGATCGCTCTAAGCCAACAAAGTTTACAACTGTAAAACCATCAAAGAAAAACACAAGCGAATCGGTTGGGAACATTGCCAACTCCGGGAAAGAGAGTAGTGTAAAGTCGTGTTCTTCGGACAATGCTGCGGCAATTGCACTAACCAAAGCTGCTGTTTCATTTACATATGGCTCTAACAAGCCCATCATTGCAGCTTGTGCGATTATAACCTCTTGCGGTATTTCAGAGATATCTACAGGCTCGAATGAAATCATTTCACGCAGAATTTCTACTATTACTTCTTCATCTTCTATGTCTGACAAGCCCAGCATTTCAAGCGTTTCCGGGTTTCGAAGCACGGATTCAATTATGTCTTCTATATCCATTGTCGCAGCTCCGGTAAGTTCTTCCAGCAATGCGTCAAATTCTGCGCCGGTAAGCTGCGGCAATACAGATGCGCCATACATAACATATGGTCCTTCTATAATAACGTCGGCATTTACCATCATTACAATGTTATCACGTTGTGCTTGTGTAAGACTTTCCAAGAAATAATATGCGCCTACAAGCCCAACTTCTTCTGCGCCGAAGAATACATATATGATTGTATAGTAGTTATCTTCCAGCAGCATACGCTTCGCACTTTCCAGCAATAAAGCCACACCGGATGCATTATCGGATGCGCTTGCATATGGCGGGGAATCATAGTGTGCGCCAACAACAATTATTTGGTCGGACTGCCCCGGAACGGTTAGGATGACGTTTTGTGTAAGCCTGTCTTCCCGCAGAAGATGGTCACGGTCTACGCCCAAAACAAACGGATGTGTAACCGAAAACCAGCTAAGCGGCATAAACGCTGCAAGTTCCAAATCTTGATAATCCCAATAGCTGAATTCTTGTACGGTTATGTCTGCAAAATCGTAACCCATGGCAAGCAACTCTTCCACAATCCAAATAGCGGCTTCAAGCTCGCTATATGTAAAGGCAGAACGCCCGGGCAGGTTATTGCTCATGTGGCGGATGTAGTTAACTGCAATTTCCCCAACCGGTAAGCCGGTAGAATATGTAGCTTCACGTACATCTGCAAAGTTTTCCGCATCCCAGAGGGTTGGATTAATTGGGTCTATGCGTTCTGCAAGCGGAAGCTGTAACAAAAACGGCATAACTTCCTCTAAAAAGTCAACAGGTACAAACGCTGTACCGTCTTCTATAAAACCACCAACTTCTTCTACGCTAAGTATAAATCTTGTACCGCTGAGGGCAATGATATGTACTTCACGCAGTTCGTCGTCCCACTCCACTTGCAGACCAAAAAGCTCTGCATAATAACGTAGTGCAACAAACATTTCATCATTTACAAAACGCATAACATCGTCTTCTATTGCGGGTGTTGCAGGCAGATATTCCGGTTCATCTGTCTGCGCCATTACAACCATTGGCAATGTCATGATAAGTGCCATTACCAATGCGGTAATGGAAAGTATTGTTTTTTTCATATTTTCCTCCGTTTATATGTAGGGGTTTCCCCTAAATTTAGTACATGCGAATTTTAGCATGTAGGTGTTTTTTTGTCTAAGACATTTTCTTAGACAAAAAATGCTACAAGGCTTTAGTCTGCCTTATAGCATTAAGAAATTTATTTATCCAATTAATACAGTAGTGCGCTCGATAAGTTTCTTATCCAGCATATAAATTTCATTTGCATCTTGAAAGTCATATCTAATCCACTTATCTACGTCCGGAATTTCTACAAATTTTGACCGTACACCAATAGCAAGTCTGCATATCGGTTTTTTCATACTTCCATCCAATCGGATTGAAAATCTTGATCCACCTTTTTCTTGTGTAATACGAGATAAGTCAACTGCCTTTGCCAGAATAGCTTTAACTATGTAGTAACACTCAAGCTCCTCTTCTGTTGGTAGCATTTCGCTCGGACTCTCCACAATTTGTTCCTCTTTTTGTACTTTGGGAGCTTCTACCCGTTGGCTCTGCTCTAAATCACCTGCCGCAGCAATGCGCTTAGCTACTCGCTCGCCTATAATCTCAATCAAAGCCTGCTTTACATGAGGTCCGTACTTTTCGCCCTTATTCTTTTTCGTGGTATCAAAAGGAAGACCTCTTAAAACTACTTTTACAAATTCATCTTCCGGATTATCTAGCTGCCGTTTAAAGAATTCTTTCATCGCATTTGTATATTTAAGGTCTTCTGCGGCACATAAAATCTCTTCCACATCAAAATCTTTTTTACGGAATTTTTGAAGCTTTTTTATTGTGTCATCTTCAACAGCAGCATTTTGCGCATATTTTAGCAAATCCACTTCAAGAAAAGGTTCTGAATCCAAATTAACCTTATTATTATCAGATTTTTCTGAATAGAATTTATAAATCATTCCGTTTGTTAATATACAAACTCTTGCAGGAGTATGCGGAAAATATCTTTTGAGTTGGACAAGTGGGTCGTCGCCCAGCGGGTCAGTACATGCCTTAACTTCAATTAAAATAATAGGCATTCCATCTTCCCCAAGGAGCGCAATGTCAACTTTTTCACCCTTTTTCCCGGCAATGTCAGCCCCAAACTCACGTACAACCTCTTTAGGACTGGCATAATCATAACCTAAAACATCCTTTAAAAATGGGTAGACAAGATAAGAAATTGTCTGTGCCTCATTTTGCACGGCAGCTTGATTTTCTTTTACTCGTGTTGCTGTTTGCTTAATTTGGTCGAAGAAAGTCATATTTGCTCCTCTTTTCTAAATTTTGATTACTATGCTACGAACTAAAAGCATTTTAAGCCTATAGCACCTATTTGTCAAATGCTATTGCTTGTTTTTTACGCCCATAGCAGACAGTAGACTAATGCTTAGAGGTGATTGGCATAGATGACTTAAATAAAGCAATAGGAGCAAGGGTGCGCGCGCAACGAGAATATCTTGGTATTACAAGAGAAGGATTATGTAATTACGTTAGTATTTCTCCGCAATTTCTATCAGAAATTGAAAGAGGAATTAAAGGTGTATCTGCCGAAACCTTATATAAATTATGCGAAGGTCTTGGGGTGTCAGCAGATTTTGTACTTATGGGAAAGAAATCTGTTTCGGATGTGTCTATGATATCTAGGACACTATCTACGCTTGATGAGAAATATATTCCATTGGCAGAAGATTTGTTAAAAACATTTTTCAAAACAATTTCTTTAAAATAAAAACAACTCTGTTAATTTCGGGTTGTTTTTTTTGTTCTAAAACAGCTATAATCATCTAAGACATTTTCTTAGAAAATGCATTAAACTTCCTTTCTAAAGGTGTGTACCCCATGACAAGAATTGTAAAAGACTCATTGGGAACAAGAGAAGTTCCCGCAAATGCATACTACGGCATAAACACCGTGCGTGCGTTAGAAAACTTCCCCATAACCGGCTACATGATTCATGACGTTTCTCGTGAACTTGTAATTGCCCTTGCCATCGTAAAAAAAGCCGCTGCACTTGCAAATTTGGAAACTATTTCGCCAACATCAAAAGCCGTGGAAGTTTTGCCATACATAATTGAAGCTTGCGACGCAATTATTAACGATACCGACTACACATACCTCAAAGACTTCCGTGTAGACCCTATC
>Ga0131853_10011708_pt1 | contig 16073 bp, 5 predicted proteins | sample TergutLab28metaG_FD_92764 | JGI IMG/M metagenome (GOLD analysis project Ga0131853, IMG submission 92764) | Labiotermes labralis P1 segment gut microbial communities from Petit-Saut dam, French Guiana - Lab288 P1 (version 2) (version 2) | ecosystem: Host-associated > Arthropoda: Insects >...
GTATTAATGTCTGAAACATGTTGAGCATAGAAGAAGTGAAATAAAACTTAATAACTAGTGACATCAAGTTGGTCTCTTATTCTTCAACTATCACAATGATGCACGGTCCAATATACATAAGATTTATTGGAGCGTGTTTTTCAATTGGACATCGTGATTTGTAACCGGTTCGAGACGTTACTGTAGAACGGCGAAAATGACATTAAGAACAGCACGCGGGCAACAGTGCAATCATGTAGTGAAATTTGCCTCAAACGGTAATAACTGTACGAAAACAGCTTTGAACTAAGAGCGGTTACATATCGTGGGGCTGCAGTATTAAAAATTGTGAGAGTGTTTTGCACATCACTACTGAATTCCTGTCCTTGTAAAGCATATTGTCTTCCACACACTTACTGTTGCATATGGAAACAAAAATAAAATAGGCATCGTTAGACTAACTGTGATAGAAGGGCAAGTGAATAGATTTCTTGACCGGTCAACCGAAACTGTGGGCGTGAATTTAAGTCTGTAGGAAATACAAACGCAGATCATCAAAACGTAAGTAATGTGCATAAGGCTGTGTATGTAACAAATACATAAGATGTTCCGGTGATGCTAACAGCTCGCGACGAACTTGCAGGGCTCACTCCAACCGAAAAACTGGAAAATGTTCACGCACTTAAAGGAAAAGTTGTACCAGGTTGACAGAGAAACTAAAGTTATTGTAATAGTTTTATTAAATACTTGAGATATTTGTATGACAACAGCCGAATTGTTTTGGCAAAGGGTACGTCATACGACCGTCCTAAACGCGCGTTGAATGGGGTAGACACCTCCAATTAATTGTTTGCGAGATTCAAGTTCCTGTCAGCGTTGTTGCTGTAGATTCAGGTTCTTTGGTATGTAACGTTCTTTCGTTGGGTGAGTAGTTCAAGTAGGTTGTTTGATCCTAATATGAAGGCACTTTGACCCCTTAGAATATGAGACGTATTTACCGAATGACCCGGCGTTATATCCCTTAAGACTTGAACCTTCAAGTAATAGGCGTTCATATCATCTTGAATAAAAATAATCGGATTGTGGCTAGAAATACAGAGGGTGTTTGTAGAGAGGTTATCTCCAAAATCGTGATGCAAGATGGTCAAGTGGAGGCGCGTTGTGGAGTTGAAGTGCGTTACTTGGACAGAGCCAATCACACAGAAGTACATACTCCTAAACCAGTTACAACTCAAGATACTTCTTATAGTAGACAACCCACAACCATCCACGAAATTAACATAATGTTGATGGTAGGCATAAAAACTGGAAGTTAAATTATCACCTTTGTAAGTGCGTTTCTTGACATTGAATTCTTAACCAACCCATCAGTGACGCCGGGGGTTTAAATTCCACCTACAGCCTAGGACGGTGAGCAGCCTGAGTGCACTCACGACCGCAAGTGGCAGGCTCGTACACTGCACCGAGGCTGGCATTGAAGGTTTCAATGGCAGTAATAACCCTTAGTGCGCTGCACTTAGATGAAGGGACTTCTAGCCACATACTTATGTCGTAATTACCTTGGACCCGAGAGCAGCTTCCCTTGCTAGGAGTACCGCAAGTCCTCGCACCCGACGCCCGGCACCCAAACTTCGCCGAGCCTCTGACGTAGACTTGGCTTCGGGCCTAGGGTGGTCATGCACGCCCTTAGCCTGCGGCACGGAAATAAAGCATTATAAAGGGTGAAACTACTATAGTGATGTTAATAGTAATAGTATTTATGATGGTGATGATAATCCAGTTGATATACAAAACGTGTATTAGTTAAAACGCAACTATATTTAGACAATCGATTTATGTGTCTAAAGGAACTACATATTTCGGCCCATATATATATATATATACATACATGTGTGTGTGTGTGTGTCTTTTAAGTTCACACAATTCCAAAAGCCCATATTGTGGAAGATAATGTATAAGTATACTTTTGATTAAAACTATGTGATAAGCAGATAAAATCGAATATTTATGACTTGATGACATTTAATATTCGTTTTTATCATGTATTGTTAGGGCGATCAAATATAAACTTATGAGATGGGCCGAGCGTGTAGCATGTCTGGGTAAGTTGCGTACTGACGTTTTTTCAGAGAACCTGAAAGAAAGAGAGCACACGAGGAACTAGGTTGAGACCTATAAGGTAGTATCTTAGGCCTGTTACATAAATGTTAAATAAATGTGTGCGCGGATACGTATTGGTTTCATGTGGCTGAGGATAGAAGCCAGCAGCAGCCGATAAAGCTTCGGGTTTCACAAAGGTGGGAAGGCAAGTTTCCTGGCCAGTTAATTGAATGTTTGCTTCATAAAAATGCCTGCTCCATGGAGTTAATAATGTTAATAAGAGTAATAATAAAAACAATACATGCAGTTATATTCTCAGCTATGAAGATTATTAAAATCTGGCGTAGACTGCACAAAAGTGACATATGTCACGGCACCACTAGTGTCACTGTACCAAGAATTACTGTCAGGCGTTAGAAGCTTTCTGATTTTGACGTCACTTGCTGAATTTTATTGTCTGACGTCATAAATGCTCTAATTTTTCTCGTAGAAATAGAATCTTGTCTAAAGCCTGAAAGACTTTTAGTACTGGAAATCAGATTATGTGACGTAGTCGGACACATACAGTATCAAAAGTGCATCAGGACACTTAAAATACTAAACCACTGACGTTAAGATGTCTTCCACTGACTGTCTCTCAAAATAGTTTGTGCCCACATTTATGTAGATATTTTATTTGAATTATAAGGAAATAATTAGAAATATGTCGTATACGCTTTCCAGTTTGTCCGTCTGCATGACCACGCAGAACCACGCAACTGAGAACGCTTGTGGATGGCGTTAAGGGCTATTTTTACGTTCCTTCGTATAGTCGTGAGAGGCGCCTTGTTACCTTCGTCCGTCCGTCCCACTGTCCTAATGTATCAGCGCGGTTCTATCTGGAAGGATTTTTGAGAAATTTAATGTTGGAGACTTTCATGAAAATCTATTTGAAAAACCGAAAATTTTTTGAAGATCGGGCATAAGTATCGGAACCCTCACATGAAGACCCCAAGCACGTTTGCATTATACCTGGTGCCACAAAAGCGCCGTTTTCGAGTTAAATGGCAGTAGTCTATTAGGATGGCAGAGGAAGTGTAAAACAACACGAACACGCCATGTTGTTAACGTTACGTGTGCATTGCCTGTCCTGTTATACATTCATTTCGCCAGGAAGGGTCGATGTTGAATATGACGAGCGCGCTGTAACCGTTCTAATTTTTGTTGTGCGGCTGCTGTGTAGGCCTGCTTTAATTGGCGACGGAAATATTCGTTACATTAATTTATTGCGACTGGAAGAAGGAACTGAATGATCTCTTTTCAAATTCTGCACCATGAGGTCTTTAGATATCCTATTGACGTGTTCTGAAACACTCGAAATATGATCTTGTTATTTGTTTAGCTTTTGGCGTTTAAAGTTTCTTCTATTAAATCACCCTGGTTCCGGGATGTGGATGCTTACCTGGAAGAAAATGGCGTGGTCGGTGTGTCTCCAGAAGTGAGTGACGGGATAGCCGCAGTGGCCGCGACAGGGCAGTATCTCGAGACGGCCCGAGCACTGTCGATTGGGGCACGGCTTGCCTGAAACAGGAAAACACTGATTTATAACGGTAATCAAATACCGGTTTTTGGTAGTTACTACCGGTCCAGAAATGGTCTGGTTCTATGGAATTCGAAGGTTAATCATCGCGCTCACAAAATATTATTGCTGTTCTCAGGTAATTAAATTCTGAGAATACGATAGCGGCCGGTTATTTGTGGTAGTTTCAGTACTATTACCCAACCAAATACCAGATATCATGACAATAGTCTCAGTTTTCCATATTCTGTATTCACTCTTTGTATTCCCACGCGTGCTATATGTCACAGCCTTCTCATACGTTTCGATTTCAACTGTACTGGCAGAAAGAAGTCTGTCTGTACGTATTAGTAGGCTTGTGTTCTACTATATCCATCCGCTATCCATGTTAGTTTTACAGGTTAGGCGTTTATGTAGACAAGTAAAATTTTAATTAACAAAAATAATGTTAGACGTTGAAAGAATGTAATATGTTACTCCGAGATAGTCTTGAGTAACTGCAGAATTATGTTTTTTTTTCGGCTGTAAGCCTATTACGTACCGACACCTGTTCCTGGCCGGTATTTCTGGCGCGTTGATACTCAGGCCACGTGCTCGAGATCTAATATTTCCGTCCATTTCACAAAGCTGGTTAAATTACGGAGTGTATGGGGCTGAAGGCCGCGCGGTCTGAGGCGTGCGTCTGCGGCCGCTCGCTTGCTGCTATTGCGAGTTCCAATCCCGGCCTGGGTTTGTGAGTGTTGTGTGTTGTCAGGTAGAGGTCTCTGTTTCGGGCTGATCACTCGTCCAGAGGAGTCCTACCGAATGTGTTGTGTGTGAGTGTGATAGTGAAACCTTGAAAATGAGGAGGATCTGGTCCGCTAGGAGCTGTTGCGCCGTGGGGGGAAAAATGCGACGGAGAAAACAAAGGGCGGTGGTGAAGCGACGTAATTTGTAAGAGTAGGTCAATACCAGAAGATAAAAGCGATTATGTTACAGCGCCTTATACATGCGGCAACTTCTCCGACACTTCTACCGTGCGGGCCAATTTAGTTGAGCTGTGCCGGCGCGAATATAGGGTTAGGTTATATGCTATGCCGCTGTTCTTGCTTTAGAATTTTCATGTCTTGATGAAATGTAAAGGGGGCTTATGAGATCGCCACGTTCTCTCTGTGTGTATCGTCTTTCATAGTCTGTGCTATTTGATCGAATATAGTAAAGTTCATTACTGTCGTTTATGGGTTGGGTAGCTCAGTCAGTATAGCGACTGACAATGGGCTGGACGGTCCGGGATCGAATCCCGGTGGGGACGAGTTTTTCCGGCCGTCCAGACCGGCCCTGGGGCCCACCCAGCCTCCTATACAATGGGTACCGGGTCTTTCCCCGAGGTAGAGGCGGCCGGGGCGTGGAGCTGACCCCTCCACCCCCATCTAGTGTTGAGGTCCTAGAAAGAGTAGAGCTATACCTCTACTCACCCTAAGGGCCTTCGTGGCCTATAAAAAACGTGAAACATACCTACCATTACTGTCGTTTTACCGTTGGAGGCCAACCCAACATCGTCCTTCGTTATTGCTTACAGGCAGTAATGATAACATGGCAAAAGCATAAAATTGTGCAGTGGGAATGTGTATGAGGTCCTGAAGTGATGTATTATAACAGATCTGCAAGGTGAATTAAATTTAGCTTCCAGTTTCATCGTGACACTATTCTGTACTTCCAGATGAGTTATAAAGCGATGTTGGGAAACAATGGCAATAAAGCATATTCTGGCCTTATAATCTTACGTGCAGGAAATGCATGTGGCAGATGTTTAACTATACGGGCTTGACTTTAGGTTAATTATCTATAAACAGCGTAATTAGTTTCATTAGTAAGCCGAATTCACTGAGAATATTGAACAGTAGACCTGCTTACCTCCTAACGAATCATAAGTTTACTGAAATCAACTGACTTACTGTTCTTGTGTATTTCCACTTTTTCCAAAGTATTTGACGACTTGAGTGTAATTATCTGTTAGGCCTTTTGCTGAGTATGTGTTGTATTACGTCGAACGTTACAGTCATAAATGCAAATAACTTCTGTACATATAGAGTTAACCTCCAGAGAATAATATTGCGTATGTTTCTGTTCAGTCAATAATGTTATATTCCTCGACAAAAAATTACAGTAATTTTTATTGCTCTTCTTATAAGCGGGTAAAGTAGCCCAGTACATTTGTTCAGTTACTGTGGTAATTCGTCCTTGATGTCTTCGCTCTTCTGGGATGTTGCGCAGCGTAATTTGGTAGTTACAGGCTTTTAGGAATGATAGGTTATCCCGAAACGTCGGTAACTACCAATCTACGTTGCGTAACATTCTAGAAGAGCGAGGACGTTCTGTAAACCGCGGCGGAAGCCTGAAATAACGCATAATTCGTTTGGCTCAAAGTAGAGTTGATTACTTTACGAGTCTTAGAACGTAATATTTTACATTCCGCATGGACAAACTCCTTCGAAATGTTATTACTAGCTGTAAATTAATACTCTCGAAATTCTTCAATATCATCCTGATTTTAAAATAATAGGCAGATGTGTCAGTTTATCAAGTGCGTATGCTTCAGTCTGCCCTGCATCAAGTCCACCTACCTCCTGTAGTTCAGATGCAAGCCATAACTTCTATCTTATTCTTATAATAAAACCAACTAGACGCACTAATTCTCAAATTTATTTTTGGAATAGAACTCTACATGTTTCGGACAGGTTCTCCGTCCATCATCTGCTTGCTAGCAAGCACTCAGCTTAACCTGTATGACATATACCTGTTGCTGTGTGTACAGTGCTAGACTCCTGATGATGGACGGAGAACCTGCCCGAAACATGTAGAGTTCTATTCCAAAAATAAATTTCAGAATTAGTGCGTCTCGTTGGTTTTATTGTAAGAATATATCACGATGCACGGTCCTCTGAATGTCAAATGCAAGCCATAACGTTAAATGCTGTATGTAATTGCCAGGGTAGACATATAATTGGTGTGGTTCAGTTTGTAAAGGTCACCGATAAGAAGGAAGTGTTGACGGCCCTCCTTTGCCAGCAGTCAATAGGTGTGTAAAAGGTCTTATGTCGTACCTTGCTGTTTTTTGCGTGCCTTGTCGCAGATGGCAGGTCGCAGGTGCACCTTTTCGCCGTTGGGCAGGGCGCAGCGCATGGAACACACCAGAACTCCCAGACACGACTTCTTGAGGATGTGCACGTTGTGGTTGTTTGTGTTGCGCATCGCCCAGCCTGACGCGTGACGCTTTGCTTCCTCGCTGGACGCCGGATACACCAACCGGCAGTGTCCGTCTGCCCACTCCTCCCACCGGTTGTACTCGCTGACCTGTACAGCGTATTTCGAGTATTTTACACACGTTTAAATTCGTAGAGCAGAAATCAGTTATTGCTTAGCAGGTAAAGAAATTTTTCTTCTTTTAATATAGCCCAGCTTTTCATTATATTATTCAAAAGGCCTGCCATTAGTGTTTCTTTAGGTAACATCATCCCCTCACGTTTTTATAAATTTAATATCGATTTCCTTTTTCATGGTGTTGTGTCGTTTGGAAAGTGACAGCCGCTATTAGTCCCCTGTTTTGGACCACATTAATAGTGCGTACCTGGAAACCCTAACTTTTCTAGGATCAGCTAATGGGAAATAAATGGGCTGTATGTCTGTCTGAGAACGGTAATAACGTAACGTGTCGTTTGGAATAACACAAAATTATTTAAAGTCAAGAGAAATCTGACCGTTAACTCATTAGTGTTTTACTTTGCAATCTGGAGGCCATAGCTCCCGACTCTTCGTCAGCAAAAAGTTAAATTATGGTACTTCCATTTGATTGGCTTCTCCCTGTCTTATTTCTGGTGACATAGGCCGATATCTGTTCCCGCGAGATACTCAGTACAGCCCCGCTTTTGAAAGCAGATAGACGACGCGGCACCCATGTGACTTACGGCACTCTGTCAGTCGTTAAATTCTCATTCTATGCAGGAGACGTGAGAGCGCAACCGGTACAGACAGGTATACTCCTAAGGGCTGGACAGTTGTTGCATTTTGGTAAGGTTACCGGCAGGACCAAGAGGTGTTTTCTTTTCCAAAGCACCCAGACAGGCTGTGGGGCCCGTTAAAGGGAGGGCACTTGTCCGTGGTGAAGCGCTTAGGGTGTGAATCTGACTTCTAGCTTCCAGCTACTGCCTAGGTTAAGGATGAACGGAGCTGTACCTCCATCACTCCACACGCCTTTGTGGCGTGCACATTGATAACTCTACATTTACTGTCTATATTCTATCCAAATAACCTGGGTAAGTCCTCACCCTTGGAATGCTGGTGTCGTTGATGTCCCAGTCCGCGTTGTGGTGCCTGGGGAGAATTCCAGAGGGCGCCAGTCTGCAGTGCGAGTTGCTCATAGCCGGCGGTGAGCCGGGGTCTCTCCTGCTGCTGCGGAAGCAAACCGATTATTAGTCGTTCGTCTTCTCTGATGAAATCCCGCTTGCCCTAGGCAAATAACTCGGAATTTCTTCCACAGTGTAAAAGTTTCGCTCCCTTACATCGAAATGATTGTTACAGCTGTAACGCTCTGGACATGCGCAGTATCCCCATTTCGAATTTCCACTTCTGTCACAAACTCACCAGGAGAGTAATGAGATATTACTTTGAAATGTAAGTCACTAATGACTCCTTTAGAACTTTTAGGAAATACTAGATTAGTATTTTAAAATGGCCATGCCTGCCTCCTTCCTATCTGATTACTAATTCTAGTACATTGTAGCTCTTTTCAGTCCCTGCAGTGCTTTTGAATATGTAACAGTTCTCTTCTTACAAACCATTACCCATTTTCAGTTTAGGCGTTCCAAGTTTTCTTAGTCACTGCAAGAAATGTATGTGTCTGCTTTAAAACTGTTAAAGATGGATACTTTTCAAATCGTTGTGCAATGTTTGATTTAATTTTCCTCAGTTCGTCCCTGTGTTTGTACAGGGCGGTATCTTTTGACCAACCCCAGTCTCTTCTTTCCAGGTACTTACGCGTTCAGGAGATTGTCGAGATTTCTTAAATTTTCTAGAGTGTTATTTTAAATTGGGTCGCATTTTTATTACTTAGTCTATAACCTGACACTGTACAACGTGTGCTGTTGAGAAAGCGCGTTACATAAATGACAAAACCTCGCATAATTTATGTTACTACTTTTTATTCCCAGAGTGACGCTGGATTCCAGACCGTATCAACTGATTTTAAAGCAGCGATTATTTACGTTAACACGACAGCTATTAGCCGATCTATTCAAAATAATGCCGAGGTAGGAAAGCTTGGTGATTTTACCTTTAAAGCAAAAATGATAAATGAGCCTGAACCACGAAACCCATGAAATTTCCCCGTTTCTTGTTAGTTGATCTCTCTTAGGTTCGTTTATTTTTAGGTGTTTGTTTTCTGTTGCATATTTAGTTGTCAGGGAATGGCTCTTATGCCTGATGGGTAGGCAGATCCGCATGATAGTGCCGGCAGATGGCTTGTCGGTGTCAAGGGACCGTCTGCTGCTGCTGCGGGGATTCCACCACACAAAAAGAGTAACAGAATGGAGTGGAATCCCGTCTGGGAAACCGGTTCCAGTTACTACGGAATGAATGAATGAATGAATCGTGATTTATCTTCCGGTGGAAGTGCGGAAGCAGATTTCTTCTTAGTGGCCGCTGCCGCGACGCGATTACGTCTCTCACCCAAATGGTCAGTGCAGAAACAAGTGCGACGACCAATTTAACCACCGATTAGTTTGCTGAAAACGAAGGAAATTTTCTTAGGCTTACATCCCGATAAATAGCTCTTGAGTGAAGGAATGGTATTTCTTTGAAACTTTGTGTAGCCTATTTTTGATGCCGCCAGAGAATAGCTAAACACGTTTGGTTTTGGCCTACACGTCAGAAATACCCGCACCGTCGTTTGTGTAAGAGCTTGGTAGATTCGAAAATCCAGGCTTTCTGTTAAACATTATATATTTGTATTTGTTCCATGCTAGACCTTACATAAGCCCCATTAATAATATTTTGGTGAAGGTAAATTTTGTCATAAACGGAAAAATGAAATTCGGTACAGCATTATGACAGAGAAGAGGAGACAGTTTGTCTTATTTAATTAAACTTATGAATGTGATAATTTTGGTTTTCCTGTTCATGTTTATTCTCTTGCCCACCTTTTTTTCTCTCCCATACGTAGGCAGTTGGCTTAATTTTACTACGAAGGTTACGACGTGCAGTAGCTTACCGTGTCTGGGGACTGAAATAATTTTAGTAAGATTGAGACCTGCGCTCTTTTGGGCTGTTAGAAATTACCACTATTCGCTGCCTAATAGCACAGAGGAATGCAGTTCTCATTTACTTCGCGGCGCAGCCTGAAATCACGTTCAGTAGGCGTATTCTATGTTGAAAATGTAAGGTGTGTAGTGGGATTAGTTGATATAGAAATGGTTAGGATTTTAGTAGCTTAGTGTACTAAGTAGGGACTGCAAGAATTGCAGCATGCTAATTATACTTACAGACTGCAAGAAGAACAATAGAATCACGTGTGTACAAACTGCTCGGTAGAGAGGATCCGTGCACGTAACTAGCCCCGCAAAGCTAAATTCCACTTGAGAAGGTAATAGTAATTAAGCCAGTCAAAATATGTGCCAAATTTTATGGAAAGTGGAGGTTTCGTGATTATGTCCACAAGAGCCCGCTAAACCCTACTGTGTACAGGTGACTCCAGTCCACTCGTTTTACTTTGACCCGTTTTAATAATATCGTGTCATCTGAATCGGGGCTTTGTGGTGGTCAGTTTCCTCCAGGTTTTCCTATCAAATCCAGCATACAGTTCGTCCCCGTGTTTGCAGCCTAGCCCTCATTTCTCATGCTCCTTTGATCACCGTAAGCGTACTTTACAAATAATGAAAATCCTCACCCAACAGTTTTCCCCAGGCTTCTTGTTGCTTTGTCCTCCCTACATCAAACCATATTACTCAGCAACCTGGTCTTGAACACCTCCAGCCTGTGTTATTCCCTTAATTTGAGCGATTAAATTTAACACTCTTATACAAAAAAAATAGTAATTTTGAGATTTGCTTTCCTTCGAAGCAGATGGGACGAAAAAAGACGCTGGACTAAATGATAGCAGACATTCCCCATATTGAATCTGCTCTTCAGTTCTTCTTGCATGAAATTTTGTTTTATTATTGTTGTTCATAAATTTTCGAAATTCGTCACATTTTTAAAGAATTTTTTACTTTTTATGTTGTGACATTAATCTACATTATGTTTACGAGACATGAACATACCCATAGTATGGGCATATTTGTTGTTTCTTTACGACAAGTGACTGAGAACTCAGGATAAAATACTTCACACTTCATTTTTAATTATCAATACGGGTCCAGTTTTGAACAGAGTACCTCAGGGTCGCAAAGTTTCAACTTCATTACCACGCTGGTATCATAATGTCTGACATGACTCTTAAACAGCTGAAGAAGAAAATAAATGATCGATTGTTTTCTTAGTTTATTGAGCGGCCGTGTTTCGACTTCAGATTTTAAATTATAGTGTGGAATGGAACGGAAAGAGGATCAAAAATAGTAAATAGACAAGAATTTGGAAAGAAATTGTCTTTTATGTGGAGACCGCATCCTGATAATTTCCTGGAGAAACTAAGGAAAACCACGGTAATTCATGGCGAGAGTAAGCCAACGGTCGAGAATCTAACCTGGAAGATAACGGGCAAACAGTTCTTCTCTTTGAGAATAGCTGTAGTTTAAAGTAAAACAGACTGTTACTTACAGGCTGTACTATCAGTGGCTGGGGTGCGTAAAGTCCCTCTGATATCTAGGAAATACAACTTAGAGTTTGGGTATTTATCTTTCTTATTTTTTTACTGGAACGCGGCCTTAACAAAAAATCTAAATATATAAAAAAAGATTGTAATTTTAGAAAATAAAACACGAACCACATATGTTTGATAATACGCAGAGTAGTTGGAAAAATTTTATATCTTGTCCTCGCTGTCAGCCATTCTCTCCAATTTCAGTTTTTTTAAACACAAATATATTTGTGGTACACTGAAATTGTTAAGTTTTATTTAGTGTTACGCCAATAAAAAAAACTGAGAAATCCTGTTGTACGTTACGTGGTGGAAAGAAATGGGAAGACGATTTGTGTAATTAAAGGTTAGGAAGGGTGCGATCCTGGTCTGTATCGTGGATCTGTCCCGACATTCGCCTAGACTGCTGTAAAAAAAATAAAAGGCAGCTGGTATCCTGCCTGGTTTTCGAAACGGGTACGTTCCGATTACAAGTTTAGAACGTCACCGCTGTATGACCGTGCTCGGTTTGTTAGTAAGACTGTAAATATCCTTAGTTTTGAACTGCAGGCACAACGTTTCCATAGCTCTCCAAAGCACGAGATCTGTCCCAAACACTCGCAGAAAGCACTTCTCGGTGAACTGGAAACAGACGAAAATCTGTATACCTTCCGATTACTAAGCAGATATTAGGGCACAACCAACCCTTCACAAAATACCGTCAGCACACCCAGTTTTTCGATTTCAGGCACTTATGTTTGGATTTGTCGCTACTTCGTCATAACCAGGCTGAATGTGAATTGAGTCACCAAATTTTTTCCCTAGGTGCTTCCTAAGAAAATGGTGTAGTTTAGAGTTTGGTGCTTGTCTCGTATTTAAAAGTTACCAAATCGCCCTCCTCAAGCCTCCATAGCTACAAAATCCAAGTTCGATATTTGAGTTTAATTTTCATATCGGGCCTATATTTTACCTATGAAAACGCACTTTAGATCTGCATTTGTTTCACTCGACGCCCTATCGTATGATCTCAAAGCCATTGTATTATCATAAGAAATGCAGAACACTTTAGTTATAATTTGCTTGGTCCCGTAGCTCTACTTAACGGATTAGGTAGATTCGTAATTCACACTTTTTCAAAAATTGTCAGTCTACTTTCTTTTTATTTATTTTCCTTTTACTGTTTTATTCCAAAAAGTTGTTTCCGATGGTGAGTAAATGAAAAGGACTATCGAGTTCCCTTCTTACGAAAATTTTAGTGCCGGTAAGTGAGTCAATTCACTGCTGCTAAAATACCACTAGTTAAACTGTAGGTTAAGAGCAAATGAAGCAACAACAAACGAGGTTTAAATTATAATTAAAGTTTGATCATGATTGTGGCTGTTTCTTCTTAGTGCTTGGCTGCCCGCTGGTTCGAAAACTTAACTCTGTTACGATTATGGCTGAGAAGGCCGACGGGTTCCTCTGAAACTTGTCAAGTCACCGCGATGAACAACACCGATCACCACTGTTCATGTAAACAGTAGACTATTCTGCAGTTATTCCAATGGACACGAAATTACATGTTATCAAACTGTTGCAAGATACCATTTGGTAACACCTTTGATAATTACACTGTCATTATCTTAGCTTCTTAGTCTCCTGCTGGTTCAGAAAATGTAGTCCCATGATGACGAGGTGAGCTGCGTTCCTTTTGAAGTCGCGAAGTCCTGGCGGTTGAAGAGTACTAATTCCGATAATGCGTATAAACCAATGAGGTCACACGAGGTCACTGCGAATAGCGTCATGGCTCAACAGCGACACTCGACTGGCTCTGTTTAAAATTTAGCCAACTAAATTGAGACTTTAATTACCATATGTCACTCTGTACAAGTCTCATTTAGATTACGATTAGTTGTGACGCTTGCGCTGTAGCCAACCAGTAGGAACCAACCGGGAAGTTGGCTCCGATTGGACGAGGGGGAGGAAGGGGGCGTGGGAACCAATCGCGGAACAGCTGCGGGAGTTCTTAGGAAAAATGTGTACCGTATCGAACGAACAGTCTGTACTGCAGTTGTTAGAGCATATCTCGTCGCTATGACTGACAGATTTCGGCCAGACTTGGTAAAACGATTTGATTTATGCAACCTGAATTACAGCACTAGGTAAGCTATTTGCTGTAAGTTTAACGCTGAAATGTGGAAGCATTATAAATAAAGAGGAAGGATGTGGAATGAGAAATTGTAACCAAAATTGAGATAGACCCTGGCAGGGAAGGGAAGTGGGGACCCTCAACTGGGATCTAGTGCGATTCTAACACTACACCATAAAATTCGTTGCTGGAAAATTAGTTTACATGTTCCGTAACCTGGATTACACGATGTCACCACCATGAGTCATCGTTTCCAAGAGTAGTTCCTCATTAAGATTTGAAATTTTTCCTTCAAGGCCCCAATTCAACAATGGCTTTCCCGATGAGCTCTACCAATTTAGGTATTTTTTTTTTAGGCCAGACCTCCCCGTTGTGTATTATTCAATGGTTAATAGAAGTATAATTTTAGTTGAACACAACTGTATTATATAAACAATTTATGGGAACATAGTCACATGTTGCGGCTTACTTGAAGCCATCTTCAGGCTTTGACTTAAAATAATTAAACGTACAATTAACAACGCTTTAAAATGACACGACGTGTCATTTTAAGGCTAACAGACAGAAATCTCGGAAAGAGCTGGTACTATCAAAAGGGCTTTCTTGTGTAGTTTCCATAGTCCCCTGAGGCGAATAATGTAACAGAGCATTGAAATTGGTCACGACTCTTCTAATCTGATCGTTAATTATCATTCTTCATAACATGTAAGTCTGCACTCAGATAATTAGCTCTACTAAGCGTTATGAGACAGCAGCTTTCTTTCATTTGAAGATAAATTAAGATACTATGTCCTTGTTACAAGATAGACTACTTTACATCAGGTTAGGTGATAACGGACTGTTGGTGAATCCGAGACGATAAGAAACAACGGTATTTCTCTTTTTCGAGTACGGGAGATCTGGGATTAAATGGGAAGTCTTTAGGCTTATTACTTTGAGCGATAGCTGCGCCACTAGGACTAGACCTAATTACGATTCTGTAGGGCGGTAAGTGCCAGGGTATTCTATTATTTTAGACCCCATACTAGTGTAGTACTACTAATGTGTATGAGCGCTTGTCACTTTTTTCACTTTTGGTGTTAGTGACCGCCTGCGATGCAGGTGGGCACAATTTACACTGTGTTTTTGAGTGCCCAGGCACCACATAATTGGCCGTTATTGGCATTTTCTGAAGTCTGAGACCTGGTCACTGTGCTCGGTTGTTGCGTTAGCGTGCGGCTGCTTGTTGAGACTTGGCTACAGATTACAGTTGGTGTTATTGTGCCCGGACACAATTTTAGATCTGGCAACTATATAAAATGTCTGTGTTAGTGACCGGATAGGCCTGTTACTTTGGGCGATATTCGGTCATTATTCACACGTTTTGTGACAGTACCCGGAAGAAATTAGGAACGTGTTAAATTCGGGAAGTGTTTAATTCAAAATTATATTTTGTCTGCTGTCTGAAAGCATAAATATAAAAATATAGGATATAAAGCTGTAGTTTTGCCTGTTGTTTTATATAGATTGTAAATGTGGTCCTTTACATTGAAAGAAGAAAATACGTAGATTGAGGCGAGGTATGTTTATGAGTGGGAGGGAAGTGCGTTCAGGATTTTGATGACGAACTTGAGAGGTACCAGTTGGAAGACCCAGGTGTAGAAGGAAGTGTCTTAAAGAATAGGATCGGAGGGCACTAGATTCGTCTCTTTCAGAATAGGGATCAGTAGCAGGCTCTTGTGAAAACAGTAATGAACTCTCGAAGTGTCGTAATTTGTTTGAAATAACTTGATTAGCCATACAGTTGTTAGCTTATCAAGAGGGACTCAGCTTCTCTCAGTTACGTAATTAGTTACCGTAATTCTGTTTGAGAGTTGTGTGGTATATTTTAATATCTGACAATCACAGCCTACTGTGTCTGTGTTAGATACCTCCTCTGCTTCCAGTAAACACTATTGTTGTGCTATGTTTGATATAAAATTTACCGCAGCAAGTTCATAGTTTTAGGTATAGGCCTGTATGTCTGTTAGTGAGAGACTGAACCTGCTGTTTCAAGCAGCCCATGAAAGTCATTTTTAAGTTGTTTGCACTCTTAGTTTGTAGGCTACTTCCGTACACGTTTGTTCGTTAGTAGAAGTCACGGAAGGCCGATTTCATCCGGTAAAAAATTTTAAAACATTAAAAGCACGTGCGCTTTCCACCTGGTTTCTGCGTGTTGATTACGGAGACTTATCAGAAATGTCGCTAGGTGAAACATGTCTGTTAACAGTAAAATGCTTGGCATAGTCTAGAAATTATTTGTGTTCGTGTGTGTATTTTGCTACCAAATGATACTCCGACTCTTAATTTAAACCTCGTTAGTACATAAACGGAAAGCGTTCTTATGTGTAAGCACCACCCTGTGAAGATATATGGGCGAACAGAGATAAAGCTCTGTGTAATTTAATCTTGGTACTGGTCCGATATGAGTCGAAGACGCTAGGTCGTCGGTAAAATTCACTGGGAAGTAGAGAAGAAAAGAA
>Ga0131853_10011709_pt1 | contig 16072 bp, 13 predicted proteins | sample TergutLab28metaG_FD_92764 | JGI IMG/M metagenome (GOLD analysis project Ga0131853, IMG submission 92764) | Labiotermes labralis P1 segment gut microbial communities from Petit-Saut dam, French Guiana - Lab288 P1 (version 2) (version 2) | ecosystem: Host-associated > Arthropoda: Insects >...
CCTACTATACCACGTTTGGGATATCTTGTGCTTTGTTTTTTACTGTTGCTCTTGTTATTGTAATTCGCCGTCCCCGGGCGTCGCCGCTTCCTAGATTGGCGAAAAATCGCCGCTTCTAGCCAGCATTTCGGTTATTGACCGCTGGTTCTAAACTTTGTCAGGAGGAAAAACATGCAACGCAGATGGATAGTATGCTCGCTTATTTTAGCAGTAACACTGACATATGGATGTGTATACGCTGAGCCTCAGCCGGACAATATAACCAACAGATTTGAGTCTATGGGTATAGTACAAGGTAGTGCGTCAGCTACATATAGCTTTTTAGCGCTAACCTTTCGACATGATTCCTACGGAACCCGTATATATCCTAGACACTATGCCGGCGCTTACGCCCTTAATAACGGATACCTTGTGATCCAACTGACAGACATCAGCAGCGAGGCCACAGCCTTTTACACAAACCATCTTGGCCCTGACGCCCGCGTTATATTCGAGCAAGTCGATTTTTCCTACAACCAGCTAACCTCGTTCGGTAATACATTCATGGAAGTTGTTGACTCTCCTATTGTCGGCTTTGGTCTTAGAACTATGGAAAACACTTTCAATGTCACCTTGGATTACCAAAGTCCCAGAAGCGTTGAGGTGTACGAAGCCATTAATGAATTCAGAAGACTCGTTCCTATTCCTATCGATGTAAGACTTGGGGAGCTGGACGTAATTCTCCCCCTAACAATATATTGAAAAAATCTATTGTGAAGATATTGACAAATTACTGCGGATGGATTAATATGTATATAATATCGTATAGGTTGATGAATATAGGAGAGTTTCCCCAGCGGAACACCGAAGAGTTAAGTAGGGATTAGCCAAATCCTTATGAAAATTTCAGGTAAAAGGACTATGTTCGGACGAACTCTGGATTAGGGACGAGAAGTTACACCTACTAAAACAGGGGCATGGCAGACTACTTTGCTATGCTCCTTCATTATTGGGCAGACTATGCAAAATTATATTATTATCACCAACAATCCGCTGACAGCGCGTAATGCCGCTTCAAATAATGTACTGCGCTATTATGAGGGCGTGGACATTCTTAGCATACTGACAATTGTGCGCGCCAACATCCACGAAGGCCATAAATTGGCGACACATCCACTTACAAGTAGCATCAAGCCCAACGAGACACCGTACAAAACAGTGCTTATGTATAGCAGGAAAGGATCGCTGTGCGTGGAATCTCTTGAAATGGTGGAATCCGCCATACGCGTAACCGAGAAGTTTGTGCAGCGGCAACCGCCGAGGTCATGGGACTCTATGCCGCAAAAAATTCTGGATGATCTAGCCATCATAGACTATGACATGATAAAGCAATGGATCACGTAATCGAAAGGAAGGATGTAGCCATGTACGACACAATCATCATCGGCGCCGGGCCGGCGGGCCTTGCCGCCGCACTCTACGCGGGGCGCTCCAGGCTTAGCACGCTGATAATTGAAAAGGGCGCCGTCGGCGGCCAGATCGCGCTTACCAGCGATATTGAAAACTATCCGGGCGCTCTCCACGAGGACACGGGTTCCAGCCTTTGTGAGAGAATGGCGGAGCAGGCCAAGGGATTCGGCGCGCAGTTTGTGACCGATACGGTAGTTGACCTCGAGCTTGAAGGCTCCGAAAAGAAGGTAGTCTGCCAGGATCAGACGTATTCCGCCAAGACGGTAATAATAGCCACGGGCGGATCGCCAAAGAAAATCGGCTGCTCCGGCGAGGCCGAGTTGACTGGCAAGGGCGTATCATACTGCGCTACATGCGACGGTTTCTTCTTCGCCGACCTTGAGGTCTTTGCCATAGGCGGCGGCGACGCGGCGGTCGAGGAGGCCATGTATCTCACCAAGTTCGCCAGAAAGGTGACGATTGTCCATCGTCGCGATCAATTGAGAGCCGCGGCGTCCATCGTTGAACGGGCTAAAGCCAACGAAAAAATACACTTTCTCTGGGACAGCGTCGTGGAAGAGATAAAAGGCAATGACATCGTCGAGTCGATAGTATTCAAGAACGTCAAAACCGGCGAGCTTACCACGCACACCGCCGACGAGGAAGACGGAACCTTCGGGGTATTCGTGTTCATCGGCTTCGATCCGGTCAGCGCGCTGCTGCGGGGCAAAATTACTATGGACGCCGTGGGCTATGTCATCACCGACGACAACATGCACACCAACATAGAAGGAGTGTTTGTGGTTGGCGATGTTCGTCAGAAGTCGCTTCGCCAGGTTGTCACAGCCACCAGCGACGGCGCTATTGCCGCCATGCAGGCTGAAAAGTATCTGCATGAGCATTAAGCTATAACATCAATCTAATATAAAGGAGGAATAACCATGCACGAAGTGGACAAGGACAGCTTTCAGAGCGAAGTTCTTGAATCGGGCGAATTTGTCGTCGTAGACTTCTTCGGCGACGGCTGCGTACCGTGTCAGGCTCTGCTGCCGGACTTCGAGGCGCTGGCCGAAAAGTACCAGGGTAAGGCCAGCTTTGTAAAGCTCAATACTTCCAAGGCCAGACGCCTTTCCATCTCGCAGAAAGTCCTTGGGCTGCCCACCGTCGTAATTTACAAGGGCGGCGAGAAGCTGGAGGAAGTCACCAAGGAAGGCGCAACAAAGGAAAACATTGAGGCGATGATACTTCGCCACATTTCAGCGTAAAGGAGTTGATTCCATGCGCCTTGAATTAGGAAATATCCTAATTAAGGATGTGCAGTTCGGCGCGAACCAAGGCGTAAGCGGCGGAATACTCACCGTAGACCCCGCGAAGCTGCGTGAGATGATCCTCGAGGACGACCGCATTGCCGGCGCCGTCGTGGAGCTCGCCAAGCCGGGCGAAAGCGCCCGTATAACGCCTGTCAAGGATGTAATCGAGCCGCGTGTAAAGGTCGAGTGCGGCGAGATGTTCCCCGGCATGGTCGGAAAGGTGGCTACCGTGGGCGAGGGCCGCACACACGTCCTCAAGGGCGTAGCGGTCGTAACTGCGGGCAAGATCGTAGGGTTTCAGGAAGGCATTATCGACATGACCGGCCCGGGCGCGGAGTATACTCCGTTCTCAAAGCTGCTGAACGTATGCCTTGTGCTTGAACCCGCCGAGGGCCTCAAGCCGCATGAATATGAAGCCGCGGCGCGCATGGCCGGCCTTAAGGCGGCCGCCTATATAGGCGAATTCGCAAGGTCTGTTACACCGGACAGCATCGAAGTGTACGAGACCAAGCCGCTGCTGCAGCAAGTACAGCAGTATCCGAATCTTCCCAAGGTTGGCTACGTTTATATGCTGCAAACACAGGGCTTGCTGCACGACACATATGTCTACGGCGTGGACGCCAAGAAAATCGTCCCCACGATCCTCTATCCGACAGAGGTTATGGACGGCGCGATCCTAAGCGGAAACTGCGTCTCGGCCTGTGACAAAAACACCACCTACCACCACCAGAACAACCCTATAATTAATGAGCTCTACAACCAGCACGGCAAGGAACTCAATTTCGTGGGCGTCATTATCACGAATGAGAACGTCTTCCTGATGGACAAGGAGCGCAGTTCCGACTGGAGCGCGAAGCTGACCGAGTACCTGGGCCTTGACGCGGTAATCATCTCGCAGGAAGGTTTCGGCAACCCCGACACCGACCTCATCATGAACTGCAAGAAGATCGAGCGCAAGGGCGTCAAGACCGTAATCGTCACCGACGAATACGCCGGACGCGACGGCATGAGCCAGTCTCTGGCCGACGCCGACCCTCTGGCCGACGCCACTGTAACAGGCGGCAACGCCAACGAAGTGATTCTTCTGCCTCCGATGCAGCGCGTTATCGGTATGCTGGACTACACCGACAAAATAGCCGGCGGCTTTGACGGTTCGCTCCGTCCGGACGGCAGCATAGAAGCGGAGATTCAGGTAATCACCGGAGCAACTAACGAGCTCGGCTTTATGAAAATATCAGCCGTAGAGCTGTAGAGTCCGGGCGCGAAGCGTAATTCAGGTAAAGGGGCAGTGCCCCAAGGTTTAATCTTTTGGAAAGGTTGGTCAACATGGGATTATTTGACGGCAAGAAAGTCGTAGTAATCGGCGACCGTGACGGAATTCCGGCGCCGGCTATCGACAAGTGCCTTGAAGGTACCGCGGTCGACATAGTGTTCTCGACTACGGAATGCTTTGTCTGAACCGCCGCGGGAGCGATGGATCTGGAAAATCAGAACAGGGTCAAGGGAGCGGTAGACAGCTTTGGCGCGGATAACGTGATCGTGCTCATAGGAGCTGCCGAAGCGGAGGCCGCCGGTCTGGCAGCCGAAACCGTTACAAACGGCGACCCCACGTTCGCAGGTTCATTGGCGGGAGTCCAGTTGGGACTTCGCGTGTATCATGTTGTGGAACAGGAATTCAAGGATTATGTGGACGGAGCCGTATATGACGAACAGATCGGCATGATGGAAATGGTATTGGACGTTGATTCCATCGTCGGTGAAATGAAGTCGATGCGTGAACAGTTCTGCAAGTTTAATGACTAATTGCGAAAGGAGGATGCACTTTTGAGCAAACTTCGTGTCGTACACTATATTAACCAATTCTACGGCGGAATCGGCGGCGAAGAGCACGCCGGCCACAAGCCCGAATGCCGTGAAGGCATCGTAGGCCCAGGTATGGCCATTAACGGCGCTTTTGGCGATAACGCCGAGATCGTAGGAACCGTGATCTGCGGGGATTCCTATTTCAACGAAAACGTTGAGGAAGCGACCAAGGCGGTACTTGAGATGGTCGCGAAGCTCAAGCCCGACGTGTTCATCGCCGGCCCGGCGTTTAACGCTGGTCGCTATGGTATGGCGTGTGGAGCCGTGTCTAAGGCGGTCGCGGCCGATATAGGCATACCTGTGGCCACAGCCATGTATGAGGAGAACCCAGGCGTTGATTCGTTCCGCCGCGATGTGTACATTCTAAAGACGGGTGATTCCGCAGCGGCCATGCGCACGGCGGCTCCGGCTCTTGCGGCGTTCGCGCTCAAGCTGGCCAAGGGCGAAAAACTCGCCCCCGAAGCCGACGGGTACTTCCCACGCGGCGTCCGTAAGAACGTATTTGTCGAAGAGACAGGCGCAAAGCGCGCCGTGGACATGCTTATTAAGAAGATGAAGGCTCAGCCCTTCACTACGGAATACGCGATGCCGCAATTCGACAACGTGGCCCCGAACGCGCCTGTCGCGGATATCACAAAGGCCACAGTCGCTCTGGTGACGTCCGGCGGCATAGTGCCCAAGACCAACCCCGACCGCATCGAGTCGTCGAGCGCGTCCAAGTACGGAACGTATAGCATAGCCGGGGTCAGCGATCTGACCGAGGCCAGCCACGAGACCGCCCACGGCGGATACGACCCCGTATACGCTAACGCCGACGCAGACCGCGTACTTCCGGTCGACGTAATGCGTGAACTGGAAAAAGAGGGCAAGATAGGCAAGCTGTACGAAACATTCCACACAACCGTCGGCAACGGAACATCCGTCGCCAGCTCCAAGGGCTTTGCCGCGGAATACGCGCAAAAACTTGTGAGCGCCGGCGTTGACGCCGTAATACTGACCTCGACCTGAGGCACTTGCACACGTTGCGGCGCAACGATGGTTAAGGAAATTGAACGCGCGGGCATTCCTGTCGTCCATGTTTGTACGGTAGTACCTATATCACTTACAGTTGGTGCAAACCGTATCGTACCGGCTGTCGCCATTCCGTACCCGCTTGGCGACCCAAGCCTTGAAAAAGCCGAGGAGAAAAAGCTACGCCGTAAGCTGGTCGAAAAGGCTCTTGCGGCACTGCAAACCCCTGTGAGCGAACAGACAGTGTTTGAAAAGTAAACAAAACAGCATCCATACTAAGGGCGGTGGAAACACCGCCCTTAAAGTCTTGACATATTACGATGTTATTGGTTACAGTATAAGTTATATAAAAACCATTATATTCAGCTTATAGCTCGTATTTTGTATGGAAGGAATGAGATTACTATATTTGATTTTGCTAAGGATTGGAAGATTAAAACAAGACTTACTATTTTGATTGCGGTTGTTATTTCGATAAGCTTGATTGCGGTAGTTATGGTGCGTACAAACCAAATGCACTCTGATATGATTGAAGGATTTAGCAGTCATCTTCAGAGTAACGTGGTACTGCTTAACACTGTGCTGAATCAATGGAACGAAAGCGCCCTGGCGCTGCTTAATACAGTACAAAGTTTTCCACAAGTGCGGGATGCGCTGCGAGGTGGTGACGCCGAAGCCGCTCGTGAGGTGTTGAGAAACCTTTTTAACAGTAACATAAATTTGGGCGATTTTAATCTTTATGACGGCATATTATTGTTTGGCTCAGATTTCTACCTTGTAGCTGCGGCGACAGATGCCCTACCCTTTACAAATATCAGCCAAACCCCTTATATGGAGAACGCCGAACAAGCTCGTCTGGGCAATGTTTGGATAAGCGATGTTAGTCAGAGTCCTGCAACCGGACTGATGCAAGTATGGTATTCAATGCCTATAATGGACTCTAACACCTTCATGGGTATGGTCGCGATTCCGGTTAATATCCAGGGTTTATCATATTTCATATACCAAGGCGGTTATGTCTCGGATGCCTTCTCTCTTAGCATTGCGGACCGGCAGGGTATGATATTTTTTTCCGACAGGGAAGGATACGTAGGCCATATCGTTGATGATCTGGGTGTTGAACAGGCTCTTGGGCATACTCCTTACAACGTAATGTTTGGACATACGTCATCTATAACGGAAGTCGACATGCTGGCTTATATAACCACCAACGCCACCTTTGGATGGACGATTATAAGTTTTGTGGACAGAGTGCCCACTGCCGATATTGTTCTTGCAATATTGCCAACGCAAATTCCAACAGTCGCCGGAATAATAGTTGCGGCAATAATTCTGATAACCGCTGTTTCAAGAGCAACTAAGCCGATGGAAGAGCTTGCGCACAAAGCCAAGCAAATGGCTGCGGGAAGTATCGATCAGGACTTTAGGTATATGGATAGAAATGATGAAATCGGTCAGGTGTCCAAATCCTTCATGGAAATCGTGAGAACGTTGAATACGATTAAGAGCGACTTTAAAGCAGCGGAAAAGAATATTAAGTCGGGAGATATTCTGTACAGACTTGAAGACGCCGGTCTTGAAGGCATATTCAAAGAAATGCAGGACAATGTGAACGGAATCGCTTCTGAGCTGATCGACTTCTTGGAGATTATCGCAGACCCGTTAATGGTCTTTGACAGCAGCCTTAAAATAAAATACGCCAACAAAGAAGCCCGTAAATTCCTAAACATAGAAGAAAAAAGCTATTATAACACTGATATGCAAGGGCTAATTCCAGATATTTCAAGTGTACGTTCGGTGGCCGAGTGTTTGAAGAGTAAGCAAATGAACCAATTTTTCTCGAATGAAGCGCAGATCAAAGTGAGAGGCGAGGTATACGACATAGAATTTAAGTGCGTTGCGCTGGTTGATATGTCCATAGGGCAGCTTACGGGAGTATTTATGATACTTAATGATTTGACGTCTGTAAGAAGGACTGCCAGGCATCTGGAAAAGATAGCCTCGTATCGTCAGGGAAGGTCGGAGCAACTGACATCAACAATCAGTTCCGCTTTTGATAAAGGCAACTTGAACATCCAAATGCCCCAAAATGAACTCTATGATGACGATACCAGGGAAGTCGCCGAGTCGTTCGACAATATGGGAAGGATACTCATTAACGGCGTAGACAACATAAAGAGCTACATCGATGAGCTGCAGGAAATTCTTGGCGACATGTCCAGGAAAAGATTTGACGTGGAGATACGCGGGCAGTACATTGGCGACTTTACCGCAATAAAAAATTCAGTAAACACAATTATCAACAATATGAACATCATATTTTCCGAGATGTCATCGGCGAGCGCTCAGGTCAAGGAAGGTTCCAGCTCAATAGCCTTTACGGCACAGGAAATGGCCGTGGACTTCCAGCAGCAGCTACACAACATTACGGAAATAAATCAGGCTGTTGACAAGGTTTCAGACCAGGCGAAACAAAACGTCAGGAGCGTGCGGGAGACCGCCTCGCTTTCCGACGGGGCCAAATCGGAAGCCAGGATGGGCAACAATCAGATGCAAGATTTGCTTGCGGCAATGGAGGGTATACGCGAAAGCTCGGATACCATATCGAAGATCATTAAAATGATCGAGGATATAGCGTTCCAGACGAACCTGCTTGCGCTTAACGCCTCTGTGGAGGCCGCAAGAGCAGGTGAGCACGGCAAGGGCTTTGCCGTTGTGGCCCAGGAAGTGAGGAGCCTGGCGTCGCGAAGCGCAAACGCCGCCAAGGAATCGGCGGATGTGATCCGGGATTCTATCAAAAAGGTGGACGTTGGGTCGGATATTGCCAAGAACACAGCCAAGACACTGCAGCAGATTGCTGACGTTGTTGAAAACATGGATCATGCCATCGGAGAGATATCCACGTCATCGGCCACGCAAATACATGAGCTCGAAAGCATTGAGAAGAGTATTAAGAATCTTAGTATGTCAATTGAAAAAGAGACGGATGTCGTTACTCAAAACGCTACAACCACACAGGAGCTGACAAGCCAGGCGGAGGTGCTGCTTAGCATGATCCGCGAGTTCAGGCTTAAACGCTAGACTATAGTAATATGACCTCGAAACAGTAACAAAGGAGTGGTGCGGGAAATCGGGAGATTTCCCGCTGTTTACCCCGACGCGTGTTACTGTTTGAGAGGCATATTACATTACTATAATACACAATCAGAGAGGGAGATAAACATGTCTTTTTCAGTCCTAAGGGGTGCGGCCTATGTACTGGTGCATACGCCCGATCTAACTTATCACAACGGAACTACGCAGACGACCGAAAAAGCTACGAACCCGTCGTCGGAGTATCTGCAAAATTTTCATAAGCACCTTCGTCCGTTTGAAGATGTGGTGGCGTATCCGCCAAACCAGACCTACATCGGAAATATCACTCCTGAAGAACTTGGCTCGTTCGAGATGCCCTGGCACGACAAGAAGGTCGGTTCGGCCGATAAATTCGGGCGGCTTGGAGAGATAATGCCGCAGGATATGTTTTATGCGCTGATGAAGCTGGTGGATACGTTTGAGCTTGTAATGCTGGAAGAGGGATTTGCTGCCGAAGCCGGGCGCAAGCTTGCGCAGCATCCGCTGTTCAAGGACGCGGCAGGGCTAAAGCCGGGTGTCGGTATTAACGAAATAAATGCTCAAGTCAACGATCACCACGCCGAAGGACTGTATCACAACGGCGCGCTTGTGGGCTGCGTAAAAAAAGGCCACGACCTCGACGCCAACCTTAACGCCCATGTGCTGCATGAAAACCTTGTGGCGAAGGCGTCGGGCGTGCTGGCGCTTCGCAACTTGATCGACAAGAACGATATCGACCCGGCACAGGTCGACTATGTGATAGAGTGTTCGGAAGAGGCGTGCGGAGATATGAATCAGCGCGGCGGCGGCAACTTTGCCAAGGCTATCGCGGAGATGTCGGGGCTTGTGAACTCTACCGGAGCGGATACGCGCGGATTTTGCGCGGCTCCTACGCACGCGCTGATACAGGCGGCGTCGCTCGTGAAAGCGGGGACTTTCCGCAATGTGGCGGTCGTGGCCGGGGGATCGGCCGCAAAACTCGGCATGAACGGCAAGGATCACGTGAAGAAAGGCCTGCCTATTCTTGAGGATGTGCTGGCGGGCTTTGCGGTGCTCGTTTCCGAGGACGACGGCTCTTCGCCGGTATTCCGCAATGACATAGTGGGGCACCACAGCGTCGGAACCGGGTCGGCGCCGCAGGCGGTTATAACTTCTCTGGCGGCAAGTCCTCTCGACGCGAATGCGTTAAAACTGACCGATATTGATAAGTATTCGGTTGAAATGCAAAATCCCGACATTACTAAGCCAGCCGGCGCGGGCGACGTTCCTGAGGCTAATTACAAGATGATCGCCGCCCTTGCCGTAATGCGTAAGGAGATCGAGCGCCCCGCGATTGCTGATTTTATCGCTAAACATGGGATGCCGGGCTGGGCTCCGACACAGGGCCACATACCTTCGGGCGTGCCGTACCTTGGCTTCGCGCGTCAAGCCTTGACGGAAGGCGGTCTCAACCGTGTTATGATCGTAGGCAAGGGCAGCTTGTTTCTTGGCCGTATGACAAACCTTTTTGACGGCGTATCAATCGTGCTTGAGCGTAATAAGGGAGGGGCGGAGCCGGAGGGCGCGACTGCAGCCAATGTACAGGCTTCCGCCAAGAAGCGCGTTCGTATCGGTCTGACGTTGTTCGGCAGCGAACACGGCGCGGCTAACATGGTCAAGGGCGCGGAGCTTGCGTCCCGCGAGGACGACTCGTTCGAGATCGTGTTGATTGGCGAAAAGACCAAAACATCCCTTAATACGGTAGAAGCGGCGGACGACGCCGACGCGCACGCAAAGATGGAGAGAATGCTCGACAGCGGCGAACTCGACGGCTGCGTGACAATGCACTACAATTTCCCAATAGGCGTAGCAACCGTGGGCAAGGTGACAACCCCGGGGCTTGGCGCCGACATGCTGCTTGCCACAACTACCGGAACGTCGGCCACCAACCGCGCCGAGGCCATGGTGAGAAACGCCATCGCCGGAGTCATTACCGCAAAGGCGCTGGGCAACGAATCGCCGAGCGTAGGTATTTTGAACGTGGACGGTGCGAACCTTGTGGAGCGCTCCTTGCGCAAACTCAATGAGAACGGGGCGGGAATACGTTTTTCGGAGTCAGTCCGGGCGGACGGCGGCGCGATAATGCGCGGCAACGATTTGCTGGCGGGCAGCGTCGACGTAATGGTCACGGACACGCTCACGGGAAATATATTGGTTAAGACGCTGTCGGCGTTTACTACGGGCGGAAGCTACGAAGCCACGGGATGCGGTTACGGGCCTGGTATCGGTGAGAACTATTCGCGTCTTGTGCTGATTCTGTCGCGCGCGTCCGGTGTCCCGGTCGTGGCGAACTCGCTCAGGTACGCGGCACAGCTTGCCAAGGGTAATCTTACGGCTGTTGCGCGAAAGGAGTTTACACGCTTCGCAAAGTGTGGTCTCGCGGATGTTTGTTCGGGGATTCGTAAGACCGGCGCCTCCTCAGACGCTCCCAAGGCAGAAAAACCTCTTCCCGCTAAGGAAGTCGTTACCGCGGAACTGCTCGGCATCGACATAATGGAGCTTGAGAACGCGGCGGCGCTGTTGATGGAATCCGGTATATACGCCGAGAGCGGTATGGGCTGCACCGGGCCTGTGGTGCTTGTATCCGAGGCGAATGCGGCCAAGGCCGCCGAAGTGCTTACAAAGGCCGGATATATCGCTTAAATATCCGCTCAACAGCAAAAATAGACATAGCGTTATAGCCGTTAAGGTTATAACGCTAATCTTTTTGTTGGCTAAATGTTAATTTTTTATGAAATATGTCAAATTTCACTTTCATTTTTTTTCGTTTTGATGTACAATAGCAAAGATATAACATTATCGGATATTTGGCAGGTATTTATAGAATTCTAGATTGACTAGGAGGAACGGTATGTTATCGAATCAAATCTTGCAAAATTGTATTGACGGCACAAAGGCCATTACTAGAAGGGAGCTTGCAGTAATTGAGCGCGAGGGCAAGATCATTGCCTCGACCAATGACTCGGAGGTTAATTCGATTGTCGAATCCGTTGAGAACTTTATCGCTTCTCCGGCTGAGAGCCAGCTTGTCCAGGGATCGCACTATTTCAAGGTGTTTGATAACGGAGTTGCGGAGTATGTGGTGTGTATCACCGGCGAAGACGATGAGACATATCGCATAGGAAAGATAACGGCATTCCAGATTCAACACTTGATAATAGCTTACAAGGAACGTTACGACAAGGACAATTTCCTGAAGAATCTGCTTCTGGACAATCTGCTTCTGGTGGACATCTATTCCCGCGCTAAAAAACTGGACATCGAAAACAATGTGCGCCGCATCGTATACCTGATAGAAGTCGAAGTTGACAAGGACTTGAATGTTTTAGAGATTGTAAGAGGTATTTTCCCGGACAAGCTCAAGGACTTCGTTACGGCCGTAGACGAAAAAAGTGTCATACTGGTCAAGGAGCTGACCGATTCGGAGCATCTTGAGAGCATCGGCCAGACGGCGCGCATGATTTACGATACGCTTACCGCGGAGTCGCTCAGCAATATCCACATCGCAATGGGTACTATCGTAAGCGACCTCAAGAATGTTTCCCAGTCTTACAAAGAGTCGAAGATGGCTCTCGAGGTCGGAAAGATATTCGAGCCGGACAGGTTTATCGTCAATTATGAAGAACTTGGTATAGGCAGGCTGATTTACCAGCTTCCCGTGAATCTCTGCCGAATGTTCATCAACGAAGTGCTTCATGGTACTTCCATGAGTCAATTCGACTCGGAAATACTCGTCACGGTGAACAAGTTTTTTGAGAACAACCTCAATGTGTCGGAGACGTCGCGCCAGCTATACATCCACCGAAATACGCTCGTGTACAGGCTGGACAAGCTGCAAAAGCAGACAGGGCTTGACCTGCGCAACTTCGACGACGCTATAGTGTTCAAAATAACTCTGATGGTGTCGAAGTATCTTGAACATATCGAAAATATGTTGTATAGCAAATGAGAGCGTCGTCTGAAATGATGCGCTACCCATTTCCCAGAAAATTTTGCTTGCAATCGTCGTAACAATGTGTTAATATATTAATAATATATTAACTGATTGCTAGAAAGAAGCTGTTACAGTGATAACCGTAAACAATGTGACAAAGGTATATGAAAATGGCGCAAGCGGACTGGATCGCGTCTCTATTTCGATCAAGCCCCGTGATTTTGCGTTTATTATCGGAAGCTCGGGGTCGGGTAAGTCGACCCTTATGAAGCTGTTACTCAAGGAGATCGAGCCGACGTCCGGCGAGATAATTATTAACAATATAAACCTTGGCGGGCTTGCGCACAACGAAGTCCCATACTTCAGAAGAAAGATCGGCGTCGTGTTTCAAGATTTCAGATTGCTGCCCAACAAGACGGTGTATGAGAACGTCGCGTTTGCCATGCAGGTCGTGGAAACCAGCAGCCGCGACATCCGTCGTACCGTGCCGGCGATACTTGCCATGGTCGGTTTGCAGCGTAAGTCTAAAGCATACCCAAACCAACTGTCGGGCGGTGAGCAGCAGCGCACCGCGCTTGCCCGGGCGATAATCAACAAGCCTCCGATTCTCCTGGCGGACGAACCAACGGGCAACCTAGACCCCGATACCGCGTGGGAAATAATGGACTTGCTGGAAGATATCAATAATCGCGGAACAACTGTCGTTATCGCAACCCACGCCAAGGATATCGTGGACGAGATGCAAAAGCGCGTTATAGCACTGCGCAACGGCCAGCTCATACGTGATATAGAAAAGGGCGGTTACGAAGATGAAGTTTAGGACGCTTAGCTATTATTTGAGCGAAGCCTTCAAGAGCCTGGTACGCAACAGGCTCATGACTCTGGCTTCGATACTGACGGTTTTTTCATGCATATTCATACTCTCGTTTTTTTACAGCGTCGCCATGAATATTGACTATAATCTGGCGCGGCTTGAAGGCAGCCTCAGTCTTTCAGCTTATATTGTAGACGAAATTGACGAGGCCCAAGTGCTTGAACTGCTTAATGAAATAGATGCTATAGAAAATGTGGCGGAGATCGAATTTATTTCCCATGAAGAAGCATTCAACAGATTTTTGGAAATGTTCGCCGACGATCCGATGTTTCGGCTTGGGCTGTCTCCCACTGACTTGCCGCGCTCCTTTGTAATTACACTGGAGGACGTCGGCGAGTACGCGTCTGTGATCGCCGCACTGCAGCAAATGGTGAATCAGGGGCGCGGACTGGAGTTTGTGCGTTATCATCAGCACATAATCAACGTAATTACGACGCTTAATACCGGTATACGTATCGTCAGCGTCGTAATGATACTTATACTTATAGTACTCGCAAACGTCATTATTGTGAATACGATCCGCATAACCATCAACTCCCGCCGCAACGAGATTACTATCATGAAGTACATCGGCGCAACCGACTGGTTCATACGGTGGCCGTTCATCATCGAAGGTATGCTCATTGGGCTTATCGGCGCCGCGTTGCCCGTGGTTATTGTATGGTTTGGCTACAACGGTTCTGTTGACGCGATATACAACAGCTTCTTTATGATTGAAGATGTACTGATATTTAGGTCTGCCGCATCGATCTTTGTGGTGTTGCTGCCGCTGGCGCTGTCTATCGGTATGGGGATCGGCGTGTACGGCTCGATTATATCAATGCGCAAGCATCTGCATGTATAAGAACCTGCGGTCAATAACGCTCAACGCCGCCTAGAAGGTCGAACTCCCCCCACGAAGCCGGAAGCGGGCTTCGTGGGAGCCCCGGGCGTCGCCGCTTCCTAGATTGTCGAAAAATGCCGCTTCTAGCCAGCATTTCGATTATTGACCGCAGGTTCTAAAAGGGTTGTTCTTAGTTAGGGGGAATTGTTTTGAAGAAGTTGAAGAGAAATTTGTCCGTGATGATGTTTGTAGTACTGATAGCCGCGCTGACGATGCCTGTCGCCGCGGCAACCGTTGCGGATCTTCGTCAGCAGCAGCAGGATCTTAGGAACCGCCGGAACCAGGTGGAGCGCCAGCTTGGGCAAACCGCCGCGGCTCAGGCTCAGGCCCGTGAAGATATCGCGTATCTGGACTTGCTGTTGGAAGAGGCAACCTTGGAGCTTAACCTGATTACGACCGAGCTGGATGAAACGCGCTTCCATTTGGATACCACTTTGTATGAGCTTGCTCACGCTGAAATCGAGCGCGAGGAGCAGTGGGAGCTTTTCACCCAGCGGGCCCGCTTCATGTATGTGCACGGAGGGATGGGGTATCTTGACGTATTGTTCAGTTCGCAAAATCTTTCAGATCTGCTGAACCGGATGGAGTACGTCAACCGGATCGTGCAGCTTGATCAGAATATCGCCAATGACCTTTTGGCGACAGAGGAACGTATAAGGGATCACAGCGAAGTTGTTGAGCGTCAGCTGCGCGAAGTGGAAGTCCTCGAGCGTGAGCAGCGTACGGCATACAATACCTTTGACACGCGCTTGCAGGATATAAGGCATCTTTACGTAAGGCTTAATAATGACGCGGCGCTGTACCAGCAGCAGATCGATACGCTTACACAGTCCGGCAACCAGGTCGAGGCCATGATCCGCCAGCGCCAGCAGGAGGAAGCTCAGCGTGTTGCTGCCGCTGCCGCTGCCGCCGTTGCAGCCGGCCAGCCGGCTCCGCCGCAGCCGGCGTCCCAAAGGTTCCCGGCGCTTCCGGGTGGGCAGCTTGCGTGGCCGGTACCGGGGGGCGGATCGGTATCGTCGGGATTTGGACCGCGCGTTAATCCTATTAACCGCCGCAACGAATTCCATACCGGAATCGATATCCCCGCGCCAAGCGGCACAAATATAGTTGCCGCTCACGATGGAACCGTTATATCATCTGGCTGGATGGGCGGATACGGCAACACCGTGGTAATAGATCACGGCGGCGGATTGTCAACGCTTTACGCTCATAATTCGTCAAACCTTGTGTCGGTCGGGCAGAGCGTTACACGCGGCCAGACCATCGCCAGGGTTGGCTCCACAGGCTTTTCGACCGGGCCGCACCTGCATTTTGAGGTCAGGGTCAACGGTTCCCCAGTAAATCCTGTGACATATCTAAGGTAGGGCGAACTGGTCGGTGAACCACCTCTGAAAAAAAGTTACCGCATGAATGGTAGTATAAAAATTTCATAGTATTACCAAAATAAGAATTAAAGTAATATGATGCAGTTGGGAGCGTGCCTGATTGACAGTTAGGGCGTGTCGACATGAGATTTTTCGGAATGATTATGGTCGGTTTTCCTCCACTCTTCGTCACTGGCTCCTTGCGTACCTCTGCGGGTACGCGGCGTCACCACTTCCTCGATTGGCGAAAAA
>Ga0131853_10011710_pt1 | contig 16072 bp, 10 predicted proteins | sample TergutLab28metaG_FD_92764 | JGI IMG/M metagenome (GOLD analysis project Ga0131853, IMG submission 92764) | Labiotermes labralis P1 segment gut microbial communities from Petit-Saut dam, French Guiana - Lab288 P1 (version 2) (version 2) | ecosystem: Host-associated > Arthropoda: Insects >...
GAAGAATGATCTCCTGATGATGAGCTTCTAGAAAGCTCGAAACATGTAGAGAGTGAATGACGACTACCCATGAAAATAAAGGATAGTCTACAAGTGACATCGTGTTGGTTATTTTAAAGAAGGTATACCGTATCTGTATATACAACCGTCTTACTGAAGATGAACCGTCGGGTTCGAAACATGTGGAATACATCAAAAAATTAAAAATAGAATTAATTTAGGAAAGGTGCGTTTTGCTGGTTTATATTGTACAGTTATATTACAATGCGTCTTGCAAGAAACATGCAAAAACAAATAAAAAGATTTTGTGTTACGAGCTCCGCCATGCCGGTATTTGCGAAACAAAATCTTTGCGCGCAGAGAGGCATAAATGTCATAGAATATTCATTGTTTGCAGTTTCTGAAAGACAGTCATGGAGTCCGAACACTCATCAAACCTTAAGCAGCAAACACAGCAGATCTACTGCTGCGTGCTGCGTTCCTCTCTTGTAATCCTATTTTACTACCTTCGTAGTCTCCATTACAAAACTGGGTTTCGTAATCTGAAAGGAAATATTGTGTCATGCGGTGCAACTAGAGGAATGCGAGGCAAGCTGGTATTTATTTAATTGACGCGAGGTATATTATTTCTGTTGCTTGTAAAATGCGGACAGTACCTCTTTTTCCCAACTTTGCTTTCCACTTCAGAAGCCAGTTTCGTTGGACACATCTGTATTCCGTAGGGAAAGAAGTGACTGTCGTGTGGCCTACGCGTTTTTGTGCACGTGTCTCAGCTCGGCACTTGCTGTCAAAGATGCAACCATCAGCATGTCTGGGAGGATACATTATACCTCCTACGGTGGTCAGCAGTCGGCGTGGTAGAACCACTTTGAAGCTTTGTTGATGAATGATACTTCAGGGTATTGAAAGTGTGTGCAATGTGTAGTTCTCGATTATCCGTTCAGTCTGCTTCAAAGATAAACGGATTCTTCATGTTACCACTTCTCGCAAGCTGACTTTAGCAGTTGTCTCTGTTTTAATTGCAGTAGTGTTTTGTAAATACTTTCATTTACTTGTATCTTATGATTCATTTAGTGACGCTGTCATTAAGTCAGCCTATATGCTATTGCGTTGAATGGTAGGATGATTATTGAATTGGTATGGATATGGAAGGAAACAGTTGTGCCTTAATTTTAGGCACTACCCTGGCACGTGGCTAGAGGGACTGAGGAAAACACATTAGAGTTTTCGGTATCCACGCCGGATTCGAGCCGGCTAAATCTCAAATACAGTGGAAATCCACTTATCCGGATTAATTGGGACGACGGGCCATCCGGAATTGGATTTTTCTTTGAAAATAGGCTACATTGGCAGTTTGTGAAGCCGAAGAGCTTTCTACAAACGGCTGTTTTAGGCTACGTATTTATTTACATACTAATGAAACATTAATACGTAATTCCTTATACGTATCTGACAAACGGAAAAAAATTAAGCCATAAAAAGATGTAGTACTATTACAGTACGAACATATTTACCCGAAGGGCCAATCCGATCCGGATAATTGGAGTTCTCCTGTAGAAGACAGAAACGCTACTGCTTGGGCCAACTTTTTCCGAAGTTCTAGAAACTGCAGAGTGATACAAAGGCCGCTGTAGACAGTAGACGATTATTCAGAGAGTCAGTGTGCATTGACACGAATACATATTCCTTAAGTTAATTAGTTCACCGTATGTGCCTCACGTTATTAAGGAAAGCTAGAAAGGACGAGAAGACGGGGAAGAAGACTTAAGCAGCTACTGGATGATTAGGGAAACGAGAAGATGCTGGAAATTGAAAGAGGAAGCACTAGATCGCACTGTGTGGTGAACTCGCTTTGGAAGGGGCTATGAACCTGTCGCAAGGCAGAGCACAATATGAGGACGACGCGCCATGAACCACGTAGGCCATTGTGGTAAGAAAAAGGCGATTGTAACATACAGAATGTGGCGAGTTTGTCGTTTGTCGTTTGATTTGTGTCTCACTTTGTATTGAACACAATGTGTAGGACGGCCTATGAAACTGTGATAACTCTGTAAGACAAGCATACAGAGTTTTCGTAGGAAAACTTTTAGAATACGTAGACATAGACAGGAGGATAATAATGAGTTGGGTGTTAAGGAATTAGAAATTGAATGTGTGGAGTGTGTAGACTAATGACCACCTGCGGACACACGTGTACCCTGCAAATGGCACAGTTTCTTATGACGCTTTTGCCTGCAAGCTGTAACGTAACCTGATTATTAAAATAGCCGTCCATAATTTGTTGGTTTGGAGTTATATTAACAAAAGTGGGCACAGAGGTTTGAGATCAGCAGTTTGCGATATGGACAAACCCGTCAAACGAATTCGGACGCGTGCGAAGTGTTTTTGCATTTACTTGCCGATTAGCATCAAGTGCCCTGCGAATGAACGCTAATCTGTTCCTTATTCGCAATTATAATTTACTAATCGATAGTAAAGTAAAGGCGGAGAGTTCAGCACCGCTAATACAAAAGCCCAACAATTGGTTGTGAGCCGGAGCCGTTTCCGTTCGCCTTCTGTTATCATTAGAAAGTTATTTTTCCTCCTTTTCGACCTTCCAAATAGTAGACTTGTACTAGGTTTTCCCACCAAAAATCTGTACTTAGCCCGTTGTGTACATGTGTGTGTGTGTGTGTGTGTGAGTGTGTGTGTATACACACACACACACACACACACATCCTATACATCAATGTATAAATCAAATGTGACCAAATATTCACATTTTTTCTTACATTTTCTACAACTTCTAGCTGTTAACTTCGTTATTTTCACTTCCGTTTTATTAAACTGCTTAGTAAAAGCATCCTATTTATCCGTTCTATTTAATACTTTTATCTACATTTTCCCATAATTCAATATATTATTTTACTTTGTTTTACATGAACAGAATTATAAAATGAAAAACTATTCCCACATACAGATACCTAGAATTAAAAAGTTATCTGATATTTTGAATGAGCCTGTGTAAAGTAACATAGTAATACGACAATGACACCAGCGTTATCCCATATATTCAGTCACATTTGATACTTATAATAACCAAATTGTAGAACTAGACATAAAGGCTACGTACTGAGAATAACCCGGTGTGGACGTAGCCGGCGCTACAGTCTGATTGAACTAATAAGTATTTGGCTTAACACACACATACACTTACATAATGTATCTGACCATATCAGTCCGAAGTCTGTAGGGAAATTTTACGTTCAGGACACTTGGACTCAAAGCTGTAAATGTGACAGTCTTACTAGTACATGGTACTTGAACACACGAGGACTGTGCCTTCTCCTGAATCGTCGTAATTACTGGAATTTTATGACCCTAGGTTCTCATGCGCCTTATGCTTTCCACAAAGGAAACAACACTTCTGATCATGTAGGCGCAGTGTAAGGGGCAGACTGCGTTTGGTGTTGTGACTGACTACTGTAATTACAATTTGTTGGCATTGAAAGACCGTCGTGGTGAACCTGGACATCGGACAAAATTCAGTGCATCTGCGGCTTGCAGGAAATCTGCATGACATATTGAAATGTAAACGTGGTGTAGGTGCACTAATAGCTTCCTTTCTAGGACGGGACGGGTGCACAAATCTCGGTCGCCAGGTCGCCGTGGCGACTAAATTATTTACGTTGGCGCCTAGTGTGGAACTTGCTTCGTGTCACCCTTCAAGCACATTGAATTTTCAGGTTGCTTTTAGATTTTTGCAAAATTTGTTCACACCTGCTTTACAGGGGAAACGGATGTTGTAGCCTCTTGTCCCAAGTAACCATTGTAACAACATTTGTATCTAGGCCGTCTCTGTTTCTAAGCAGAGACGTGTTCAGGCGTTCTAGCCTTCAATATTAGGTTCAGGTTAATGACCATTTGCAGACTTTTAAACCCTGGCAAATAATTGCCCTTTACCCAACTAGGTGGGTGCACCCCAAAGCTTGTGTGGAACAAGACAGGAAAGGTACTTATGACGTAACACTGAGGCGCGTTCTTGCAACAATTTTTGCGGTGGACAAGCAATAACTTACATATTCTGAGTGTGTGCTTATAGCCGTAGCATCCAGCATGCAGTACGCATGCCCATATTGCCATCTGTGGCCTGTCCGGTTCTGATTTTCGAAAAAAAAAAGTTATTGAATAAAAAAGTTGTGTTTTGATTTTTTTTACAGACGTTTGGTCCGAAACATCTCTCATTCTAAGAAGAAGTGAGCGAGATGTGATCAAATATTTGTATTGATCTTCATGCAAAATTCACTTTACTCTTGTCCGATTTTAATGAAACTCGAATTTGCTCGACATTTTCTAAATATACTCAAATATCAAATTTAATGAAAATCCGTCCAATAAGAGCCGAGTTGTTCCACGAGGACAAATGGCCGGACGAACAAACAGACATACATGGCGAAGCTAATAGTCGCTTTTCGCAATTTTGCGAACACGCCTAAAACGTGGTAACTGAACTTATATTTTGACACTGAAAATCAAACTTAGCCCACTTCTGGGCAGTTCTGCCTGTCTTCCAAATCGTTGTATGTTTTTTGAATTGCCATTTCCGAGACATATTCTAATGAACGACTTTTACGCGTTGTATCACCCCTACAAGTGCGGCCCATCGCATCTTCCTAGGTTTCACTGTTATAACAGTATTAAGTGATCCGTAGAAGTCACTTTCCTTACTCATTAATTAATATCATTACATCGTGTTACTTCATCATAGGCCTGACCCTGATGACCGTTAGCATTTAGAAGCAGCAGAGACGTTCTCATATCACTTACGCACTGTCATGTCTGGCATCGGAAGAGGTCTTCCTCTAAACTTAAATCGTGACTTGAATTGTAAAAGCAATTAAAACCCCAAGCTTTATACTTTGTTAGGAAAAGATAAATGCTTCAGCGCATGCGTACAAGAAAACAGCTGACTGCTGGCTCGTGTTCATTAAATCATGAATTATATGATGGACGTGCATTGGAAATGTGATGTATTTTTATGTATCAGATGTCTTGTCAGCACGATTGTAGGACCATTAGAAGTGAATGTGGCAAGTACTGCAGGACTGCCATTATTGTTTGTCAGACTGTATTTCAGTTTTCACTAAAATAACAGTCAACGTCTTTGTGTCATCAGTCAACAACCAACAAACATCCGTGTCCCTGGCGACGTCGCGGATGATTCGTAATTTGCACTAACTATACTCATATTTAGCGCCCAATGGTAGGATGATTGTCAGTGGTGAGTTTCCAATTAATGTGAAACAAAGCGGCCGTGGCCTGTTAAAATGCCCTGTCCCAGCATTTGTGTGGAGCGAAAGAGGAACGTAACGAACATTGTCTGAGTCGTAATGATCAAAACAAGAAGTGTAAGATGGGCGGTAGCGTTTAGCACGCGTGGGAGAGAAGAGAGAATGTGCCCAAAAGTTACTTGGAAGCGACTTGAATGAAACAGCTTGGAAGACTCAGGCGTAGATGGGAGAACAGTATTAAAGTGGATATTAACGAAATAGGGTGGGAGGGTAGATGCAGTTTATTTGGCTCAGGAGCAAGGGACAGGCTGTTGTGAGTTCGGTAATGAGCCTTCGGACTTCGTAAAATGTGGGTGATTTCATGATTGCTGGAGGAAATGTTAGATCCTCAAGAAGTACTTTCCTTCATACAGTTACGTAGTTAGCTTAACATGTGTGCAGTTCCAGGCTTAAATTTAAACGTACTTTATGTCAATAAGTGCCGTGCTACAAATCGGAAGGTCGCTAGTTCGATCCCAGATGGTGTCATTGGATTTTTCATGGACATAATCCTTCCGATCGCACTATGGCTCTGGGGTCGACTCAGCCTCTAACAGAAATGAGTACCAGGAGCATTTCCTGGGGGTAAAGGCGGCCGGTGCGTAAGGTTGACAACCTACCACCATCCTGTGCCGTTGTCACGAAATCTGGGAACCTTAACTTCCTGGAACCCTCTGGGCCTGTCCAGGCCTGTAATGGGACTGCTTTACCTTTTCATGTCAATAAGAAATATAGCAGAGAGATTACGCAAAATGAGAGTTCGACTCCTCTAATACCAAGCTCTGATTGGACGCGATCCAATTCCTGTTACAGTGACCTTCCATCCTTAAAGCCTCCCAATTCCGTCTTAATATCATCTTTCCATTTCCACCTCGGACTACTTAGTGGTCTCGATTTTAAAACATTTCCTACGAAAATTCTGAATGTAATTCCTTGTTCTTCATCTTCAGACTTGAAAAGCCTCCTACGTGAGACCTGCCGGTTCACGACACAGTCTCTGTAGCACAGGTTATGTTACAGTCGCAAAAACACAAGACCAAACATTTCTTATTGGACTGGTGAAGGATATATGTTAGGTCGGGCCATGCACGGGCATACATGTTTTTTAACCCTACCGAACCCTTCCCATTGCTGCTCCTTACTATTTTAATGAGATGCGTGTCATGCAGATGTCGCCAGCAACGTCATGGGCTTCTGAGTTGCAAGATCTCATTAGCTTCCACCCCCCAGCCCGAAGATGGCAGCACAAGCTCGTATGCAAATTGAATATCGTTGCCACAAAAAGCTGACTGTCGCCGTGTGCTCTCCGCCTTTGGCATCTGATATTAAAATGCTAGAAGCTGTGTGTTGTGTACTTGCTAATTATGATGGCGGGGCGGGCACCCTATAAAAGACATTGTCTTTCCCGTAATTTAAAGAGAATGTGTTTATTTCTGATGTAGAATTTATTCACTTTGTGTCAGAGGGTAGAAGTGTGGCCATCCATTCACAGGGAGTGAGTTTACGGAGACCAGTGGCGAGTACCAAAATATTTGTGTGGCGGGCGACACGTACAGAGCGCATTTCCTTAAGTGGCTAATATAGCTGTGTCTTAGTTTTGAAGCCCTGCTTTTTGGTTCCTTGAAAACAGCACATTTCTATTGTACTGTTTAATAATTGTGCTCATGTAGACTTGTGTACGAATTTTGTGGTTTTACGTAAGGATTTTAAATGGAATCTGTTACTGGAATTGAAAATTGTTGGACCTGATGGAGGTGAGTAATCATTTATAGACTGCGACCACATTGCACTCTGAAAGTTTAAGGCGCCGAAGATGACTGTACAGACCAAAGAAAGCAGTTATTCAAATACCGGTTGTTCAGGTCTTCCGGCACTGCCTTGAAAAATTTTTATTTATGACTACGATTTTATTTTGTATTTGCTTTGGCTGAATTCATACTTAGTGTCAGATAATTTGATTTGATCAGTGCATTTCGTATTATTGTTAAATATTTTATGGATTGGTGTTTGGAGACAGAACTTTCTACCTTCTGATGACAGAAAATGCTGGAACACAAAGTGTCCTGTTACTCTTTTGATAGTTCGCAGTCTTTATGTTGACATCATGTCAGATGTGTTCATTCGCATTATCCTCACGTCGCATTAATGCGTGCAGTTTGAAATGAGGCGTTACTGGTGACACACATTGTTGTAGCGCGGACCGAACCCTGCTTGACAACTTTAATGAGACATTTCGAAAGAACAGAAACCCACAGTGACGTGACACAGCGTCCGCGATATGAGGAAACACTTCAAGTTTATCGCTCGCTTGGTTACGCTGCAGATATTCTGACGGTATCCCAACACCTGCAGCGTGTTACTGTCCACCATATTTGCTGTCTCTGTGATACTGAAAAATTACATGATACCTCGGCTGTAACAGATGACCTACTACAATACTTCCATAGAGAGGTCCGTGCCTGTTTCAAGGCATTGTTTCCTGGCAAATGGATTGGGCGTGAAGGACCGATTCCATAGATCCGAGTTCTTCAGATCCGACTCCTTTATCTTTCGAGTTCTTTAGATTCGTGAAGGATGAGTTGTACTTTCGTCTGACACCTACAGCCATCCATGAGCAGCAGCAGAGCAATACAGATGCGGCGAACGAGGTTGATTGAGATATGGCGCGGCAAGTGTGCGAAAACTGACCTATTGTGGAGGCATGTATTGGGTAACAAAATGAACTTGTATGAAATTTGACGTGTTTCCTTGTGTTGTGTAAATGGTTTCTTGTCACTGTGGCTTTCTGAATTTTCACAATATTTTATTGAGTTTGTCAAGTGGGTTTTCCTACGCTGTATACAGTTTATTAAATAATTTGTAAATGCATTTTGCAGAGTTTTGAAATCGGTCATTCTTGTCGTAATATTATAGAAACTAATTCAGATAAGCAGGGATTAGTTTGTTCTTTTTGCGTCTTCTACTAACATATCTAATGGAAATATGGGTGTTCGAATAATTAATGTGCGCCACCTCTTTTCGGGAAGAATTTGGCCCGAAGAACATTGCGCTTTATATTCGGACCAACACGGTAGTAAGGCGGAGTGAGTTGGTCCCTTTTTCCACGTCATGTCCGGGAGTATCGAAACCAGCTAGAAATATGAACTGTTCCCGAATATTTTGTACAGTTGTCTTGCTCGAAGAAAACCACAAAACAGAAACCGTTCCTGCCTGATATTTATCTCTCGTGATTTAGTGGCTGCAATCTAAGAGCTCGTTAGTTTCTGTGCTTGCTTCTCTGACACGTCGGAGAAAAACAACTCTTTTTGTCTGCAGCGTCCAAGGACATATCGGGTGCAGACGGACATGTTCGCGGACAGAGAGACTTTGCATATATTAAATTGCAAAGCAGCTACCGGGAGGTCTGTGAGACTAAAGTGTATCATCGTGTTCTTAGTCCGTTCGTAGGTACAGACAGACTCCCAGTGAAGAATGTTCTGGTCAGCTCCCTACACCGAACATTTCTGTGCAGCAGCAGGCACTCCTCCCTTCCACCCGTGGGATCACATACTCCAATATTAACGTGAAAACTGGCCATTCTTGTAGGTTAGCCCGTTTTCATGTCTCTGTCTCACCAGCCTGTTGTTAATGGCAGTACATAAAAATAGGCCACGACGTGGTTCTTAAACGTCTTTACCAATTCAGTCTCCTAATCATGTCACAAACGGCAAAAGTAAAGGTCAATTTGCCGCTGTGTATGCCTCGAATGCATACAGGGAGGGGCAGACGTACAGCTGCAACCATTCTTATTCCCCGTAGTCGATGGATGTGAGTGGTCCGGTTCACGCCTCGGCTGCCTTGCCCACGGGGAAGGAGCCCCCAGAACTTATTAAATAGGAGGCTGATTGGCCCCTAGAGCTGGTCTGAGCATTTTGGAGAAGAAAAGACTTTTGACCCTGCCGAGGATCGAACTCCGAACTTATACCATCATGTCATATCCGATTAATTTAAGAAGTTTTCCTTATAAACCAATAGGTTAACATCTCTGAGCAGCTCATTGAACTTTTCGAGCGTGGAAGAGGGCAGTCACGTCCGCTAAACCCCAGACATTGAAGGCGCTTAAGCGAACAGCCTTTCAGTAAAACAAGTGACTTTACTTTGAGCTCCAGTAGATAATTCTAACGACAACGTGACAGTTTAGCTTAGTAGTAGTAGTAGCAGCAGCACCAGCAGCAAAAACAATAATGCTTGGAACATGCCACAGCTGATTCCGGTGCAAATATTTCGTTCAGAATTTGTTTGTTGTGTACAGTAAAATTCTTTAATTTTGTCACAGAAGTCACACCCTATTCCTCTGCCTAAATGTGCCTTGTGGTTCCTCCACAGACAGCGTTGCACTGGGCGGCCAAGCACGGGATGGATGATGTAGTGAAGCTGCTGGCTGGGACGCACCAGGCGGACGTCAACGCGAGATCGGTGAGTGTTTCTTATTTCACAGAAAAGCCCTTTCACTGTCTTATAATACTGCCCGATGAACCTCTTGCAGTCCCTCCGCTTGGGCTCATCAGTAGGATGTACTAGAGGGGCGTCAGGATATTTGGTTAGTCACTTACAGAACGTAGACCATTCTGTGTTACCTGCTGTCAGTCGAAAAAAAAGACAGGGTTTTCACAGAATAACCGCACTATGCTATGGCAGTAAGATCAGACACTAAAGGTGTATGCGTAGTGAAGGATGTCAATAGCGTACAGTGTATGGAAGTGCATGTCAGAAGAGGCATTCAGTGGAATACAAATGGTATTCAAGGTAAGAATTCAAACTAAAATCGTTAGAAAGAGACGACTCTAATGCAGGCATACTTTCTTTCTCTAATCGCCCTGGTATGGCCCGTATTCGTCTCGTACTGTGGGCAGTAAAATATGAATCTTCAGGAAGAGGGATGTGGGGGTGCGGACTTGATCGAACTGGCTCCGGATTGGGGCAGTTGACGGACACTTGTGACTGCGGTAATGAGCCTTCGGGTTCCATAAAATGCGGGGAATTTCTTGACTAGCTGAGAACCGGTTACCATTTAAGAAGGACTCCGTTCCATGGAATAAGTAAGTAACTGGGCAGTAAGCAATCTGCATGCGCACATAGGTGCCGTACGTTACTCTCGATGAAAATGAACCTTAACCTTTGGCTGTAAGAGGCAGGAGTAACCGGGAAGTTTGTGCTGTATCTAGACACTGTGCCACCGCCAAGACGAATATAGGAAAATAAGGCAAAATTTCTTGTATTGTAGACCTCGGTATAATGTAAAGGTGAATAGGAAGTAATTCATGTGCACGTTGCGAGGCTGTATGGAAGAGTGGAGATACAATCACACAACTTCATCACCTCGGCACTAGTTGGTGAGTTGTCAGCTTCACGTCCCGGCCACTTTACTCTTGAGGAAAGCGTCCTCGGTACTGCTGGAATAGTGGGACGGGTGGGTCCCGGAAACGGTCTGGGTGCTTTGCAGAAGAGACAGATCTTTGCCGGAAATGGAGCCAAGATTTCTCTGAATTTGGAATGAGACTGCTGGTGAGTGGTAAGCGGTCAGAAACAGACCCCATGCAGGGGATGGGTTAATTCGTACGTATGCGGAGTTAGGGGTGGGTCTTTCGCACTCCCCTGGTCAAAATACTCCTTCACTTTCAGGGAACCGCGAGATTATTTAATACTACTACTACTACTACTACTACTAATAATAATAATAATAATTATTATTATTATTATTATTAACTGCAATTTGGTAGTCACCCGGTGGCAGTGGTTATTTTACCTGTATACAAAATATGAAATTGGTTACTAATAAATTTAAGTCGAGAGGGCTATATGAGAAGCATGTAGTGGCAACTTGGAATCTTGGGAACCATCTCAGCATTTGATTATAGACACAGGGAAACCAAGGAAAACCTGTTTCGAGGTGGCCGGTCGCAGGACCTTCCGAATACTGACTTCTAGCCAGCAGTCCGGCATCTAAAGTAAAAACAGCAGTACACACCTAGTACAGCAAATACACATAAGATGACAACAATACACACAAGACAGCTACAACAATACACTCAATACAACTAACAACAATACACACAAGACATCTTAAAATACAACCTGTACAAAAGGCAAACAAAAGTATTAAGACAGTATTGCCTTATTAATAAGAAACCTCTACTGGACCCTATGTACAGGTGCAAACACTAAATATCTAAATCGATTAGTGTTCAACCTAATGGGGAGCCGGGGTAGCGTTGTCATAAGTGGTTAGGCTACGGGATGCGTGGTATGGGGTTCGAATTCCGGTAGGGGCAGAGGATTGTTTTCTTCTCCACAAGGTGCAGAACGTCCCTGGGGTCCACCGAGTTTCCTATTCGGTGGGTACCGGGCTTCTTTCCTGGGGATAAAGCAGTCAGGGCGTGAAGTAGACCATCCACCTCCATGTAGTGCGGATGTTAAAAATGAGTGGAGCCATACCTTTGCTCCGCCTTATGCATTCTGGGCGTTTAGAGGAAAGAATTTACTTTTACCTTTATTCTAAACAGGGTCCGCGGTGGCACAGTGGTTAAGGTGCTGTGCTACAAATCGGAAGGTCGCTGTTTCGATCCCAGCAGGTGCCATTGGAATTTTTCATTGACATAAAATCCTTCCGATCGCAATATGGCGGTGCTGTCGACTCAGCGTCTAACAGAAATGTGTACCAGGAGCATTTTTTGGGGGTAAGGCTGACAACCTTACCACCATCCTGTGCCGTTGTCATGAAATCTGGGAACCTTAACTTGCTGGAACCCTCTGGGCCACTCCAGGCCTGTAACGGGACTGCTTTACCGTTACCTTTATTTTAAACAGCGATCACCCTCGCACGAGTTAAAGGCTAGCTTATGAACTGAACCGGACTTCGAAATGTCCCGGAAACAGCGCGTCTAAGGTGATTTGCACTGTGTCCGTTGTCAACTGTTTATCAAAGCGAGGGAAGAGCTTCCGTCCCTCGTGCCACTCCGTTCTGTCAGTATTTGCTGGTGATTTATTATCAGATAATGGAGTACGTTCCAGCAACTCTCTTATTTCCACGTTTATAACGCCTGGTCCTTGCAGGCAGCAGCTTGCATGCAGAAGACCGGCCGATACCCCACCCCAGTGTCCCTTTCACAGTCATCAAACGACGACCGGTCTGAAAAAGACACAGCAAAAACTTAACGATGGGGAAATTCCTTTTTGTGTTTATTCTCACATCGTAAAAATACTGTAAGCGTTAAGTTTAGATTTTTGTTATAATGGATATTTAAATGTTACTTAAGTGTTGCTTCTTTTTTTTGGGTCTCATGCCTCTACGTACCGTGTTGCCCCCTGTTTTCATTAATAGTTTCTTGTATGCATTGACAACGACCAACAGCTAATTCGACTCGGTGTGTAAAAATTGAATTCACCTTTTAGATAACTATTTACGTCAAACGACGTTATCCTTTGTTTCAGGACTACGGACGAAAGCAAACAATTTTGTTATTGAATCTAGGTACCTGTTGAGATCTGCGATAAATTCCATGTCAAAGTTAGTTAAGGTAAATCAGTTCCGTTACAGGCCTGGACAGGCCCAGAGGGTTCTTAGGAAGTTAAGGTTCCCAGATTTCGTGACAACGGCACAGGATGATGGTAGGTTGTCAGCCTTACGCACCGGCCGTCTTTACCCCCAGGAAATTCTCCTGGTACTCATTTCTGTCAGGGGCTGAGTCGACCCCAGGGCCATAGTGCGATCTGAAGGATTTTATGTCAATGAAAAATCCACTGACACCAGCTGGGATCGAACCAGCGACCTTCCGGTGCCAAAGTTAGTTATCTGTTTTAATAATATTATTGACGTGAGTAATTTGGTTTTAAGTAATTGAGTTAATGTCATCCCGAATCGTAAGTTCCATACGCCTGTAAATGCAGTGCCCCAGCTTTAAGAGTAATTTGCCATTTCTTTAATGTCATGTACTTCCGTGAAATGTATTCTGTGTCCAGCTCAGTGTGTAATAAATAGCCACGGTCAAGGTGTCTACAATACCGTGTGCGAAGCACTCCTACACACCAAGTGTCCGTTTACTGTAAAGGTATAAGTAGTCCTGTTCCCCTATACAACATTTTGAACAACAGAACGATGATATGTTTTGGAACTCAAATAATTTAGATAAGATGAGGAATGCAACGGAAGAAGGCTAGACAATTATCGTTTCAAAGTCTAAAATGTATTTGAATTATACTTAAGACTCGGTACCGCGCAGTGAACAATTCCCCATCCTTCCACTGCCACCGGGCAACAACCCAATTGCAGTAAATAAGTATATTATATTATAAACACTATTTGGCTAATTCTGGAAGAGGAAATAATCGCTGTCTGTCCAGACAACCACGCAAAACACATTAAATACAATGTGGGCAGATGGTAGAAGTTTTGGATGTCAAACCGCGTGTTGCATGAAATAAGCATAGGACTTCAGAGGGATAAAAATGGACGGAATGTAACCTTGCTGTAGCCCAGGATCGCTCTGTTTAGTCAAGAACAGCCATCTTACTGTTGATGCTGTGTAGCCTGTAGAGTTCAAGAGTGTTGAAGAGCAGACAAAGAATACATACAAGCTTTTCTCTGGGTTAGACGTAGAGCAGTTTGAGAACTATATTTCTTATCATGTGGTGGGACCGACACCGAACATCATGTCCAGAGGGCTGTCTGGCTGCTACATCAGGCCTCATCAGATATAAATGTCTCATACCCCTGGCCGGCGAAAGACACTGCGTTATAATGAGGCAATGAATGCTTAAGAAGCTACAACTCTATTTGTAAGATATAATACCCTCGGATGATACCTTGTTTACCGCAACAACTGGTGACACATATTTTCTTTTTTCTTCCATTCGTTTGATCGTTATTTCTTTTTTACTTGTGTTGTTTAACGCTGCCTTCAATTGCTAAGATTGTGTAACGCTGTGATAGATGAATGAATGGGTGTGGAGGATTGTTGGAATTATGTTAAAGGGGGAAACGTAAGTACGCGGGGAGGAACTTGGTCTAGTGCCACTGTGACCACCAGAAACTGACTGGCCTGGGATCAAACCCGAGCTTCCGCGATGAGAGGCTTGAGCCATGACATGGACCTGCTTCCGTTCATAGGCAATGTATAATACATACATACACACACACATACACACAAAAGCGGGGGTAAAGCGATCACGGCGTTACGCTGACCACTCACCCCATCTATTTCGAAGGTTAAGAATGAGTGGTGTTATGCCTCCAGTCCCCCCCCCCTTATGTTTTCATTGCGTGCACAGGCATAGCAAGTGAGATCATCAGGAACTATAAATTAATAATTATAGCAGTGCAATTTAGTAAGTATTTTCTTTACATAATTGTTTTCCGCTAGTATGCCTACATATTCCGACTACATAGTAATTACACTATGTAACCTTTAAAATTCGCATAGTCTTCATGTTTGTATGTAACATAAGAAACTTGTAATGTGCCTTTGTTTGACCTCGTTTAGTCCTATATGTGTGATCTATTCACATACAGCAATTCACCCGGTGGTTTATTATTGGTCGTCTACAAACCGAAAACTCAGTGCCGATACGCTCAGCTACTAGGCCAATGATGTTTGTTTACAAATTACCATACAGACGTCTATTTTTTACGGCTCTTCTTATTGCACAAAATGTTAGCATTCTACATAAAATACAAATGAATATTGCAGTCAGTCGGCACAACATTATATTTAGGAAGAACAAAGGCTACTTGTTTCGGGTAAAATGATCAGCCATCGTCAGGCCAAACTACAAGAATACAAAATAGTTTGGCCTGATGACGGCTGGTCACTTTTAGCCGAAATGTGTAGCCTTGTTCTTAACGAACACAATGTTGTGTTCACTGATTGCGATATTCATTTGTACTTCATATTGCAACGGGGATGTGCCACCGTGAACTGATTATGAAAGGTAGCCTGGTAGACCCAAAGGGTTCCAGGAGCTTGAGGCTCCCAGATTTCAAGACATTCTGTACACGAAGGTGGTAAGTTTGTCAGCCCTACACTCCTGCCGCGTTTACCCTCAGGCAATACCATGTATTCGTGGTACTCATTTCCGTTAGAGGATAGGTCGATCCCAGGGCCATAGTGCGGCCGGAAGGAAAAATTCCAGTGACACCGTCCGGAATCGCAGTGCCTCACCCAACTGCACCACCTGTGCCCCCTTAAGGTAATTCTACATTAAGCAGTTCAAATGTCGTCCTTAACACTGAATTTCTTGTGATCTCTGTGATTGTATTGTTTGTGATAGAAATTTAACACGTAGAAGTGTGAGGTGTTGTGTAGGATTGTGAAGTTGTACGAAGTAACGTGGAAGTCTTTCATTCGATTCAGAGTTACATACGAGGCCAAGAGCACGTACAGAATGTTTTTCCTTTAGAACAGAGACGTATGGCCTCTGAAATGGACATTGTTGTCACTTGAAACGTTTCTCCTGATTAATGATTTTTTTATCATTTCCCCGCAAATCTTTAATGATCCGTCATCAGTGTTAAACTGTCAGCATTTTGCATTTCTTTGTAGATTCTGAAACACTTTAATGTGAAAGAATTGCTGACGATTTAACTTAATCATGAGGTTTGTCATCCCGTTGTGTTCTATGAAATAACTAATGTACAGTGTGTGTACTCGTCTAACACAACTATATTTATTGGTAGAATATAAAGTATTTTCTACATAAGGTACAACTACATGTTTCGGCGCTTGATA
>Ga0131853_10011714_pt1 | contig 16067 bp, 10 predicted proteins | sample TergutLab28metaG_FD_92764 | JGI IMG/M metagenome (GOLD analysis project Ga0131853, IMG submission 92764) | Labiotermes labralis P1 segment gut microbial communities from Petit-Saut dam, French Guiana - Lab288 P1 (version 2) (version 2) | ecosystem: Host-associated > Arthropoda: Insects >...
TGGGTGGTTGTTTTTGTACGTAAACTAAGAACCCCGCAAAAACGGGGTGGCCAGGCCCCGAATGGGGTTTTGTGGCCCCCCCCCCCCCATAAAAAGGAACGCGATGTAGTCGCTAATTTCGTTACATGTCCGTAGTTCTAGTTTCGAAGCGAGCTGGTCCTTTTAAGATTTTCAATGTCAAGATGGCGCCTAATCTTGCCATGTACACTTTAATAGCAGCGCTGTACAGACGATAGTAATTTACCTCCTGAAAATGCACAAAAACAAGTATTAATAATCCATATGTGTTTTACCGTTGCGAATAATTGGAATTCCTTTTTCGGGAGTCCAGCAGGGAGATGTGCGCCTATGATATCTACCAATTGTTTTATTATTCTCTAAGGGTAAACTCCTGACAACATGGCCACTAATTGACAAATTTTGATGAAACTCAGGACGAACGTCATGAACCTGACACTTTCCCGTCTTGATGATTCTAAATTTTTTGTCATCAAGAATACAGACGCGGCGGAACTCCGAACATGTGAGGGGTCGTTCAGTGTGGTGGTGTCTGAACATTTTACTAATTACAGGTATTTTAAAGTACGCGACTTCTGTTATTCAAACTCTAATATGATTTGCCCCTAACTTGTTTGATTTATGTGACAACAAATACGTACACACCGGCATTACAGGACCTAAATACTTTATGTAACAAATGGGACCCAATTAGAGACTTATATAACGACATATTTCATGGTTTCCCGTAGTACCTTCAACCAAATATCAGGACGGTACCTTAAAACAAGCTGTGTTCGCTACCTTCCACTACCTTATAAATCCATAAAAGTAAAGTGTGCCCTATAAACAAGCCATGAAAGTCCAGAGGCTAGTGTGGGTGGGTGGTTAACTCCTCGCTCCGGCCGCTTTATCTCGGGATAGAGACCCGATACCCATTGTACGGGAAGCTGGATGGGCCTTGGAGCCGGTGTGGACGGGTAGGGAAAATCACGCTCCCTACCGGGGTTCGAACACCGGACCGCCCATCCCGTAGCAAGTCATTATGCTGACCATGTAATACCGGCCGTCCCTAAAAATCCGTACTGTTAATTATCTTACCGTAGTGATTATACGACGCTTGTAAGCCTGCAACATCTGTAGCTGAATCGAAGTTACTAAACACGATTCCTTACGGGCGAACGGTTTAAATCTACTTAAAGCAAGGTAAAGAATGGCACATTTGTCTGGTACATGTAGTTAACACCGAGAGAGTGATGTGTGAGGAGTCTTAACTTTTTCGATGTTCTATAAAGGAAATCTCCTGCAGAAATACCGCTCACTTGTAGTAAAAACCCTGATATCTGTAACAACAGTTTTCTCTACCGTCTCGTCACATTGCAATTTAACTAACTGCTTCTGACTGTTTATAAGCGTAAATGATATTTATCGTGCAAATAAGGATAAAATATTTATAGACTAAATTTAACTCTGGAAGGACTTATATCGAATATTTCCAACACAAATGCTTTTCGTTTCATCATATCCTGAGGAAATTTATATCAAATAATACCTTCACGAAGTGTTGACTTATCGTGTGTGTTTGTGTGTGTGTGTGTAGGTGTGTGTTTGTGTATATGTATAATATTCCTCCTTCCGCGACTCGGTAAAATGTCAGTACGTAGTGATCTGCATTGGCAGGAAACCACGAAACTGTTGCACTGAATGTGGATAAATGTCAGAGGACGTCATCTATTAATACTGTACGTATAAATACCCCTTCGTTTCTGGAAGATACAGCATGTCCGAGTTCTCCATATTTTTCTCCATTTCCTTCCTGAAGATTCTGTGATGGTGACGTCACGTCATGCCTGCTGCTTCTGCTTTTTTTCCCAAGCCTGGTTTATAGGTAGCCGATAAAGAGTAATTAATTAAACTAGACATTAAATATTATTGCCAGTCCAAATCAGTTCGTGCTTTCACAACCTCTCATTTCCGTACAATTTGTAACTAAGATGGTTTTCAATGAAGTTGAGCGATATTTGTGTGCAGGCGTGCTGAGTATTCCGCCCATCGTAACTTCTTTGAAATGGTTACGCTGGCCATAATAAAGGACGAGAAGGCCTGTGATCAATCACGGATGACATCATGTGGCGGAGATGCGGATCGTCTTATTCATATTTGCTTCCGGGCCAATTTCATAATAGCCTTGCGACCGGAAGGGCTTCATTAGAGAAATTAAGGAAGGGTCTGGTAGTTTGAAAACCACGCAGGCAACTATTACTAATTCACGGTAACTCTTATAATTAATTAGACTTTTATGATTGTTAGTATTTTTAAAATTTTAAAATAATACGTTTTAAACCGAATAATAATTGAGGCAGGGGAGAGAGATCTGTACAGTAGAACAAATGCCGTGTGTTACTGAATAAGTTTTTAAACACTCAGCCATAAAATATAAATCTAAAATTATTTCAATGTGTTTCGTTTTCTGTGCCTTGATCAGATCCAAAAATGCAAAAACAACCACCAAAATGCCATTTATATTCTGTGATGCATTCTATTCATCAACATGTTTCGGCCGGTATTTCGGCCATCTTCAGTTTGATGCTCTTATTACAAGAATACATTTGTGGTTTTACCATCACTCCATAATAATTAAAATTATAGTTTTAATTGTTATGGAGTATATTAATTACTGAAGATGACCGGAATACCATCCGAAACGTGTTGGTGAGAATATTGTGAATAAAATAATCATATAATATTAAAATGCATATTGTTGGTTATTTATATATTTTTGGATAAATTTGTTTGTTGCTTGTACACGATAACGGTGTTCTAAAAATAAGATTTGTTTGGTGCAATTTTTCTTTTAATTTATAGCCTACTCTTGGGCTATCAGTTTGACACCACTAATGGTCTACTGGAGATACAAATATAAAATTCAGTGCGAATGTTGATTATAAATAGGCGTATTCCTACAAATTATATCTGAAATATCATTAGTGAACAGCTGCAAAGATGGAAATGGTGCGAAGCTATAAGCGTACATCGAACATATATATTATAAACAGAATGTTTTCTGTAAAAGGTAAAGCAATTCATGTACAGGCCTATCCAAGCCCGAAGGATTCTAGGAAGCCTTATTGTACTCGTATGAAGTACGGAATAAAGAGAATGAGATGAAGTAGGACAAGAAAATTTTCCCTAGCCCAAACGTTTCTGCTACAAAGTTATGTGGTCAGAGATTTACAAGAGCTGCCCAGTTTACCCAGTAGAGATCTGTGCTACACGTGTTTAAGGACACTGAATATTAATCCCAAGTCGGAAGCGTCGTAGAGGTCTATGTTATGCGCGTATACATTTTTTTGCATAATGCGACCTTAGTTGCCGGCAGTCATTCTGCAGATCAATTCAAGGCAAATACCTGACCTCTACAGTAAGTAGTAGAGGAAACGTGTCCTATCCTTGAACTGATTTTTGATATTTTTCATTAATTTATTACATACTTGACATGTGGAAGACCTTTGATTTAGGTTTACTCGGTTGGTGGACCTTGTCCATCGTCTAGCATTGCAGAAAGAACATACCGTTTCGGTAACTGGATCTCTTCTCGTCTTCAGGTGAAAGCGTCAGGAGACCTACCTTCCAGGTACGTTTGATCGAAAGAGCTGTTCTCATTTCTGAACCAGACCTTTCTATGAGATTATCCAACAGAAAATTGTATATCTACATTACCAGTATCACTAAACGTCCTACGTATTCATCAACGCATATTCTGTTCCTTCATCTCGTAACGGTTCTTTCCATCAGCTTCCAAAACCAGAACGTGTACTGTGTTAGTGACTGACTGATGGCCGAGTTCGTTGGTCTACTAAATTCCTCAATACCCTTATCGCAGGGTATTGGAGTGAAAACGTAAATGAACAAGGTGTTTCTTACTTCTGTCCGATTTTAACGAAAATTGGAATTTTGGGGTCTGTCTGTCTCTCTATCTACCCGTCCATCCGTCCATCCATCCATCCATCTATCTACCTCCCTTCCTAACTACCTAACTGCCTGCCTACCTATCTACCTCCCTTCCTACCTACCTAACTGCCTGCCTACCTATTTACCTACCTATCTATCTATATATCTATCTGCCCGCCTGTCTGTCTGTCTGTCTGTCTGTCTCTCGAAACTAACCTGACCTAACCCAGTATGACCTAACATAGCCTGACCTAACCTAGTCTAATCTGACCTATCCTAGCCTAGCCTAGCCTAACCTAACCTAACTTAACAAATCCAAACCAATCCAAACTCCATGGACCAGAGTCTTTCTTGAAAAGCTAACGATCCTCAGCCAGTCAAGAAATTTCCCTCGTTTTACGGAACTCGAAGGTCCATTGCCGCATTCACAATAGCCCGCCACTTGTCAGTATCCTGAGCCAGATGAATCCATCCCATGCCTTACCATGCCACTTCTGAAGATCCTTTTGAGGGTCGAAGAGGGAAAGTTGGAATTACTAAATGTTGGCAAAGAGTGGTTAAAACTGGCATAATTCTGTGTCTAGAGGCATTTGGGAAAACAAATCGGAACGTCAGTTTCTTGTCAGTGTTTCTGTCCGCAAATAAGAACAGTCAAAGAGCAGGACCGATTTGGATGAAACTCGCCATGATCTACCTGCAAGAATTCTGTGGGCGTTTTTTGATTTCATTTATTTTGGATTGGCTACTTCAAACAGAGGCATAAATGAACGTATGTGTGGACATATCATGATGGAACCTCACAAGTGGCCCTACTAACGCGTGACCTAACCTGTCATGTGTGTAATACGCACTCACTGTGAGTGTAAGGTTCACTAAGTTCCACCTTGCACTTACGGATCTAAATGTTTTCGTAATGAGAAAGAAATTCGTTGAGTTAATCGGAGTGTTATTTACGTGAGATATTCAGTAAGTAGGGTTTCACATGTCATAAAAATTGAGAATCCGTTACAGTGTTCAACTTGAAATTTAGCCTATTAACTTCTTCATAAAAGTAAAGGAAAACAGAAAAATCACTTGGGTACTACTAACAGGCACACACAGTCGGATTAGAAATACATGCAGCAAGGAAGGAGACTTTGTGTTCTGCTCGGGCTCCTTTTTATGACATTCATTAGCTATCTGTCCCACTGCATTGACGGAGAGTCTTCGTTGAGAACCAGCAGTTCCCCGGATAAACAACGCCCCCTTTCATGCAACAAGAAGGTTCATTGTGTTCAAAACAGCCTGTCACCTTCACTTATCCTGATCGAGCTTAATCCACTTCGAGCTCTCCCAGACTATTTATTTTACCATCCATTATTAATTATTCCAAGTGGTCCCTTTCAGGTTTCCCCTTCAAGCTCAGTATGCAGTAGGCTTCTCCCACTTACGTCTCCGTCTCATCCTTTATGTTCATTACGTTTTTCAGTATCTAAAAACGAAAGGAGAAAGTAGAGAAGTTGACAAAAGAAGTCAACTAGACAGGCAACTAACGACGACGTATAGACGTAACATTGAGGCACGAACGCCTGACCATTGTTGCCGTAGAAAAACAATAAGTGTTACATATTGTGAGTGTGTGTGTGTGCGCGTGCGTGTGTTTGCGTGTGTAGCCCTCATATCCAACATGCCAAGCGCATGCGCCGTATTGTCATTGTGCGGCTTCTCTGGCTGTACCATATTTTTCCATATTACATATCTCATAACCAGCACGATATTCGGGAAAAAAGTTATTGAACATAAAGTGTGTGTTTTGATTTTCTCTACAAGTTATATGTGAAATATTCTCATTTGAAGAAGAACGGAGCGAGATATGACCATAAATGTGCGTAGGTCATCATGTAGAGTATCTGTTATTCTTGTAAGATTTTAATGAAACTTGAATTTTCTCGACAGATTATCGAAAAATACTCAAGTATCAACTATCATCAAAATTCTTCGAGTGGGTGCCAAGTTGTTCCATGCGGACGGAGAGACATACGGACATGACGAAGCTAGTAGTCGTTTTTCGCATTTTTGGGAACACGTCTAAAAATAAAAAAAAAAACAGTAAAAATATATCGTCACGCATTTTATACGGTTGGAATTATTTGAAAATTAATTCCTTTCAGTTACCGATTCTTAGAGTGGGGTAGCCGTAGTTACGAGTAGGCCTGTGCTTGGAACTCAGACTGAGACACGTTGCTGTAGACTAAGCACGCCTTGCAAATGACGGTGATTATTGTGCTTGTAATACGTAACCTCAGACTCGTGACGTCATCATAGGCGCCAAGTCTAGCAAAAATAAAGAGTTGTACCTAATATGGTGATCATCCGTTAAATTGCTTACCCACACACACCAGACCCAGTAATCTTTCCATTCTCTGGAACTTGCGGCCAAGAATGGCTCATGTTTCATCAGTGTTAAAAGATTAAACCGGTGATGTGCAATTGCCGGACTGACGTCTGCGGTCCGTTTTCGAAAACAATTAAATTATGGCCCCCCCCCCCCCCCCCCATCAAAATGCACAGTTTTTTTTAATGATGTGTAGAATTCTGCGTGATTAGTCGTAAATTGTAATTGTAAAGAGTGTTTCATGTGATTTTACACGAAAACACACTATTTTGGACACTTTCCAATATTTGATACAGGAGAGTGAGAAAAATACAGTGTGCTAAGCTCCACGATTCCCCTTAGTCTTTTCAGTTTTAATGTGCACTGAAGTCATAATTCTGCCCAGTGTAGTTCTCTGTTTGCCTAAAACGTTGTCAGCGACAAAGGAACAGTGGCAGTTTGAATAAAGGTTGACCAACTAGATGACACTTGCTTTATTATATATTGCTCAACATCACCAACAGACAAACCCGCTACATAACACCAGCACGCCTCAAGTCAGCCTACACAACACAACAAGTAGTCGCAAGCTCCTGAAGATGGACGTATTAGCGTCTGAAACATGTTGAGCAATATATAATAAAGCAAGTGTCATCTAGTTGGTCAACCTTAATTCAAATATCAAGATGATGCACGGTCCAATACGCATAAGAACAGTGGCAAGCTTGTGATTGGGGTTCCTCCTTTCTTCAGAAATAGTGTAAGACCTAAAAATTAAATGATAATGAAATAATTTGTTAATTTTTATTGCACTAACGATGATTAAACTTATTTCAGTCCCATAGCCGCATAATATAAAATACATTTTCCTTGAAATAAAAGACCTGTTATTTTTAACAACTGGCTTGCCGCCCGCACAGGGTTTGGAGACTTTCATATGATAGCAGTTGCTCTGCACTGGTTTATTAAGCCCGTCCATACCTTGAACTAGTTTTGACTTCGAAATGGTTCCCACTTTTTCTTAAAAAAATTGACGTTTATTGGTTAAAGTCTTGATAATTGAAACTATGTATATATTACATAATATATAATAAATATATTATGTATATTAATGAATTATATTACGACGCTGTCAGCATTTCATATCTCAGCCTATAACGCAGACCAAGGCTTTTTGACTCCTTTACATTTGAAGATGAGAACGACAGGTTATCCCTAAATGTTGGTAACTAATTACCAGTCTTCGCTGCATAACATCCCTCAAGAACGAAGATCTCATTTCACACCGCAGCGGAAGCCTGAAATCAAGCAACATAGCTCCATAATAATCCTGATAACCACTACTTGTAATATATACGTTATTATAAATGTAGAACGATGATGTATCAATTATTGAGGTCGCTTATCGTTGCGTTATGTCATCTGTACGTCGCGGTAAAATGGCTAGGACTCAGACTTCGTATTCAGAAGGTCCCGGATTTAAACCTTTGAAGACCAAGATTTAACATGTACTTTGTTTAACGACCCGGCTCGTACCGCACAGTAAACTCTCCATGTACAATGTGAAGACCGAACATTTAATACTGTATGGAAAAATATTCGCAGTATGTTCTGCAGTTCATACAAAACACATATATAGTCTCCGTGGGAAGACGGTAGAATTTGTGACGGCTATTTTGACCGACATTTTTTCCATTCTTTCCCTCTTTTACTCCTGGAAATCGGTTATAGCACCTTATTTATTTATTTTTTCTAGCAACCGGAAAGAATACAATCTATAAGCTACATGATGATCATACACAGTACACTACGATACCATGTATTATCATGACGTGATCTAACGATGTCACCTCAGGTGACTTGTAAGTCTAAAGGCCAGCGTCTTTTTAGTCTCCTAGTGTTTATAGGTTGTAGTAGTGGGCCTAATATTGGATTGGGATGGACTTCCAGGTTGTTGTGATGTTTATTGATTCTTTCATGGATGACGTCGTTTACATAAGGGTTGTTGAAGTCTGTATGTAGAGTACGATTTGTTACATAACAGGGTGCGTTTGTTATGATTCTGAGAATTTTGGATTCGGATCTCTGGATGATGACTATGTTGGACTTGCTGGCGCAACCCCACAGTTCTGTTCCGTAGCTCCATATAGGTTTGATTAGCGCTTCGTAGATAAATAATTTATTTTCGTTATAGCGTCTACAATGAAGCTACGAACACTACCACATCCTTTCCAATTCCTTATTCACGAATGATCCTTCATTCGAAGTTACATATTTTCAGAAACTGGAAGCGTCATAACGTGAACCAGAAATAAATATATGTGACATGTATTGGAAAATGGTAAAGTAAGTGGATGACATCACCTTCTCTTAAATATTGTCTCGGATGTCTTTTTACCTCAGCGGCTGTGAGACTTCGCAGTCACCCAGAATTTCTCGTTTAGATTGGCAGTGGCTACATTACACAGCGCTACATCACCTTTGTCATTTTCCTTACAAATGTAAGCCACTGCAAAAGGAGGTACAAGGTAAGGCGCACAGCTGATTCGAATCAGTAGGGCAAGGTTAGGAATTCAACGACACAGCTTGTGGTCACTAGGAATGCTCTTGCCACACACTAACAATTATAGTACGAGATTGTATCGGTTGAAGCTCAATTCCCGGTAAGAGCAGAGACATACCATCACCACAATTGTATCTACACAGTCTGTGGATCGTTCCCGCGCTCTGTGCAATTTGTACCGCGAGATACTGCCGCTGAAGTAAAAGTACAACCGTTTCACTTACCACCATCTAGTGCTGAGTCTAAGGTCGTTCTGTCTTTATGTCCGCGCCATTTGCGTGTCTTCACAGTAAAGTGTTACTGGCACTTAACGTGTGTCTTTTTGTATGTTTCAGACGTCAGTCCAGCCAACTCTCCGGAGGAGGAAGCACTCCCAGCCCAGGACCTCCGAGTGCCATAGTTTCAGGTAGGTTTGAGTGATGTATCATTTAAGGACGTGATACATTTACATTGGTCGTGTAGCCTCGAATAGTTTGTGACGTGGGGTCGCTGTGTTATTTCAACACACATTTTGGGCTTCGCTCTGTGTCTGCAAAAGCTGGGGAAGAAGAGCTGAATGAGCTATTAACTGTGTCTGGCTTGCGTTTCATACAGAGTCAAATAGCTGAGGAGTGACTAGATATTCGGTGGAAGGGATAAACTTTTGTCAGATTAGTCTGTTCCCGTTCTTTCTTCATCCTGTTTTCCCTTTTACGTTCTCCCCTTCTGCTCTTTTCTGCTTGCCTTTCTTTACTGTTTTCGTTTTTTCTATATCTTTCTTATTTCCACTCTCATTTATTTCCTTTTATCCTGTCTTTTATTTCCTGTCTTCCCTTATTTTCTTTCTTTCCTTCCTCTTCTTGTTTGTCTCTCTCAGTCTCTTTCTCTATCATCTTCTACCTTTCGTTTCCCTTCTTTTTCTCTTGTTTTGTTTCTCTCCTGTCTTTTTGTGTGCGTTTGCAAAATTGCGAAAAGCGGTTATTAACTTCGTCGTGTCTGTCCGTCCGCCCGCATGGAACAGCTCGACTCCAACTGGACGGATATTCATTAAATTTGTCATTTGAGTATTTTCCGAAAGTATGTCGAGGAAAGTCAAGTTTGATTGAAATCTGACAAGAACAACGGGTGTTGTACATGAGACCCTGTGTGTGTGTGTGTGTGTGTGTAGGAGAACGGGTGGAATACAGCAAAAGATTAAACAGTATGCCAGAGACTGCCTGTACAGTGTATAAAAAGTGAACTCCTGATGATGAGCTCCCTGAAGCTCGAAACATGTAGAGTGAAGGACGACTAACCGTGAAATAAAGGATAGTCCAGAAGTGTCATCTTGTTGGTGTTTATTTTGGAACAATATAGAGACACCTTTAGTTCTTCTTAAAAAGAGAAATGTTTCAGACAAAAGTTGTAGACAAAATCAAAACACACATTTCATGTCTTGTATTTTTTTTCCTGAAATCGTGCCGTTTGTGAGATAATGTGGAAAAATATGGTAGAGCCAGACAGGCTGCAGATGACAATGTAATGCGGCGCATGTGCTTTGCGTTCTGGGTAACTAAGGTTACAGACAGACAGACACACACACACACACACATACACACACACACACACACACACACACACAGAATATTGCCGTTCCATGGCAACATTGGTTACGCGAACGCGCCACCATGTTACGCAAGACGTACATGCTTGTGATCCGCACCGAATTACAGACTCATATGTATCAATTAACAGCGCCTGACCGATAGCTACGTTAACTTGATGGCTTCCGCTTACAGAGGACCTGCGGTACGGACGACGAGCAAAACACATGTAGGTTACAGAGTCGTGCATAGGTGTATGCCAGCTCGATATGCCGTAGTATAGCTTCGAAGAACAATCTTTTGTGATGAATGGGATGGAAGTGTGCATAATACAGTGATTCCGTTCAAGTACGAAACAGCTATATGCCTGGTTTGTATCCTCTTTGCTTCTTTCCTGCTGCAACATTCGGTCTATCGTTCTCTTCCCCACTTCTCTTTAACAAGACAGAAATAGAGGTAAAGGTCATCTCTCATGACATGCCTATCCAGGCACACAGGGAATGCAGAGATATGGTTCCAGCCTATTCGCAACCCGGCATTAGACGGAGATGAGTAGTCAGCACCATACTCCAGCCGCTTTAATCCCGGGAAAGACCGCGTACCCCTATGTGCAGGGGGATGGGTGAGTCTCGTGACGCCGGCCTGGAATGCACGAAAAATTTTGCCCCACCGGGATTCGATCCCCGGACCATCCGGCCCGTAGTGAGTCGTTACACAGGCTACGGTATAACGAAGACCGGAACAGGTCAACAAACGGTCCAACTAGTGACACTTTGACGATGCTCGTGAAAACGACCGCTTAGTCAAGTTCCTTATATCAGGGCTTACGTTCCTTCAGAGTAAGGTATATGTTCTGTTCTCGTAACCCTTTCTATGTGGTTTCTGTTTCTTTTTTTTTTGCGACGCAACAGCCCAACTCAGGCCTAGGCCGCCTCACATTTGAGGTTTCTATGTCGCGCGCGCGCGCACACACGCACACGCGCGCGCGCGGTAGGACTCCTCTGAACGAGTGATCAGTCTGTCACAGAGGCCACTGCCTACACATCGCGCAACAAACACAATAGACGAACATCCATTCCCTCAGCGGGATTCGAACACGCAATCCCAGCAATCATGGGACGGCAGACCAACGCATTTCTGTTTACAGACACCATACTTATCATGTTCAGCCTTCCGTATTTAAATGGAAGTGTGTAAGTTCTATATCTGGAAAGTCACGAATTCTCAGTTGTAGCTAGAGCTCGGAGTCTCCAACCCGCGGCCCGCGTCCACATATGTAAACTATGTATATACTATACAAATTGCGTAATAGTTTATTTGGTTAGGTATACCACTTATTTTTCAGTGTTCTACCCGCGAACCTGCCCACAATAACATGTGTGGCCCTTTGCCATAAAAATATTGGACGCCCATGAGCTAGAGCATCTTAACATACGCAGAAGTTTTGGTACCTACGAAGCCTTGTATCTTTAGATCACAAACTGAAATATTTTGCCTTGACAGACACGATTATGTAAGTTACTGAAGACTTAAACTTCTAAGGGTATTAGCAGTGGATGAAATTAATCACGCGAGCTGCTAGTAGGTATATTTTTGACGTAAAGTTATCTAAACTTCATTTTGCCAGTCACATTCATAAAGTGTTCAAGGTGACTGGTAATGGCTAATTTTGCAATTCACGAGCCCTAAACAGTGCGAAAGGAACCAAGACCGCAGTAAGTTTCTCGCAAAACGTGTGGAGACTGCATTGTCAGCTGTCATGTGTGCTGACCACGCATTTATGCCGAGTGAACGTGATATTAATGCGCAGACGCAATCGCTCTAATATCCACAGCGAACCTGAACAGTAAAAGCATGCAAGCCTTCTCTGGGTTGACAACAGTCATAACCTACATTTGAAAACAGTCTACTATATATACATAGTACTAGCACAAACACACAAACACTCGCCCTTAGCGTGGTTCATCTTAGGGTTCCGAAGGACTAGATCCGATCAGTTTTTAGTACATCTGGTCTACTAATGTATCAAAATGTATTTCTCACCATACAGCTGTCATCTGCCACCCCATCAAAATATATCGCGCGACCGTCATCATGAAATGGAATTCGCTAGAGCTGCTGCTTACATCTTGAGAGATGAAATAAGCAGCCACACTATTTGAAAAGACCTGTAGATATACCGTATATGGGGAGAAAATCGCAGGCCGGTTAAGAACTGTCTTGAATACCTCACGAAAGAATACGACGCCGAGTTGCACAGGTCATGGTGAGATGTCTGTGGATCCTCAGGGATTAAATAGAAATCAACACTTTTCAGCTAGTCAATTCAAAAATTTTGCGGAACCCGAAGGTTCAGTACCGTTTTCACAGGAGCCCGCCGTATACCCCCGATCTGAGCCAGATCAATCCTGTCCATGTCCTCCCATACTGCTCATTCTTTAAGCTCATGACTGATAGGTGAATACTTCAAAATTGTGGCGCAAGCTGAGACACTTTGGAGGGATAGCAATAAATCAAAATAAAATTTGCAAAATATTTAAGGGAAAATTAAATCTGGGGGAATGCTTGCCACCATTCAGTTCAGGATATTTTATCTTCCTGCCTCCCGACAAATCTTTTAAACATTAAAATGTACGAAATTAAAATTTCCCGCTCTTCAGTGGCTTTGAAAATTGGTCTCTCACTTTACGGCGAGAATACAGAATGATTGTGGTGCAGAATATGTTGAGAGGAACAGTTGGCCACAGGAAAATTTCAAAGAGGACGGAGAAAATTACACATTACAGGACTTTGCACTCGTAACTAAATATTACTCTAGTGATCAAGTCCAGGAGGGTGGGATTGGCGGAATACACAGCACGCCTAGGGGTAGAAATGAAATTCATACATAATGTTAACAAAGAATCTGGAAGAAGTTGTCAATGCAGATATGTACACGTAAGTAGGAGGGTAATGTTAAAATGCATCTGAAGGAAGTATGTCAGAGTATGGACTAGATTTTACCGGCCTAGGATAAAGTCCAGTCAGGGACTCTTGAGGATTTGGTAACGAATCTGAAGGATCCATAAAAAGTGGGCATGTCTTGACAACTGAGCGACTATCAGTTTCTCAATATTGCTCCAAACAGTGTATATCAGATCAGTCTCTTACATGCCTATTCAGTAAATACCGTAAGCAGTTCCACCACCAACAGTAATAATCTTTAAACCTCTTATTTGATATGTGAATGCCAAACGGGCAAGAAACAAACTGTGACATAGGGTATTCTTATAATTAAAGTCAAATATGATAGGTATATAATAAGTTAAGGATAATGTAGATCGAACACAACTAGTTTATTATCAGGCTGTTAATGAAACAACATGTTTCGGCCTACTCGGAGGCCATCATCAGGTTTACAATTTTGGCTCTAAGAGACTATTATTATTTGTCTCTTAGAGCCAACATTTTAAACCTGATGATGGCTTCCGAGTAGGCCGAAACATGTTGTTTCATTAACAGCCTGATAATAAACTAGTTGTGTTCTACCTATATTATATTATCCTTAACTTATTGTTACATACACAACGGGGATGTCTCAACTCAAGATGATAGGTACATGTTGTATGATATTTTCTGCTGTTGCAGTGCAGTGTTGGTAAGGGTGATCGACAGTTAGGTTAATGCACGGAATGAATTATGGGAGCACTCCACTTATCCGGAATAATTGGGACGGCGAGCCATCCGGATATGCAGAAAATTCGGGTAATTGGATTTTTCTTTGAAAATAGGCTACGTTGGCAGTTTGCAGTTCGGCTGTTACTATTTACAGTCTGTACCTGAAGTTCGGCTGTTACTGTTTACAGTCTGTACCTGCGTCTAAAGCCTTCGACTACGCCTGATTTGAAGTTCTAGAAGCCGTAACACTATACTATACTACCTCCGATAACCGGATGTTTCTAGACAAGTTACTTGGGTAGAATTCTCGGCCAGTTTACCCGAAGGGCCAAGCCGATCCGGATAATTGGCGATCCGGATAGCCAGCGTCCGGATAAGTGGAGTTCTACTGTATATCAAATCTGTTAGGTCTAGTAAACAGCAATAAGTGACTTCCTTCTACCAGACATGGAGACCTGCTGATGAAATCTGCTCATATAATTAATTTGATGGCTGTAATCCTGTTGTGTTATGGTATCAGTAAATACCCAGACTTCCAGTCCAAGACAAATAGTTTAATATGACACAGCTACATGTTTCGGTCCATTTACAGGACCATCATTAGGCTGTCACTTAAAAATTTCTGTGTAGTTGTTTACATTTTTAAAATGTTTGTAACATCATGGTGATGATCCTATGAGTGAACCGAAACATGTAACCGAACCTGGTGGCCGCGCGGTCTAAGGCGTGGTTTTGTTGCCGCTCGATTGCTTGGGATTGCGGGTTGTAATCCCGCCGGGGGCATGGATGTTTATCTGTTGTGAATGTTGTCTGTTGTACAGGTAGAGGTCTCTGTGACTGGCCGATCGCTCGTCCAGATGAGTCCCACCGAATGTGTGTGTGTGTCACTGAGTGTGATCAGGTGCAACAATAACTCTCTACACCCACAACGAGTAGGCAGTAGTTAGACTAAAAACATGTAGCTGTGTTGGAAAGGCCGATTATTTTCTGAACATATGTAATTTCGAATAAATGATGCCACTTTCGACTCTTAAGGAACTGGGTTTGCTTGTTTTTACAGGAGATGGAGTGACCGACAGTAGCAACGCACCACCATCATTTCCAGCACCTCCCCCACCACCACCCCCGGCTCCCGGTTTCTTACCAACAGTACGACTCAACACGGAGGTACGTTTCAGGTTCTGCGCCATGTTTAATCAATTTCCATATATTAACAGGGTGCTGTGGCAACGTGTTGCCACAGCACCCTGTTAATATATGGAAGTTAATCAGTGAGTGTTTTTAAAATGTGACTTCAGCAAGGAAAAGTTTAGCCCCCTGAAGATGATCTTAGAATCGAAATATGTTGGAGCGATTTGAAGTGTTTTAATGTGAAATTTTATGTATGTGCATTTGTTGCTGTGATAATTAAATGACTACGAAATGCACGGTGCAACACTAACGATAACAATAAAGATACTGAATTTACGCTTTTATACATTAACTTTTAGTTCATTTAACATTAACTTTACATTACTGTAATATACTACTAAATGTTAAAACAAAATAACCGAACAGGCACCCAAACAAAAAGTTTTCCTACTTCCGGCATGTGCCTTTTTTTAAAACTGCAATGTATGTGTTAAAACGATCACAGAACAAACACATTACTGAGCGAACTACACATACTTCGTACTTGTTTCAAACTGACAGTAAAATCTTTTAGACAAGACAGACTACCTATTACAACGCTCCCTTGCATTTTGCTGCCCCCAGCCATTTGAAAACCTCTCTCTCCTAAAATATTTACTTATGTCTTGTCCGCCCCTTCCCCTGGCATCCGTAGGCAGTGAGCCTGTAATCGTTAGCGAGTGCGTAATTTTCCTTAAATAGTGACTAAGTTTAGAGTTCTGACTGAACAGCCACTGGGGTCTGCAACGACGTTTGACGTGTTTGAATTCGTTACTGTATGCCGTCGCCATTGCCAATTAGACGACCGGGGACA
>Ga0131853_10011715_pt1 | contig 16065 bp, 10 predicted proteins | sample TergutLab28metaG_FD_92764 | JGI IMG/M metagenome (GOLD analysis project Ga0131853, IMG submission 92764) | Labiotermes labralis P1 segment gut microbial communities from Petit-Saut dam, French Guiana - Lab288 P1 (version 2) (version 2) | ecosystem: Host-associated > Arthropoda: Insects >...
AATTTTGACCTCCTGATGATGAGCACATGTGCTTGAAACATGTAGAGGCATGAAATAAAACTTATTGTGAAACAAATTTTGTGCATCAAGTTGGTTAAATACTGAGATAAATATACTGAGATGTAAGGTCAGCAAAACGTCAAAAAAAAGTTCGTGTTAACGTTCATTCTCATTAGACACCTTCACCTATTATGAAAGAAAGCAGCTGGTGTGCACTAACAACCCGGCAATGAAATTCGCTTTATTTCCAAACATTTTATAGCAGTACGCACATGCAGAGTACGTAGTACAAGCAATCTCTGTCGGTGTTGCACTTCAGAGTCCTAAAGGATTAGGCCTTACGGTTTTACTACCGCTCGTCGCACTAGTAATGGTTAATACGTAGCAGCCATATAAATTTAATACACGGTAATGTTCGAACGTACAGCGTAGCTCAGTGACTTTCTATCGTACAAGTTCCTAACAGCCACCACAAAAAAAGCTGCACGCCCTTCAAACATGTTATCTCCACATGGGCGTACACATTTAGGGACCACACATTTGAAGTGCTTACCACTGAAAGGGACCATTTGGCATAACCCACCCATCACCCATTCCGCCATACCCTCACCCCGCAGCCTCATTACGTTCAGCCCCTGCGACGTAGAGTCCAAAACCTACAATACTGGAATCAAAAAGTCATTAATTACTTTCATTCTTGCACAATCTTCTTCTTCTGTGCTACAACTTTGGTACAGTCTTGGCTTTCTGATCAATATCCTTCCATTTAAGGCCTTCCCACTGGTCTACTTGTAAACATTCTTGCATAATAGTTTTTCTTTATACACCAACTGCGTAAAACAAACGGTATGGACACTAAATTTAAAAAGTGGTTATGTTCACGTCGTCTTCGCTCCTTTGGGTTGTTAAGACGCGTAAGCTCGGAATTTACCGACGTCTCGGGACAGCCGATTGGTACTGTCTTCAAGTGTCCCTTGTAAGACAGTACTGATATGCTGTCCCAAAAAGTCGGAAAACCATCAACAAACGGGGCGAAACAAACTAGAAGTGCAAAGACTTCGTCTACACGGAGGCGGAAGCCTGAAATCTCGTGTGCTACATTCACGTTAACACTTCTCACACTGCTGTCAGTGTAATCAAGAAAAGAATAAAGAACCCAGGCAGAAAACAGAGGGTGCAACTTGAATTCGGGTGGTTCAAATCTCGACAGGTGCACCGCCCACCCCAGATGCGATCAGTCATGTTTTTATATGCCCGTTCAAGCTAAAGCCGGGATACAAGCAAATAACTACTCCTATTGTCTACTCAGTCTATGTCACAGTACTCTACCAAGCCTATCTTATCCTCGGCTGGGATGGGCTGGTTTCCAACTACTGCGTCTTCCGCAGCCTCCGTCGGTCTGGATGTATACTGAACGACGTCCCTAGTTTCCTCAGAGCGACCTACGTTGATATCACATCGTCGCTTTAACGGGTGGGCTCGAAGGATTACGCCGATGCAGACAAGATGCTCCGTAGTGGTGATACTGTACTATACTCTGAAGCTTATAAAACCCTCCAGACGATACATTATGTCACGCAAGCGTTGAATTCCATTTCCTGTCATCAGAAATTCAGGTACGAATTGCAACCTACTCATTCATAGTCTACTTACAGATATTAACATTCAGCACGCAAAAACCCCTGTACCTCGAGTTATCGAAGACATAAATACCATATGACTGAACAAATGCAGCAACATAGTTCTGCCGACTGGCTAGTGTTACCAATTAGTGATTGCCAAATGACGCCCAACTATTAACTTACCCCCAGAGAGCAGCGTCCTTCTTGAAAAGCTAATCCTTCTTCAGCTAGTCATGAATTTCGTTGCATCTGATGGAACCCAAGTTCCACCATTGCGTCCACAACGGCCTGTCACTTGTCCCTATCTTGAGTTATAGCAATCCACCACATGCGGTTCCATTCGATTTCCTGAAGATCCACAATACTTCCACCTACGCCACTGCCCGATTGATTACGCAGCATATTTCAACACTGAAATTCTTATTGTGTCACAGACTGACAAACCCCCTTTACACATCACCGCATCCAGAACAATTCCAAGGCTTTGTCAGAAGTTTCCAATAACACAAGTGGAAGAACCCAATAACAATTACAAGAAACACGCCGGCCAGGAAAGAAGCATACATAAATAATAAATATTTCTGAATAGAATAACGAAAAAGTTTTTCTCGTGCTTTGTTCGGCTCGCATATTTAAAATTTCGGGTGCGAAGGCGCCAGTATGGCACACACACACATTATCAAGCAAGACCCCATGACAGCACGACATGCAATTGCGCAACTGACACAAAAGTCACACGAAGCAGGCCCATCGGCACTGGGATCACGACGTCATGAGGAGTACGACAAAACTGTGCACGTTGACTGTTGTATCACGTGTCCAGTTCAACATTCTGGATGGAACCTGATGCCTGGAACATGGGCAATGCTGAATTACGAAACCTATGCCCTCTGGTTCATACACGATTTATCAAGAACTGCCAGTCAGACTACATTATTCGCGGACATAAGTTCCGTATAACACAAAAAAAAAGAGCTATAATTCAGCAGACGAGTTATCACACCAATTTTCGACAAACGAAAACAACGACAAACTTAAATTTGACGAAAAATTCAGTAAAAATCCCGAATGTTAAATTTCACGAAAATCCGTCATGTGGAAACCGGATTGTTGCAAGCGTACTGACGTGACTAAGCTAACAGCCGCTAGCCACAGTTATCTGCTAAGTCGTCTGAAAGAAAAACTACTTCAAATTTGACGCTGGATGTCACAGTTTCGAATAAAACAATGATAATTCTTCGAAGGGACGGGAGGGGGGAAGTTTGGAAGTCGCGGGACCAAAACAACACCGAACGTTTATCAGCAACAACATTCATAGAAGGCTTATCTATGTCCTCGTATGACCTTCGTAAGTTACAAATGTGTGCATCAAGAATTACGAGTCCGTATTGTACTTCTTTACAGCTTATATGCTACTCAGCGGTTTGTATACTTAAAGTGACAACTCAGTTTTGGATTCAGATGTAGCATAAAAATATTTCGAACCAATTTACGTAAAAATATTTAAAAAGTTCAAAATACAGCGTGCGGAATATTTAATTATCTTGGTGCACTACAGAGGAGAGCACTTAAATTACGATCTGGCAGCGTAGCCAAGTAAAAGTTTTCGCCGCTGTTGCCACACCAATTTAGCAAATGAACACACAATCTAATGAAGTACGGATAGGTGCAGTCGAGTAAGCAGACGAGTGGAAGAACAGGTTCAAAACCGCCTTCATTTTGACTTAAGTCTCGCGTTAACAACATTCGGCAATGCTGGTGAGCATTGTGCATTTGTCCAAGGAAACAAGACCCGATGACACAAGAAGTGGTCTGACACTACACTACACTACAGTTGGTCGTTATTTAGGACATCCGTCCACTGCTGGATTACGCCCTAATCCAGGTCAGTCCACCTCACATCTTCACAGCCTATTTCTCTAAGATAATTTTAATAGCGTTCTCCCATCCACGCCAGCTCCTCCGCATTCCAGACCCTTTCCTAGATGTCATCCAGCTAAAATTATACCTCTCGCGCATTAAGTATCCCACTCTCCTATGCCCCCCCCTCCTTTTTTTTTGTTTGTCTGTTTTTGTTTTATCGCCCGACGTGAAGACTACAAATTGTTATCCTTACCATGAAAAATCTTATCTAATCCTTTATTTCCTCAACCCTCACCAATTCAAGTACCGTACATATGTTGGCCTACTTCCTTACTATTTTCACTGCAATGCGATTTCTGCATCTCCAGCATGCAATAACTCAACATCATTTAGAAGTACAAACTAGACATGGCTTCGTCTGAAGAAATCCCCTTCCTCAGGGAAAAAAAATAAGTGGAACTGATTAATGAAAAAAATACTGAACCTTGCTTTCAGTTTCCTTTGTTACAATTTATTAACGCTTTGCTAACCAAAAAAAAAAAAGTAAATGATGAGAGATGTGTGCGCATCCCTCATCGGCACACTAAAACTACTGAAAATGCAAAGACCGAATGTACATGATAGCGCGGTGCTCAAGAAACATTAACAAAAACCATTAAAAAATATCAGAAAACTGTAGAAAAACACATATTTAGTAATTCTGTGGTAATCGTGTAATCACGCCATGGAACCTGGGAGCGAATTATGCCCGTTTGAGCTGAAAACCAATGAAGTATGCTTGGTTTAAATTTAAATCCACAGGCTAACCTCTAGGCCTCACGACCTAATCTTTTTATCGCAGTTAATTAAACCAACTCACTGGAAAATACAACGTAAAAATCCTACTCCTTGAACGCGAGCGCGCAAAATATGTCTAACAGAACATAATTACACATCACTGCTTATACTCAGCGGTAGCAGGGAAACTTGACTTCAAAAACATTGATTCCAACAAACAAAAACTTCCCGTCTTGATAACACCTGGTTAAGCAAAAGGCATCGCACATTGAATCAATAACTTGTACATCGAGTGTTAGCTTACAGAGCAAAAGCACTTCAGAGGGATCCAGTGCACTGTGGCATTAACAGCTTCTTAATGTTACTCACTGTCATCATACGAGCGGCTCCAAGCACGAGATGGAATATACACGTACTACGGCGGAGTCAAGACAGTCTCTACCTTACCTGCCCCCCCCCCCCCAAAAAAAAAAACACTAAATAAAAAATCCACAAATTCTTACAACAGTCAGTGACTTAACCTAAACATGGGTAAAAAGCCAATTCCCGAAAAGTCGGACGTATCAGATATACCTCATAAAACACACAAGACCCAAAATAATACTTCATAACGCGTAATGGGCATCACTTTCTTACAGAATTAGCCAGTTTCATCGAGCACATACAACTCAAGAATCGTTTAACTCGTTATGAATGTAGGCGCATTGTATGGAACCTGATGACTCATTGGCATGTTAAACGAATCGGTCAGATAAACCCAGTCCGCATTCTCATGTCCGATTTATCTACAGTCTACAGCGCTCTATTACCTCACGTTTAAAAAATATAATTGTGCCTACGTTCATTCATCTTTCCCACATATATTCCTCGCCCTTCTTACTAACGTTTATTTCGTTACCCTACAACATACTTTGTGCACAGTAATACCTCCAAACAACGCCGATCCCAGTGGCGGCGCGGTGTAAGGCGTAGGTCTGCAGCCACTCGCTTGCTGGGATTGCGGGTTCGAATCCCGCCAGGGGCATGGATGTCTCTTGTGAGTGTTGTGTGTTATCAGGCAGACTTCTTTGCAATGGGCCCATCACTGGTACAGAGGAGGTCCTACCGAGTATGGTGTGTCTGAGTGTGATCGCGGAACCTCAACAATCAGGTCTTCTCCCACTACGGGCTGTCAGGCCATAAAAAAATTCCAGACACTTAATATTTAATATCAGATGTAATCTAAGTTACGAGCTTCGAAACACGAATATACGTGAACTCTGTATGTGGGCAAAATGTTCGTGGCCTGACAGCCTGCGCAATTCAGGTGTCACAATTGTCTCGCAAATTCCGGGAGCAGTTAATTAAAATCCCCGTGTAAACAACGAGACAATGACGTGGCGCAGTAAGTGGTATTGTGCATTAGGCCACGGTTATAGGTTAGATGGCGGTTTCGGAGCGCGCGGAGACAAGGCGACACGCACTGTGCGCCTACAACACTTGGAGGGGAGTCCGATCTGCTATTCTTAGCACAAGCGCACGGTTGAGGGACGGAGGGGGGGAGGGGGCGGCGACACGTGAAGAAAACACTTCATACCGTGCTTGGCGTTTCGTCACGAAAACGAGTCCGCCACGATTAGGACTACAGTGCGGTGTCCGTGCTTCGTATTTCGATGGAAAAGAGAGTAATAGATCAATTAATATCTATAGCTCTTAATTACACAGAACTACAAACCATAACCGCGACGACGAACTGTGGCAATGACATAAAATCCAGCTTCAACCGATGTTTATTTTATGAAACAAAATCTTCTACTTTTATTACATCGTTAACTCTGCTCTGGGGCTCTAGAAGGGGTGTAAGGGCCGATTCACACTATACGCCACGTTTCCGTTCCGTCGTGGAACGTCACCATTCATTTCTCGAGATGTTCACACTGACAGGAACGTCTCCGTCACGTCTCAGTTCCGTTCCGTTGCCGTTGCCGAGTGAGAATGTTTGACGTGACGGAACGGGTCCGGACCTGTCTGCACCTGCTCGATATCGATAATGTGAACAGTGTAACGTCTCCTCCACTACACTTCTGAGTGTTTGCTTGCAACGAGTGCTGCCTGTTTTGTCTTCATAAATGAATGAAAAATTATAGAACTGGTGCGTAAATGTGAGGAATTATATGACATGTCAAATAAAAAGTACAGTGACGGTGTCTGGAAAGAAAAATCGTGGGAACAAACAGGTGAAGAGTTGAAAAAAATCAGGTAAGTTTCAATAGTTTTTTATTGCGCACTTTGAAGTTACTATCATTCTATTATCACCGTAGTTCTAATAATTAACAAATAACGGAAAATACATTCCGTGGCAGTGGGCGGCATATTTGATGGAAATAATCGCAGGCCTCCTATCATGCGCTATTCTGGAAGGTGACTGAACACGACGGGCAGTGTGAACACAGACCATTCTGACGGAACGAAGATGGAACGATGACGGAACGGAAACGTGACGCATAGTGTGAATCGGCCATAAATGTGTGGCAGTATACATAGAAGAAATTAGACTTATCGCTGATGCGGGGAAGAGTGGACAGTGTGCGTCATACACTTTGAAAATATTGTTGAAAAGGCAGATGTTAATACTTCCATGTTCATTCTTTCCGTAGTGTCTTACGACAAATCCATATCCTCTTTCAAAGCAAGGTCTCCACACAGTACGGTATAGTGCTTCCCCTTTCAATTTCCAGTATCCTCTTAATGTTGAGCAGTAGCTGCTTGTATCTACTTACACGTTTACCCGCCACTTCTATCCTTCCTTCTATCTTTCCTTCTTTAACATGTTTTAGAAGGCAGTTCATACGCAAGATATGACCAATCCAGTTCGCCTTCCTTTCTTTTATTGTAAGCACCATATTCCTCTGCTCCTTGACTGTTACGTAATACTTTTTCATTTCTCACACAATCGGTCCAACTGATCTCCATCCTTTTCCAGAACCACATTTCAAGACTTTCCAGTTGTACCCGATCTACTTTCCCAAGTGCCCGAGCTTCAGCACAATACAAAGCTCTGCTCCAAAGGTAGCATTTTACTGTTGCTTCAATACTATCAGGTACAGGACAATAATAATGATTATCGATAGTGTGGTGTAGCTAGTGAGCTGCGGTGATCACTGTCACCATTATATTACACATCGCACTCTAAAAAAACATACCTTCTCTGAGAAACGTGTGCTTTAGGAATGGATAACACCTTGGTGTAAAACAGAAAATGGTTTAAAAAAATGCTGTGTCTCCCAAGAATGAAACGTATGGTAAAAGACAACAACGCAGTAGGTACCAGGTCACTGCAGGCAATGAAATTCCCTGCTGAAACCACCGTACAGTCATCCATGAAAGAGGATGAGACGGCATAGACGGCATGTTATGACAATTGGAAATCAGTACTGGGAAACCGACTAGATTCTTCCCCACCTAACAGTCAGTTTTGTCGTTTCTTTCGGCGAGGCCACACAGTTTCGTCTAACGACATCATATCACTGAGCGACACCAAGTCGGAGTCACATCTGGTAACCCCACTATGAGGTCCAACAGCACCATTAACTAGACAATTAATGTTTTCTTTTTTTCTACTACTGGCACCGTAAACTACACCCATTAAAAGAGGGCGCGTGTTTGAAACATCATACTGCCTGGGACGCATTCCTTGTACAACTTTCTCGTTCCACAGATCCTCTAGTAACAATTGGCACACTCAAGAGTCCCTCCTGCAGCCACAATTCAATCGTATGCAAATAATCATAAAACACGTTCAAGAAAACAATTTAAAACGTTTTAATTCTTGTAACATATTTCGAAAACGTTTAATACCTCCCTCAATGTAATTTCCTACTTCCACCGTTTGAGGTCTAACAACAAAGTTAGTGTTGTTTTAATGATGGCATTAGACTAACATGTTCGAAACGAACCACTGAATTTTTTGGCGCATTCACAAAATTACGAAAACAGACTGTTAGATTCGTCATTTCCGTCTGTCCATCCGTCCATCACAATGGAACAACTCGGCTCCCACTGGACGGATTTTCATTTAATTTATTATATGAGTAAAAGGTAAAGTGTTCCCGTTACAGGCCCGGTGTGATCCAGAGGGTGGGTAGAAGTATAGCTCTACTCTTCCATGGCCGCGGCACTAGAAGGAGGTGAGTGGTCAGCAGCACGCCCCGGCCGCACTTTACCCCCGGGAAAGACCCGGTACCCATTTTACAGAAGGCTGGGTAGGCCCCACGGCCGGTCTGGACGGGCGGAAAATCTCGTCCCCACCGAGATTCGATCCCGGACTTATATAGTAAGTCCGGGGAAAATACTCATATAATGAGTATTTTTCGAAAATCTGTCGAGAAAATTAAAGTTTTATTAAAATCTCACAAGGGTAACGAGTACTTTACGTGATGATGTATGTACATTTATGATATCTCACCGAATACTTCTTAGAATGAGAAATGTCTCAGTCGAAAGTTCTAGAGAAAATCAAAACACATTTTATGCTCAATAACTTTTTTCCCCCCGTGCCATTTATGAGATAATGTGGGAAAAAAAATATTGTAGAGCCGGGCAGGTCACAGATGACCATAAGGCGCATGTACATTGCGTGCTGAATACCTAAGGCTACACTCAGAATAAGTAATACATAATGCATTTCGACTGCGGCAGTGGTACCACAAGCGTACCTCAGTGCTGTGTTATACGTACACTGCCTGGCCTGCCTAGGTTAATGTCAATGGCGTCTTCGACTTCAAACTTGTTCCTTTTCTTCGATTTGAGTTTCAAAAGTACAGTAAACCCTGCCTCATAAAAGTAGGTGGCAGCATAGGGCATCAGATATTTTATAGCTTTGCTGGGGTTGGAAATTCCGTATAGATGTTCAACTACAAATAATTTCGCAATAAATGTTTATTAGATACCGACATATGCACCAATGAGTAGTGTAAATTTATATTACAATTACTCCGGTATGTTTCGGTGTTAATACACCATCTGCAGGGAATTTACAAGTTGTGTCAGCTAAAGTTATGAATTATTAAAATGATCAAATACAATATAGTAGTGTGTTTCATCATTTTAATCATTCACAATTTAGCTAACAACTTGTAAACTCCCTGAAGATGGTGCATTAACACCGAAACATGTCGGAGTTATTTTAATACAAATTTACACTACTTATTTGTGCATATGTTGGTATATAATAAACATTTATTAAACAATATGCACGGTATGAACATAAAAATAATGTCGCAATAATTAAGAATATTTTTTCGAGAGTCGGGGTATTTAGGCGCCAAAGTCATTCTTCAGTCCTTTCAAATGTCCCTACCTGAGCAGGGAAGTCCTCGCCTAACGCAACAACGAAATCATAACACCTTTGAGAAGTGTCTACATCATGATGGTCAAGAAGTGAACGTGCGATCCACTTGCCAGTCTCTCCATGGTGATGGCATGCCCATTGTTCTGTTCCACAGAACTGGCTGATTTTCTCTGCAATGCGTTCAGTGCAATCAGCAACCAAAAATATCTGCCAGCCAAGCAGCTTACACAGCACAGATGTATGATGCAGGAGCTCAACGAAGGGCAATGCACTGCACACTTTGTAAACTTGCAGTTCTTGAAGCATCCCGACAGATAGCTTCAACAGCCAGTATTTCTGTGCGAAGCAGCAGCTTAGAACGGTAAATCTCTTCATTTCTTCACACAGAACCCGATTAGAGACGTATTTAGGGAACGGCGTCAGCCGACCACACTATGAGAGAGAAACAGCTTAGGCGAGAATAATAAGTTAAACTTCACTCTGCACATTATCAGGTAAGCTGCTTTTGAAATGTGATGGCACACGCGCAGAAACCAGATTTAGTCTTTCGGTGAAACGGACGAGTCCATTTAAATCGGCGGGGGCGTCAGTTCTGTCGACTACTGGCAGCCATGGTGTGCGCATCAGCAGTTGTAATGCTGGATACACCATGTTCCGAGGTAGTGTGAAGAGTACTGGCTGCCCACTCCATTCGCCAGTTTCCCCTTCACTTCCCCTCCCGTGCGTCATTGTGTGCCGTCACATTTCAACTGGACTCTACATCAGACTTGAAGACAGGGCAATCATTGTGAACCACTAAATGCGTACACGTGACGACAGAAACAATCAGTGTGTACATAATAATTTTCGTAATAGAGCCACCAAAAGTGATCAAGTCGTCACGTATTTATTTACGTGGAACTAAACTGTGATAATGCCGAAGTTAGCAGAGTTGTGGTAAGCCAACGTGCAGTCGAGTTCCGTAATTTTATATTGTGCACTGGCAAAGACGTGATATTCTGCAATCGTAACCCCGTGAGAACCAGAGGACAATAAAAGCCATGCCGCAACCCCCTTCAAACCCTTGAAGGTTTAATTCCTTATTAGTGTGCTGCATTTGTGCGTTCTGACTAAAATACAGGCATCAGTGTTACACCAATTAACCAGTTTTACTGGATCTTATCTCGATGTAAACAGTGCATGAAGGCGGTCAGACCTAAGTAATTCATCAGCAACATCAACACTGCGGAAGTACAGACTTGGCCGGTGCGAGTGACACTAATACCATTAAACAGAGAGCCACGTAACCTACCAGACTACACGGTGTCATACCGCAAAATACAGTGATATTCAGGGTGTTTGAGTTTCGCATGGTGTTAGTTAAATTTTTTAAAATATGCCCCCCCCCCTCCCCGCGCTCAAAGAAAGCAATATGGTGACCGCATCAAGTGTTATTAGTGACAATAAGCGATAATTGGCTACGTTATGTCAACTTTGCGTATTCAAATCTGCGTACTGAATGCCTACAACCATATATCCTTATACGGTACTATACTATTCGTGCTGTTTATAACATTAACCACAAACCGGCTTACACCACCTCAAAGGCGAGATTCTTTCAACAGTTTTCGGTGAAGGACAGGGTGATGAAAGGCAATAAGAGGAGCGGCTTGTTGACGGCGGGAAACAAGGACCGCGGAGATTCCGATCATGACCCGAAGAGATGCGAAGAAAGGGAAGGAGAAACACAGAATGTGAAACGGGGAAGATACAAGCTAAGCTGCGCACATAACTACAGAATGACGCCCATATTATAATTCATATGTTACATCCACTTCGTACCGCACAACGGGGCTCGACTTGAAGTACGAATACTAGTAAAGTTAACCCTTATCCTGCTAGCGTGGAGAATATGGTGAGTTCCCAATAATGCCAGCAAATGGTAGATGAAATTTAATTCGGCGTTTAAAGGGTTAATCATAACAGTAACCTCAAGCGGCCGATTCTAATATGTTTGAGAATCCAGACAAATTTATGGCTATAGATGACGTTACATATATTCTACGAGCTCACACCAATGCTTTCTCTTTTCTTTCCTGCAGGGTTTTGGGTCCTCTTGTTACGCTCTTTGGCTGTCGATTTCAATTCCAGATTAGATAAACTCTCAAATTCAATTCATTTACGAATAAATGCAGAGTTACCGATCTCAGTGACCACGCGGTCTAAGGCGTGGTCTGCGGCTGCGCTTGCTGGGATTGCGGGTTCGAATCCCGCCGTCGACATGAATATCTGTCTCTTGTGAGTGTTGTGTGTTGTCAGGTAGATGTCTCTGCGTCGGGCTGATCGCTCGTCGAGAGCGGCCCTACCGAGTGTGAATTGTCTGAGTGTGATCATGAAGCCTGGATAATGAGGCCCTGGCCCACAAGGGGGCCGTCCCCCCCCCCCCAACCAAAAAAAAAAGTTGTATGGGAGACTGGAAAACAACCACACACGGCTATGAAGTTTCTCTTCTTCGTCATCATCTTTCACTCAGGTTCTAAAGGACGATGTTAGCCTTGGCCTCCACTAATGCAGGAGATTGTCTGATTCCTTATTAAGACAGTGGTGGCAATCCCTAGATGGGGAATGAGACCACTGCAAGGTCTTCATTTACACTGCACAAAAAAATAAAGACACACATAGGCCAGAGACCAGGTTAAAATATCCAACTGTGTGGTTTGATCAGTCCAAGAACGTACACAAGTGTATAACAGGGTGAAAATACCTCCCACCCCACTCTTGAAAGTTTGGGCGATTAAGTGCAGTTCAACTCCAAGAATTGTGCAATAAAGAGTGGGGTAGCCTAATTACTTCACGAATAAAGACGAATGTTAAATGCTACAACAACGTATCTGCGACCCGTACGAATGCGAGTACAGTTGAAGCTATAAATAACGCGGTACAAGAATAATACACAATCCACAATGTAAGTTAAACTGTAAAGTTCGCGAGCGTTAACTATCATGTTTTTTGAGGTTAAAGAAACAGTATTTCAAAGCAACCAGTTTATGGATGTGCAATGGATACACAATGCAGGTTCAGACCAGTGGCGTACCCAGAAATTTTGTTCACGGGGGGTTCAACAAATTCAGTTGAGGACAGAGAATGGGGATCTGGGGGCGATAGCCTCCTACCCCTAGTCAAGGGTTCTGGAAGCAGCTGTAATTTGGTACAAGAAATTTCATTTCATACAGTAAAAGTTTCGTAATTTTTGGTACTTTAAGACTATTTATGATGACAGCCAATTTATTTGTCATTGCTAATGTAAAACAAATGCGAACTTAATGTAGTTTCAGAATTTTACTGCCTTTTTTCCGAACATCTTGGGGTGTTGGCGTCCTAAATTCAGCAATTTTTAACAGTTTTCACAATCGGGTTGAGTTTGGCACGATTTTGCAGGGCCTTCGGAATTTCGGGGGGGGGGGGGTTTGAACACCCCAAACCCCCTCACCCCGGTACGCCACTGGTTCAGACTACTTTAAACACTGTGCAAGTGTTTTATTTAACAACGCCGTCAATTTCTACGATTTACATAGCGTTGACGTGAATGACTGTCATAAGCATGAGGCATTGACGCAATGATACTAACAGACGAACAAAGAGGAAAACATGTTTCAGTGCGACTATGTCCGCCCCAAATCCCACAATGGGATCCAGCCAGGGCCGCCGCGGCAAGAGGCGACTAATCAAATCAGCCACGGATTAACACTTTTAAAAATTTCAACATGTGGAAATGTGCAGTGATCAGGCGGTTTCAGTAAAGTCGGTAAGGTAATTCCTTTCTCCTGCACCTTAAAAGTAACGTCAGAACATTCTTCGCATACCCACAAATAACCTTGGTGGCAGAACAATAGAGTTATTTCAAATTTCCACTGAACCTCCTCCGGGAAATACTCCCTCGTGGAAATCTGTTACTCATGTTCATAAATGAAAACCTCCCTATGCAAAATACAGCTATTCACTTCTATAACACGTCTAATTTCGGAGTACGAGAGGCCTACTCCAGATTCGCCCGATATGAGATACTTGTTTCAGTAGTTCCAAACACATGACACTTCATCGTGAATTTATCGACAAGCTACGAAATTTGGAAGTTTAATAGGACTACCGAAAGTAGGCTTCGGTCTAATACTCACGAGTACTTGACATAAATTCTTTACATACTCTGCTCTCACCAGATTCTCTCGCTGCGCTCTCCAAGACCAGTCCGCATTACTCAGTAATAAATATTCTACGTGATCGCTCCGCAGTCGTGCTACTTAGCAACTGCTCCACACCATCAATAACCATGAACACCACCAGTTCACTGATACGTAGGCCGCATTTGTGCAACATTTCTCTTCTACCTAACAAGCTGTGTTTCGGTAGCAAGGCATCCGACTTCTATTCCAAACATGTCCGCTTCGAGCCTCGGAGGGAGCAAAGGCTCTTGGGTATTCATCAATACTCCAGACGAAAGGCATGCAGTTTTCCTGTTTTCCCCAGTTCCCTGTTAGCACCTCCCATTTCAGGCGAAGCCACTATCTCTGGCCTTACTAGGATAGCAGTTTTGAGATTTTAATGACGCTGGAGATTCAGTTTGTAGTCTTCTGGGTTATGACAACATATAATCTGGCAGTTACGGACACAAATGAGGAACGTGCTCCCTCTGTCTTACGGTACGTTGACAATTCCCTGCCAGACAACATGCTGCCATAACGCAAGGCACCACAACATATATAGTAGTGCTTTGTCAAAAATTCCATGCGCAAGAATTTGAGTCTAGGTTGAAGAAATCCAACAAGATGCAACTGTATGCAGATATTTATTTACTGCTAAATTACTCTACATGTTTCTCTGGCACAGATAATACTATCTGGGGAGCAAGCTTGCTCCCCCCGTAATAGGATGTGTACCAGAGGCTGCAACTACAGTTTTACGTACTCCTGATTATGGGAGCGATGGACGCCCGAAACGTGTAGAGTAATTTAGCAGTAAATAAATATTTGCATACAGTTGCATCTTGTTGGATTTCTTCAACCTAGAATTACGATGCATGGAACTACAAATATATATATATATATATATATATATATATAAAGAATTTGAGTCTTCATGTTTGCACCGTGCATTAATGATAATTAAACACTTTATTATCCAACTAATGCACAATATATAATATGTAGATACAATTAAAATTATAAAATATTTAAAAGTGCTCCAAAATGGCAGCATATTGCGACCCGTCGTGCGTTTGTGTAGTTCACTGTATATGAAGGCACTTCATATACAGTGAACTGCCATAACACCGACCTTGTCCATGTCAACAGACATGATAGAATCATTCTTGTAATTTTTAGCCAAGGCTCCCTGATGATGGATCCTCTGTGATACGAAACATCTTGAAGCACTTTTAAATATTTTATAATTTTAATTGTATCTACACATTATATATTGTGCATTAGTTGGATAATAAAATGTTAAAGAATTTGAGTGTTCGGAAATACTTAAAGTACTTATGGTGGCATACCGCAACATTAATTCCGAAGAATCTGGAACACCAGCCCGCAGAACACGCCATCCGCATACGATTGTCACACACGGGCAGGTATTCAATGGAAATCGTCAGCAGCATAATACCTACAATATGATTTCGGGAGCGGGACGTTCACGAAGTCTTCCGAGACCATGCCAGCAAGAAGGTGGTCCCTCCCTTCGCCACAAGCCCACGCAGTTTTAACATACCTTTAAGTCAGGTCGTAACCACTACTTAACGCGAAGGCCTCTTTGTATTTAGTTGCAAAGGTCGGCTTACACAAAATCACTGGGCACTTTCTACCTTCACACTCTCTTTAGATCAAGCCGGAACACTTGCACTAACCTACCAATACAACCCTGCCGCTTGTCCTATTTCTTTCCATCCTCTCTACCTCAGAAGTTGCTAGGATACCATACAGGGTATAATACACAAGGCCAACTACTACGTCACGTCGTTTCGTCGCTACGCAACCCTAATATGCAGTGTAACGCACAAAGCGATCTACTTGTCCTCGAATTAAAACGACAACGTGCAGACCACGGCGATATATTACAGAAAGGATGTGTGATGTCATACACGTTCGTTTTTAGAACGTGAATTTAATGACGCTTCAGTTCGGTTTCACGGACTCGTTTTTCAGCTTGTCAGGTCTACAAATCACGTACACGATATTTTTCAATACACTCGTTGAATTTGTATTATGAAAGCCGTGGGACTTTCCGAATTTTAAATTTAAAAATCGCTTCAAACCCTAAAGTGCTACTTCAGGAGACCGCAACAACTGCATGTTGATTAAAAAAAAAAAAGGTAAAGCTGTCCCATTACAGGCCCGGAGGGGCCCAGAGGGTTCCAGGAAGTTAAGGTTCCCAGATTTCGTGACAACGGCACAGGATGGTGGTAAGGTTGTCAGCCTTACGCACCGGCCGCCTTTACCCCCA
>Ga0131853_10011716_pt1 | contig 16064 bp, 3 predicted proteins | sample TergutLab28metaG_FD_92764 | JGI IMG/M metagenome (GOLD analysis project Ga0131853, IMG submission 92764) | Labiotermes labralis P1 segment gut microbial communities from Petit-Saut dam, French Guiana - Lab288 P1 (version 2) (version 2) | ecosystem: Host-associated > Arthropoda: Insects >...
CCGCCGCCGCCGCCACCGCCACCGCCACCGCCACCGCCACCGCCACCACCACCACCACCACCACCAATGCCGATTCTACTGTGTTAAATTAGTGAAAGGAGGTTATTCCTTCATTCTCGTACAGTTTTACAGTTTATAATTGAAGGTTACCTCCTTAGTCGATGTTAGTAGCAGTAGTAGTAGTATTTGCAGAAACAAAGAAATAAAGTTACCCAACTCCATGACAGATACATGATGATGATGATGATGATGATGATGAAATAAACATAGAAATTTGAAAATGTTAGGTCAAGTAACTGCCAGAAATGTATGCATTAGATACAGCGTCCTAAAATAAAGAGGTAAATGTAATACGCAGATGCAATATTATCGTAATAGTAAAAAACGCCAGTCAATTCAAAGTAGCTGTCTCTTGTATAAGGCGCACAGTCCTGCTAGAGCTGTTGTGTTGATCTTAGCAAGAAGTCGGTTTGTCTCTTTGTAGTGTTATAGTCTCATATTCCTTGCTTCTACATCATTAATCACGAGACAAACGTAACGTAACGTCACGGAGGTAAATGTCCAATTTGTCCCCGAATTCCAAACGCCGAGCAAACATTTATGGGAATAAAGGCCAGACCTTATGTATAAAGCACCTGAATGACAAATAATTTAAGGCAATATCAGTTAAGCATCATTAATTAGGCAAATGAATCACAAATAATTTTGCTTAGACAACGGAAACAGAGTACATGTAGCCCCGTAGAATTTCTGTTCATTTGAAATCAGCTCAAATTTCAACAAAAGTACTGACTATGTTGAACAAGTTTTCATTTGACTGTCCCATATTTCAGATGGAATAACAAATGTGACTCGATAAATTAAAAGGACTATCTAACTACGGTAATTGCATTCGTAGCAAAGTATTTAAGTCAATATGACCCTTCGTAATCTGAAGGTGCGGGGCTTACGTATTGGTCATTACAGAGACAACAAACCTCCTTTAACGTATATGTCTTCACGATTCAAATACCCCCCCCCTCCCCCCGCCCCGGTTAAGAGTGTGTCAGCAAAACCTGCAATCCGGACACAGCTGACGTCTGTCATCCCGAGTGCGTGTTCCGATTTTCATATCTCAATGCCGAAAGATCATTTCTATTAACTTCCACTTTTTCCTTTCGCTTTCATAATGGGTTTCGTTTAAGAGATTTCCCTGCAAACATTCTGCATCCATTCCTTTTTCCATTCAATAAGCACATTACAACGTATTTAACTCGTATAAATTCGTAGTACTGGATTTACTCCTTGTCTTTTCCCTTGAGGTGTTTTATTTATTGTAAAAGGATTAGGATGATCATAAAAGGATAACCTGTCAAATAATTAGCAACCATAGCTAGCCAGTGAGACAACTTAGTCTTTCAGTGAAGGAAAGAATGGACGCTGTTACAATTTTAAAGTTACATTTTACCAAACTGATGTTGGGTGCTGTCAGTAAGGTAATACAAAATGTTATCATAATACATCCTACCGCCGAGAAATAAAAAGTGCGTGAATACTAAGCTGTTTGTGGCATTCTAACAGATATTGTCTATAATATACTTCTAACTGGAATAGTAAAATACGTAGAAAATTTTTCATGAAAACTATTTAATCTTTTTCAAAGAAAAAATCTTCTTATTTTGTCTTAAATTAGGAACACTGAATGTAACATAATTCTGCATACAATAGCACACGCTAGAAGGGAATAGACATCACAGTGAACCTAACCGTGTCTCTGTAATACAACTCGAATATTGTTGTATTAAATATATAATCATTTATTGACTTTGCTAGAGCTTGCTATTCATGCCGGTCATTGCATGACACTATAAAACATTCAGTGCTAGTGACCGTGGCGTGTGTCATGGAACAATGGGCATTTCAAATGGCTTTCCCTGTGCGACGGCGACTATATTCTGACCACTATTTCCATACGCGAGACAAAAGCCTTCGATTCCAACTATACCTTAATACTGACATGCCCCTTTGGGAGCAACCTAGTGAGTCAAGCTTTGGTTCTCTGTGAGTTATCTGGAAATGTATGTTCTCCCGGAGGTATATGCTGAGTCTGAAGCAACAGGTCAGCATTGACATCTAATAAGTATAACACATCCAATGGAAAATCTCCGATAGACGAAATTAACACTTGGTTTCTTCCAATGGGAAAAAACTATTTCGGATTTTAGCGGTTCCCATCAGTCCTGTCAGGTCACTGTTGCTCCCATCCACTATCTACCTAGTTCAAAGCTGTTATCTTTCCAGTCGACGTTACATACAGTGTGCAATTAACAAACCCTATTTAATAGGATGAATCAATTCCGCAAGTGGAGAATTAAAATCTGGTCTAGAGCTACTAAAGAGTGCCGGTATCGTTGCTGAATGTTTCTTGCAAACACCTGGTAAACACCGTACTAAAACTCATTACAATATCCAATCAGTTATTTTAAACCTCCACTAGTTAACTAACTCCACTTCCTTCAGTATTTCCTATTCCTTCGTAGATTCATTATTATAGGCCAGAGTAACAGCCATATTTGAAGTTATGATACATTAACTACATCCACCCATTTTGTATGTTTGGAGTTAGCAAGGCATAACGAAGGTTTATCAAGTAGTGTGTTTTAAGTTACTGTTATCGTAACTAGGGCGTTATAATTAGTACAGTTGTAGCTGCGATATCGTACATAGATCTGACAGACTAGTGTGTTTAAATTTGGCACATCAAAACAAGGGTTCTCCAACCAATTCATTTGAAGTTAGTAGTTTAAACGACAATTAGGTCTTCATAAATAATGTGTTTGCAGAGCAGTTTCAATTGTCTACACGTCTAATTTAAGAGGGGGTGCCGATAACTCTTTAGCCAGACCTACTTCCCGACGTCGTAGGAAGGAATTGATAGTGTCGTTGGAAAGGGGGATCTGTTCGTGTGCCGAATTGCAAGTCTTTCCTTATTACGGAGGCTGAAAGGAAGCATGTCAGGCAACGCGCGCAATTTCAACAACATGGAGAAGCGAGATGTCATCAAGTTTTTTTTTCCCCGTAAGGCAAGGCGCCGAAGGAAATTCACACAATTCTGACAGAAATATTAGGCAAACATGCAACATGGTATGCCACCGTCAAAAATTGGGTGGCCCAATTTAAATGTGGTGATTTTTCACCTGTGATGCGCGTCGTCCTGGACGACCCAAAACAGTGACCACCCCGCAGATTATTTATCAAATTCACGAGATAATCTTGGAAGACCGCCGGATTTCGGCTAAATCAATAGCTGAGCAAATGGGCGTCTCACGTGAGCGGGTTGGGTCCACCATTCACGAAGATTTGGACACGCGGAAGCTCTCCGCGAAGTGGGTCCCGAAAAAACTCGGATCAAAAATGTCAACGGTGCCAGTTTTCGGAGCAAATTTTGGAATTTCTTCGGTGCGATCCAAATGATTCCCTGTCGCGAGTGTTGACCATGGACGAAACCTGGTTATATCACTATGACCCGGTGACAAAGCAACAATCAATGGAGTGGTGGCACAGTGGCTCACCCCGCCCCGGCCCCAAAACTTCCGAGTGTAGAAATCCGCCGGAAAAGTTCTCGCCTCGATTTTTTGGGATCAAGACGGCGTCCTCTCATTGATTATCTTCCAAAGGGCCAAACTATCAACGCCGAGTATTACTCATCTCTGCTGGTGCAACTGAAGGACATTTTGAAGGAAAAACGCTGCGGGAGGATCATCAAGGTGTGTTTGTTCTTGCGCGACAATGCTTCGGCTCGCCGGGCACTTGCAACCCAGAAGCAACTGGCCTATCTGGGCTTCCAGTGTCTTAATCACCCACCCTATTTTCCGGATCTGACCCCGTCGGACTACCACCTGTTCCCTGGACTGAAAAAAAGAATTGAAAAAGTCAACACCTTTCGTCCGACCCGGAGGTCACTGCTGCCGCGGAGACCTGGTTGGACGGACAACTTTCTGAAATTTTTTTTGAGTGGCTTGCAAAAGTTAGATCAACGGGCTAAGAAGTGTACTGAGCTTCTTGGGGAGTATGTTGACTAAATCCCAAGTTTGGTCGCTGTAGCTTGTTTCCTTCCTAGTCGGGCTAAGTTTTTATCAGCATCCCCTCGTAGCTTTTAGCCATGCCATTGACTTAAACAGTTTGGGCGCAATTTGTTTGGCAACTACGCTTGATACTTAAGGATGAAAGAAGTCGTTATATTTGTCCACCAACAGCCTCTCAGCATAAAAGAAGGCATAAATTAAAGCTTCCTTTGATATATCGAGCAGTAAAAGAATACACTTAGCGAAAGTTTCTATACAAAAAAATCTGAATAAAAATATAACCCACAGCAATAAATCGTCGGTTATATTAACTGCTATATTATCACAACAACAAATATTATTGTTGCAACTCGTAAATCAGAACAGCTTCTAAATTAAAATAAAATGCGTGTCACTCGCACGAATTCTTGGAAGAAATTGAAGCATTTTCTTTCTTTAAAAATATACCACGATATAATGAAACATCCTAGGTGCATTGTAATGAATTATTTTCATAAATATTGCAGCATCAGACATTAAAACCGGAACATTAAATTGGGAAGAAATCATGCCCGTAATGTCACTCAATGTTATATTAAAAAATTCGCATTTTACAGGTCTACGTCATAGTAAAATATGTGTCGTAAGTGTATAAATTGCCGCACAGTTAAAGGTGCTTTCAGACCCAGTTAATAGTGGGGCTACGAGAGCAAACTCCAAATAATAATACAAAAAAATTGAGTTTTTCATTGCCGTCTATTCACAAATATAATCTTCCAGAACTGTCATTTCTCACACGTAAACCTAACCATTTAACCTTAATAATGCTGGAAAGTAATTCCAATTTCTTAGGGAAATCGATAAATGTTAGAAAGGGAGCAGTGAGAGAAGAAGTTCGGCACAGAAAAAACGACTCCCATTTTACGCGGACATGCCTTAGCCCACAAAACATGGCAAGGACGACCTACAAATAAATACTGGTGTGTTTATACAGTTGGTACACCACAACAAGAGTTCTCCTCTAACCATGATATCGAGTCACTTTTGTGAATGAATTGCAGAGGTAAGCCTACCGACAACAAGAGCGCTAATTTTGCCTTATAAACGCTGCAAACATTTCCATGGATTTACTGTTAACAAATAAAAGTATTTAATCTGAAAATATTGTTTTTACCTAATCTGTTTTTCCGCAACAGAACAGTGTAAATTAGTTTTAAATGGAAATAGGATTTCGTGCTCATTTCAGATTCACAGTTGCAATATAAGCATATTAACAAATGTTGAATAAGTATTCTCTTCATTATAAAGGGTCTTTAAATATGCAGTTAATAATTTATGTGGTTAATTCTGAATACTCTGTTAAAAGGAAATGGTTGGCAAATGAAATTCAGATAAAAAGAATATCGAACTTTTAAATCAAGACCTAAGTACATTTCTTCGTTAAGAACACGTAAATTATTATGTAGTTACTTTATCCTAAAGACAATTCTTAAAAAGAATTAAGAGAGTTTTACTTTTTATTTTAACTAAATTTCTATTTGTTAAAATAACTCTCTACAAGTTTCAGCTTTTTACTAAAGCCGTCATCAGACTAAACCACCACAAAAATATAAAGGAGTAGAAGTAACCTCGCACAATATATCATCTACATGTGGTAGCGAGATGTCCAGACTTATTAACGTAAAGTAAGGTAACGTAACAAGCAGCCTTGTACAGCCGTAAATTTCTGGGCTTCTTTGAGGGATCCATTACCAGCAGGCTTCCTTTCACTGATATTTAAGTACTTCATGTAATTCGACACCTCCAGATGAATGGAGGAATAATATACGCAAACAAAACATGACCAACCTCTACCAGATCTTCACTGATTCAGCTGTCACTTTCATCTTCTCAATTTATTCGTCGCCACCTGAAATGTCATTCACAATTGATATTCGTTTGCAGAATCTCAAAATACCTATTGCCAACTCTGGGTAAATGACGAACTTGATGCACAATTACGTTGTATTAAACATTTATTATTATAATCCTCTACATGTTTCGAGCAACACTGTGCTCATCATCAGGAGGTCGAATTGTATTAATACAGCATCTTGTATAGTAGTCTCTGTAAGTGTGCAGGTTAAGAAGGAACTCAAGTTACTTCTCAACCTGCACACCGGGAGGTCACTTATACTAGATGCTGTATTAACCCTTATCCTGCTAACGTGGAGAATATGGTGAGCTCCTAATAATTCCAGCAAATGGCAGATGGAATTTAACTCGGCGTTTAAAGGGTTAATACAATTCGACCTCCTGATGATGAGCACAGTGTTGCTCGAAACATGTAGAGGATTATAATAATAAACGTTTTATATAACGTAGTTGTGCATCAAGTTAGTCATTTGCCCGGAGTTATACCAGGCTGCACGGTCAACAAAACATTTAAAAAAAAACCTATTGCCAATTTATGTGACTACTAACGCCAGGTCGGCAGCAGTGTAAACACTTTTATAAATCTGAAGATCTATATAATTTATACGTATTTTATTTCTATAATTTACTGTTTAAAACCTTTTAGTCGCCATCTACAGAGGGAAGCAATTTAAAAACTTCGCGCCTGTGCATAGCGCGTGTAAGCGTATAATAATTTTTAGATGCTGATTACATCCACCAGACTCTCACGTCAGAATTGTGCAGGTGAGGATATTATTTATTTCCTACGCTATTTACTAACCTTACTGTGCATCATGCCATCCCCTTTCTCTAAACTTCTTCTGAAACATCTTCATAAAATCGTTGAAACTTCCGTTTCATTATTCATCTCCTCTTTCAGCTGGGGCCCAATAAGTTAACTGTTACGTCCATCTATCTTCTCGTTGTCTTACCGTGTCTATAACACAGTAGTACACCATTTTGTTTTCCTCCCATTACATTTCCCTTCGCATCCGCTATCCTTAAAAAATTCATTTCTACAATTTCAACTGTACTCTTTCCAGCAGTTTAGTGCAAACATTCTAACAGGCCAGTCACTACATCAGTAGTACCTTTCTAAATACAGAAACAAACGTAAGGTGTAAATATGTTTTAAAGAAATTCAGAATCTGAATACTTCCTTAACATTGTCATTATTAACAGAAGACAGACGATAACAGACAGAACACATACTGTTGTTAAGCAGCATGAAACGGAGATGCATGTAACAACTGGAAAGAAAGGCAAAGGTAAAATGATTATATTAAAATGAATCGTAGAAATAAGGCGTCAATGTGTGGACTGGGTTAAACTTACTATGGATAGGGACGACAAGCGGATGTTTGTTAATGCTTTTATGTAAATACAAGTTACATAAAATGAGGAAATTTTTTGGAAGCAAAATAATTTTAAAGTTTTAAATGAAGAAACGTTTGATTTGTTAACTGGCTGGCTGGTTGGTTGGTTTGTTGGTTTTTAGTTGTTTGGTGTTTCTGTGTTTGTTTGCTTGCTTATTTGATTGATCATTTTTTATTTGTTTGTTGGTTTGTTTGTTTGGTTGGTTGGTTGGTTTTTAGTTGTTTGGTGTTTCTGTGTTTGTTTGCTTGCTTGTTTGACTGATCATTTTTTTTATTTGTTTGTTGGTTTGTTTGTTTGGTTGGGTGGTTGGTTTTTAGTTGTTTGGTGTTTCTGTGTTTGTTTGCTTGCTTGTTTGATTGATCATTTTTTTATTTGTTTGTTTGTTTGTTTGGTTGGTTGGTTGGTTGGTTTTTAGTTGTTTGGTGTTTCTGTGTTTGTTTGCTTGCTTGTTTGACTGATCATTTTTTTATTTGTTTGTTGGTTTGTTTGTTTGGTTGGTTTGTTGGTTTTTAGTTGTTTGGTGTTTCTGTGTTTGTTTGCTTGCTTGTTTCACTGATCATTTTTTTATTTGTTTGTTGGTTTGTTTGTTTGGTTGGTTGGTTGGTTTTTAGTTGTTTGGTGTTTGCTTGCTTGTTTGATTGATTGTTTTCGTTTGTTGTTTTTTTGTGTGGCTGGTTGGTTGGCTGTCTGGCTGGCTAGCTAGGGGCGCAGTATATACTGCAAATGGCAGTAGAGCATTAATTGGCCATACCAGTCATATACTCAGCAATACATATTTAAACACGTTACACTACATCCCGATTTAAATGTAATGCATGACCAAATACGTTCCACAGTCAAGACCATTCGCGGTCTCACAGCTCCATGCTGAAGCTAGTGCAGATCCACCCCGAGGGAACTTTGGATATCTACTACATAAACGTGACAACAGCGGTACTCTCGCGGCTGGATGCTCTACTTCACACTTGTCTAACCCATTTCTACCCTAGCCACTCAAGATGATGTATGAAGTGAAACGGTAGTGTCTCGGACTCCCAAAGAATATCAGAAAGCAGTTCCGTCTGATTTAAATAGTATTTTACCTTTATAATTCATTTTCTTCTGACAGCCGACAGAAGTCTTCCAGAATCCCACACTATAGTTCAAGTGAACTGTAATCAGCAAAGGCGGGAAAGACGCACTTTGTCCCAGAATGTCAGTAAAGAAAACAAAGTTAAATGACATATTATTACGAAAAATACGTAATATTAAAAAACAAAAAACTTAGGACACTGGCATCTGAATGTTCACTGGCGACGTTTTGAGATAATTGTGGGATATATGTCAACAGATTCATTATTTCCTCTGAAGAATGGAATAGGAAAGGATACAATAAATTACATCCAGGCAACTCGCCAACTATTTTCTTCAGAACTAATAAATAATTTAGAAATTCCATTCAGATGTAAGATAGGACATTTTTGTGCATTCCTTTGAAGCTTATGAATCCGCAATGGGGATATCTTGTCTGTCCGTCCAAATATTCATTTCCAAACTTCCGCATGAATTTTTACTAAATTTCGTACTCTGAACTCTCCACTGAAATCCGTGCAGCTTATTTAATCTTGGTTCAAATTCGTATAAAGTTCTACTTCAGAAGAGTATTAAATGACGTATAGGCCACTGATTTGGAAGAAAGCGGCCATGGTGCATTTCTGGATAATTCCGGGATTTTTTCCAAAGGGAAGATAGAGCATCATGAAAAGTCACTGTCCGAAAAGTCGAGTATCGACTGAGATACGAACCGAGCGCCTACTGAATGCAAGTCAGAAGTGTAACTGCTCGAGCCAGCTTGCTTCAGAATTTTATTACCTATGTATATTTATTTTAATAAGTAAAAATGTGTTTTATTAATTAACCATCAAGTCAATATTATCATACCTGAGGCTCTCAAGGCACGATATCATTCACAAATATGCTGGAACTACCAGCACTTGCTGGGAATTTACCATACATTAAGAGAAAGTTGCATGAAACTTCAATTCGCCTCCCTCCCTCCCACCGCCTTATCTCAGATCACCGTGCACATGTAATTCATGGGTACTCTCCCCACTCCTAATCTCCTCACTTTGTTATTGCGTCTCTGTTGAGACGACTGCATAACACGGAGTTTAGTGATCAGTACGGCTCACCAAGTATTATTCGGGTGATCAAATTACGAAGAATGAGATGGGCAGGACTTGTGGCACGTATGGAAGATAACAGAGGTGCATACAGAGTACTGGTGGAGAGATGTGAGGGAAAGAGGCTACTTGGAATATTAAAATGGATCTTCAAGAAGTGGGATGGTGAGGTATGGAATGGATTGATCTGGCTCACGACAGGGATAGATGGTGGGCGCTTGTGGATTGGGTAATGAACTTTCGGGTTTCATAGAAGACGGGGAATTTCTTGGCTAGCTGAGGACCTGTTGGATTCTAAGGAAGGACTCTGCTAAATGGAGTCAGTCTGTTTTTTTTTGTTTATTTTCCGTTTATCTGTCTTAAATAAAGAGTAAATACAACATGTTTTGTTACCCCGTCATCTAATTAGAAGAAGGTAGGTTTTACATCTGCTATACCAGTCACTTGTTATTCTACATTCTCCTGTGTACTTCAAATTCATAGCCATATTTATGGGGCATTAGTTTATTAAATAATGTTATTTGAATAATAGAAGTTATATTACTGCGAATTAAACGCGAAAACACAAGAGAAGTGGTGTGTGAAGGATATAAATTTAATGCACAGACTATTCCGAGATAGTACCTTGGCACTCCTTAGGAAAAAACAAACTTCACGATAAGTCCAATTATGGTAACCAGAATTGTGATCAGAATTTAAAATGGGTACCTGACGTAACACAAACCAGTAACGTTTCCGCTACATTCTGTGTTCGGTTGAGATTAAAGGTTGGACTGTTGGTGTGTTTAACAACACATTATCAACTACAACAGTCATCTAACACAAAGTGGCATAAGCAGTCACACCAAGCTGACGCACTGCCTGGACCGCACATGGTCTACCAACTTAAAATAAAATAAATAGCATGTTACAAAAAGTTGAAAGGATTTGGAAACTTTCGCGTGGCCTACGGACACGAAATTCGATTTAACATTATAACCGTTATATGTGGTTTAACCGCGTTCATTGGGTGTCAAACCTATATTTTGCAGATCTTTCTACTTAATAAATTAGTTGCGTAGACATTTCCAGTTACTAGAAGAACCCTAATAATTTCTGAACGACTCTGAGATATACTCCAACATCGAACGGGATAACAAAAGACTGTTCTCATATGGAAAACACGGGGAAGCTCTTCGAATGAAGCGATCTTTGAAATCCAGGGCACATCATCCACAGATTAAGTCCAGTAAAATATATAGAAAATAACACACGAATTAATGTCTATGCGTGTCAGGGCGAACACAACTCTTAGTAAACTATATATTCATTTGTCATCTACTACATGTTTCGGCTGTTTTGGTCATCATTGGATAGATTTCACAACATACATGGAAAAGAACACCGAGTCCTAAACATGTAGTAGATAACACATGAAGGCATGGCATTCTAAGAGTTGTGTTCGTTCTGACAATGTACACAGACATTAATAAACCCAAAGGGATGACGATACTAAATAGAACACACAAAATGTTATCGATATAGGAGCAAAATCGCGCTTTCTTCACACAACTTTACGTACGTTTCATTAATTTTGATTTTAACCGAAAATTTAATATGCCCATAAATCTTCATGAAATTTATACATACAAAAGTTATTGAAAGTTATTTAAGCGGTACTAATGTTACCATATGCAAAGTGACAGGAGCAAAAGTGCACTTGTAAATATTACGTCTGGAGCACGAAACAAGTCAGACAGTGTTACGTATAACGTAACACTGAGGTTCCTTCGTGCAAGCACTGTTGCAGTGGAAAGACAATAAGAATTACACATTCCAAGTGTGTGTTTGTAGCCTTAGAAATCCAGCATGCACTGTGCATGGGCCATATTGTCATCTGTGGCCTGCCTCGTTCTACAATATTCTTCCGCATTATCTCATAAACGGAAAGATTTTCTAAAAAAAAAAAAAAAAGTTATTGAGCACAAAATGTGAGTTTCGACTTTATCGACAAATTTCCCCCCCAAAATTTTTCATTCTAAGAAAATCTGAGCGTGATATGATCGAAAATGTATATTGGTTTTCACGTAAAGTACCCGTTGCTCTTGTTAGATTTTACTCCAATTTAGATTTTCCCCGAAGGAGTTTGAGAAAATTCCATGAAAATCCGTCCAGTGGGAGCCGTGTTGTTCCACGCGAAGAGACGAGCGGACGGATAAACACGATGAATTTGCGAACGCGCTTAAAAACATTTAAGATAAGTACGTCTATGACAAGTTTCTTTTGAATAGTGACTTTCCGAATTCATTTTCGATTGGAGTTAATATTGAACGCACATTTTCATCCTTGTCACTTAAATTTAATTTAAAAATATTCTTGAACAGAAGAATGCCCGCCGAGAATTATAATGACTAGTCAATGACATAACGATTTTCCTCACAGCCGCAACTTAGATTACTATTCAAATGTATTAATATTATTATTATTAGAGGAAGCCAAGCACGTAATCAGAAGTTAAAAATTTTTCGAGAATATGATATCACGCAAAACTTCATAACACTGCAATGAACAATTGTATTGTCGCTTCCATCTCAGATGTTAGCATGGACACCGTCATTGTTATTATTTATCATAAATAATTACAGAATTCGAGAGGACGGTGTCCTCAAACGATGTGATCTTCATACCAAATGAACGTGAAATTCAGACAACTTCTTCGAAAGTTCACAGAAAAAATGGACACACGTGGCCTCCAGAGATCTTCCCCATAAAACTGGGAAGTCGGATAAAAGTGCCGCAACCCATTTTCTACAGTCTTAACGTGTGTCTTCCCCGTTGTGTCAACACAACACGTAGCACGTTTCAACGAGACAGTCCGTCTCTCAGTCCAAAAATCAACATGTTTCTGCTGTACGGAACAGCCGTCATCTGGCTCCACATTTGGGAAATATAAGATACCCTTTTTGTATTTCTGAAACGTGAAGCCTGATTATGGATGTTCTGAAGAAACATGTAGCTTTTTAGACTTCATATAGTGTTGTGTACAAAACGGGTATCTCATTGTTACCAGCTCTACGCTTTCCTTTACCTTACAACGTCAAAGAATCATCGCAACAAGGAATTTTGGAACAGCTAACTTTCCACCGAGTGATCAAAGGATAAACCCCACAATCCCACATCATAAGCTATTCCTGCAAGGGTCGCTCTAGATGGTAATGAATAACTGCAGTAGAGTCCCACTCTGTCTAGTGAACCAAAGAAAACCGAAACTGCAGTTGTGTCAGGAACTGGTCTTCGCTCTTTGATTTTGTTTTAACGGTGGCTATCGTGTGCGTCCCCTGATATTTCGACTATTCTGTAATGCGAAGCTTGTCACAAAATCCTGCCTGGTATCACGTTTATTCCCTCGGGCAATGGAGGATAAAAACAACAGTCTGAATCTAACTAACGTGGTTTCTGCTGCGTGTCGACTGCGTACCCCTACAGGTCATTCTTCTTTCCGAACATCAGTAACGTTAGACACGGTCTCTGAAGACTTCCTATCACTGGGCACTCGAACCTAAATTAAAGTACTGCAATATTCGTGTTAGGGTACGGGTTACATTTCACTGGGAATTCGAAACTGAAGCACAGTCCAACAATAATTCAGATTCAAGTCTTCTGGGATATGAAGCCACGCTGTTTGTGAACAATGTCTTCTCAGATGAACTTTCCTCCATCTTGGTTGCCTGGTTGCCTGAAAGCGGACTGTGTAGCTTTAAGATAAAAGCAAAATCCGCCGAAAAATCGATAACTATTTAACAATCGATTACTTTTACCGGAGAGTACCCGGCATTCGTATTTCGTTTCATGAAATCCTACTTTTAAAATAGAAGAAATCAATAATTTTTACGATTTATCTCTCCAGTATTTCTCTTTCACCTTTCCCGCTGTCTATTAGTTTTCTATACATAGCGAGTGCCGAAAGAGCGGAAAAAACTTTGAAATAATGGTTACTGTAAATATACCAAGCGATGGTTTATCTCGATTCCTGATTATCCCTGGGTTATTTGTTCCTATCTAGTAGAAAGTGAGCTACTTGTGTTATTCAAACACAGAATGTAAGCGTGAATTAGGGAGTTAGTATGTTCAGTGAGTGGGTGTATGTATGATGAGTGAGATAGTGAGAAACTTGGGTTTTTAAATGAGTGTGATGAGCTTGTGAGCCAATTATATTATTAAATGAAAAAGACTGTGAGCTACTTAGGTTATTCAGTGAGTATTAGGAGTTAGTTAGCTGCTCAGGTAAATCAATGTGCATGTGGAACTCATGAGTTACTCAGGTTATTCAATTAGTACTAGAAACTAGTGAGCTACTTAGGTTGTTCAGTACGTATGACAGCTGCTCAGATTATTCAATGTTATGTGGAAATAGTGAGCTACACAGGTTATTCGATTAATACGAGGAGCTAGTGAACTACTTTAGGTTATTCAATAAGTATGAGGAGCTAGTGAGTTATATGGATTAATCAATGAGTATAAGGAGCTTGTGAGCTACTCAGGTTATTCCATGAGTGCACGATGAGTGAGCCAGTGAACAGCTTGCATATTTCAATGAGTATGACGTGTAAACTGATGAGGTGCTTAGGATCCTCCATGATTGCATGATGAATGAGTGAGTGAGCACGGGAATGATGGGGTGAACGGGTGAGTAGGTGACTAGTGACAAGCAGTAAATTACGTAGTATCATTTATGAGCCGTCAGGTTGTTAGGACCCTGTCATATTGACAATGACAGTCAACGCAGCTGAGGATCTAGCTATGAATGGATTAATGAATAATAGATGAAATGTGAAACCAAACTAGTTTCGCTTTGTCTACAACCGAATCACTAATTCATTGTCCGGAACTTCGGTACGTCCAGGATATGTCGATGCGCAGTAAAGTCAAACTTGAATTCTTATTGTTTCTAAACCGCCTACGTAGCCTTAGGAAAAATCAGCTGTTTCCAGTTCGGTGTTACATGAGTGAGTACTCGATATTGTAGCTTCAACTCTGGAGAAGATAATCAACTTTTAACAGCGACAAACACACATTTGCGGTCCAGTAATCATTAAAGCTACTTCATATTCGGGAGTTATTAGGTTCAAAATCTGACCCGGAGACAGGCGAAACTTAAACGTTTCGTGATTTTCCTCCTTATGTGAAAGAAATTCCAGGACAGTGCCTTAAAATAGACCACGACCGCCCATGCTTCCCAATTGGTTATCCAATAGTCAGCCATTATTCGAAGCTCCACAATCAGAGAAGCTGAGTGTCGCAAGAAGGCCAATATTCCAAACTAACTGCATAGTGCGGATTCCTTTTCAGGGTTAAAACTTACTCAAAAATCAAGAAATTTTCCGCTTTGATATAAGACGAAAATCTCTTTATCTCTTAAAAAGAGGACAGCAATAAACATAAATAAATAAATCACAACGGAAATTTCGTGTATTGGTCCATTTGATCTGTTCCGATGCCAAGACCAAAACTGGGTTTACCATCACTTTACGGGTCTTCCTACGTTCCCCCTTCTTTCGGTGTGTAGCACAGAACTTTAAATGGTACACGATCCTTAATCATTCTTCGTTACCTTCATACGTACACGTTTAGTAGCCTTCTATAATTTCTACAAATTCCCTATGTTGAAATACCTTCATTTTGTTGATGGTGCTACGTTTATTTTAACCTCTGCAGCCGTTGTGTTTTTAGTGTTCATGTTGCAGAACCTTATAGCAAAATTAGCAGCTCACTGTATCAAAATTTAGGACAGTTTTATTGTTCCTAATAGCCGCTGGAACTTCTGCACCTTCAATTCAATATCTTTTATTTCTACATAAGAAAATGTGCCTTTCTTGACTTGTTATATTATTTGTTCTTTACTATAATGTTAGGCTTGGCACCATTTCTTTACTAGCCAAAACTTTATCTCATGATATCGAGATATATAACTTGTATTTTCTCATAACCTCGTCCACTGTCGTATATAATGCCCTGGGCTTTAGCTTCTGAGTCAGACAGTATAACTTGATCAATAAATCATTGGACGTTTAAAAATACTTCCTTTCCTTGAGATAAAGTATTTTTAAATTAACGTGACTTTTTAACTTCTTCGTCGATATAAAAATTGAAGTGTAAAATTCAAAACTGCCACACTATTCTGAGCCTATGTGTAATGTCCCTGAAATTATCAGGTGTTGTGTCTCCTCAGTTAACTTGTATGATGTGTACTTATCTTAATAAGGCTTACGTTATACTCTTTTTAATTATTATATCCCAAAGTTAATAATAAAATTAGAACAGGAAATTTGTCGCTTCGGTTGGTGGACGGGTTTCGTGGGGAGACGGGGGATGTGATTTAAAGAAACAAACATATAAAATAGTGGAGTTTTTCTGACATGAAACAAAATAGCGTGGCATAAAGTAAGCAAGCGGTCTTATAAGTTTTCACTCAAGTTCACTTGGGGGGGGGGGGGGGGGCGGGGGGAAAAAAAAAAAAAAAAAATTACGGCCCCAAAAAAAAAAACCGAAAACCCCCCCCCGGAAAACC
>Ga0131853_10011717_pt1 | contig 16062 bp, 5 predicted proteins | sample TergutLab28metaG_FD_92764 | JGI IMG/M metagenome (GOLD analysis project Ga0131853, IMG submission 92764) | Labiotermes labralis P1 segment gut microbial communities from Petit-Saut dam, French Guiana - Lab288 P1 (version 2) (version 2) | ecosystem: Host-associated > Arthropoda: Insects >...
AAAACACTAAAACTGCTCCGACATGTTTCGGTCCTAAGACCATCATCAGGGAGCTGTATTTCTTTGCCTTTCTAAAGTCACATTAAAAGCCACATTAAAACCAGTCATAAATTAACTTCGTTGTACTAGTATGGTATTGTGGCAGCATGCCATGTTGTGTAACGTCATGTTGCGAAGAGTGCCCTGAAGGGCACTTTTCATATTATTTTATACTAAATTTTCAGTGTGAAGAGTTACTGAAACCCATGGCGTAATTTTACTTAAGGGAATCAACGGAGATGAATGCAACTGTGACTCCTTGTGTTCAAAATAACCCAACATGCACTCCACTGTTTTGTGAGCAAAAGAATCATTAATCAAAAACATCCATAGGATAACAAATAATTAAGCGAAGAAACGAAGGTGATCATTGCATGTTATTACAGAGTATAATACTCAAAAACTCTGCGTTTCCTAGATCTTCTTCCATATTGTACTTAAATATAAGCTATAAACCTCCGAATAAAAAGATATTATTTCCTTGAACAGCATTATTCGACCGGTCTTTATATCGGAGACGAAATGTGTTCTCTGTTAGGTGGGTTCTGAATGTTATCATTTAGGCACAACTGTTGCTGTGTATAGATGTGAAATATTTACAACACAAACATAGAAAATTGACTTGAAACTGTCTGGAAACATACGTAAACATTCCGTCACTGTGCAAAATTTTATCCACTGTTCTAATAAATACTGCGTTATTTAGCATTGTAATTTGTCCCTATTGTCTCAGATTCGTAAAAGCGGAACCACAGCGACAGCTACAGAGGTCGTAGTTTAGGTTATGACGTCGTCGAAATCCAAAATTACTGGTGAACTTTAAAGTATTCAGAAGGATATGGTAAAATTCCGCCATTTGTCGGAAAGGACTAAGTGAAGAAACCAAATGTTAGTAAAACAGGTCTGTTCAGATTCGAAGCGGACACCTCCTACGTATAAGACAAGAGTTTACCGCTACACCATATTGGGCTGTAGGAACGGGTTGAATTTTTGTAGGTTAGTCTGAAAGGCCGGAATTTCTTACTGATGCGAATACATCCGTAGGCCACAATCCGACAGCTTCCTGCTGTGTAAGCTCTGTACAACATAATCGCGAAGCTTGAGCACGTAAACACTAAGTTTCTTCATATGAGTGAATTACCAGCCCTCCACACAATTCCCGACACGAAAGACCACAAACTTTGATTTTGTGATGCCCTTCCCCTAGAGGCGCTGTTTTCACAACGCGCATTCGCCGCTTCAGTCTTCCCCTCCGAGCATAAGCTTTCACTGGATTGTCGTCCGGGTCACTAGGGACACGGCCCTCTGAACACTACAAGGTGATAACACAGACGGATTACGCTCGAGTTTCAAAGCAACGGAACAAATATTCGAGTTACTACAGATCCGGTAAGAAATTGCATAGCACCAATGATTTATGTGGATTCGCGGGCCGGATTTGAGACCAGACCGTGGTAGATTTAGTTATTGTGCGTTTTTAAAAGCAAGTGCGTATAAAGTACTCGGATTTAAATTTGGTAATATTCACCAGAGTACCTAAAGGTGTAATGGGGTACCACAACGAATGAGATGTTACAAATGGGCGCCCGGAAACTGTAGAAAGAGAACAATGTCAGCAGGTTAGCCAGGCGTCCAAAATACAGAACGTAAACTTCCAAACTAATGGTTACTACCTTAATGACATTACAATAGCTTCTAGCGCCACTGACAGACGCAGTAAGAGCGTCAAAGGAGAAATCGATAAGGACTTAAAACATTATGCTCCTAGCATGTCGGGAATATCAGACTGTAGTGCAAGGCAACACAAAAAGGGGGGGGGGGTGTGGAGCCCCATAATTCACACGACTGAACCAAAGGACGAATCGTAGCAAACGCATCACAAACAAAAAGTCACTGGCCCCCCACACCTGTGGCAGAGCCCAGGCACGTAATATGTCTAACAGCGTTTTGGGCACAACAGGGTCCGCCGCAAGCAATCCCTGAGATGTGGGCCTACAGACTTCCACTAAGGTAGAATTGAGGCCTTCGTTCTGGAACGTTACGCAGCGGAGGGTAGTGGTTGCTTACCGACGTTTCGGAGCAGCCTATCAGTTCCGTCTCCAAGGGACAAGGATTTCAAGAATTGACTGTTTGTCCCTTGAAAACATAACTGATATGCTGTCCCGAAACGTCACTGGATTACCACCAAACTATGCCGCGTGTCTTCCCAGAACAACGAAGGTCTCAGCCAACGAGATGTCACCACGATATCTGTAGTGCTGAAGTGGCCATTGGTGCCGAAGGAACCGGGAAAATAAAGCGGTGCTAGTTTTCGCAAGTGCTGCAAATGCGAAGCGCAACGATCAAGCAATTGTAGAGTGTTCAGCGGCCTCCAGATGAGCGGAACAGCCAAATATCGAAACCGAAGACTTGAGAGGTTGCAGGATTAGTCATTTAGCTGTGCTAGTCTTCATCTAACATGTCACTGCAAAGTAAAACTCATGCTCTTAAGTTTAAAAGCTGAACGCTCCCTTTTCCTTGTCAATCGGACGCCTGTTCGCATTACATCCTGTACTGAAAGAGACGGAGTGAATAATCACGTACAGATCAATAAACGTTTCATAGCGAATCCACATGGGTGTTTTGAATGTGTGCAATTACCGACTTCTAATCCACCAAACATCACATTTGGAGTTCTTGTCAAAAATAGGAAAAAGTATATACATCAAGCCTTTGTTTAACGCCTTTTTTGCTTTAATGCTCCTTACCGATTTGTGCCCCTATTTAATATGCGTTCTCTTTTTCAAATTAACGCCCTTTGTTTGGCTCCGTCATAATATGCTAAACACTTATTTCTGGTGAGAATATCATTTTTTATTTATTCCTTTTGATTTACACACACTTTTTCAGGAAAGTAACTTGGGCGTAAAACAAGGGCTATGGGTAGCCGCACTATTCATCTATAGGAATAGGACGGACAAAGACAAACTCCAAAATATATGAAAATTGTAATGTCACTACACGAAACTAATTCTGTGATACGTTCTAATTATAGACAATGTGTCCAGTGGAAATGGAATTTATATGTATTAAAATTGAATTTTAGGTAAATACTCAAATATTTTAAACGCATTAAGATAATCATATTAAATACACAAATATAATATCTGGGTAAAACGTGATTTTCTAGTTCTAAATCCGGTTGTAAATGCAGTAACCTGTGTGCTTTAAACGCTGATATTTCAAATAAAATTCCTTCAAAAATACAGACGAAATAAACAGCGCCCTCTTTATCCGGTCGGGTACAGACTGAGAAAAATCCTACCAAACTACAGTCGTTACTTGCGGGCCACCCAGACACACATATGTCAAAACAAAACTAGGAAATTCACTACACTTAATACATGTTATTAACTAAAATGGGCTAGTGAAACTTAAATCCAGCTCTTATCAAAGAACCTGAAAATTTAAAAGCGATTATATTGTAACATTTACAGTTCGGGCTTTACTTTTCTAGGAAGTTTATGAAGTTCCATATATGTGTCTGTTTGTTTTAAAATTAATGGGCCGTGGATTATGAACGCCACCACAATATAAGCTCACCATATTAAACGAGTAAAGGAAGATATATGGGCTGTACTTAGCAGTGACCCACTCATCAGCTATTGCTGCCATAAACTGAATAAAGTTTACTGCTGGCGATTGAATTTAATGGCACCAGTTGTAAACATTACAACAGTATTTTGTTACAATCAACCTCATAGCAGTTACGGCAGGAGCCAACAGCACATCAACACATTATCAGCGCAGCTGCGTTCGCGGTAAAGAAATGTGACGGAAATTAAATTAAACGTTTCTTAACAACGCATACTCGAATAAATGTAAACTGCAGTTATATTTTACCATAACGAATTTTAATACGAATGCAGGCTAATACCTTAATAAGTAGGCTAGATAATTAAACATTTCTTATTACAATCCGAGTAGTCAATATTTCTATTATCAGAGTCTCCCCTTGTACAGAGTTCTTAGATAGTTCAATTCACCGCTGCAAAAGCTTCCCTTAACAGAATTTTAATACTAACCTGCCATCTCACTCTTGGTCTTCCAAGTGGTCGTGTTCGAAAATGTTTTGAAGAAAGAGCCTGTTTAGCTTCTACACCGACACTACTCACAACATTTGAACGCCATTTCTAATAACAATACCAACACAAACCACAACTGCTATTCACAGACAGACGCAGACAAATCTGTGGAACAAACACATAATAATGAAGACTTCATTTACAACACAGCAGCTCATTACTGACTGAGATTATAACTTCATTTTTATTTCAAACTTTTATTCATAGCGTTTTAACTTAGCATTTACTAGGACTAGATTATTTAGAAGAAAATCATACTCTAAAATCTTATGTAGTGTTTTATAATGCATAATTACAGTGAAGACTAATTACACTGCCCAGTTGGTATATTACTATAAATAATAATGGAATTAAGTTATTATATTAACAATTTCCTGTAGCAAATGGCAACGTACTGATTAGCCAAGAACATGATATCGTAAAAGGGCGCCGCATTACAGGATCATTGAAAGAAGATGAAAAGCAGATTGATGAAACCTCAACGTGGCGTGTGTATGTGTGTGTGTGTGTCAGTATGTAACTGCGTATTCCCCATTTAATTTTAGAATCAGTTGATAGATTCTTTATATTTCATAATTCTCTCCGTCACAATTTAAAAAAGTTAGGCAGTGTAAGCATAAGGTAACCCATGTGACTCATTGGCCAAATACTTATACCTGCTCGATTATCCTAACAGCCTGACACCATTTTACTCGAAGACAGCACTTTTATGACGATTTATTTTCTCCGGCAACAATAAAACGTACTCAGTTCTTCACGTAAAGTGCCTGAAATTTTTGCCCATCTTTCAGTAAATTTGGATTTCCTGGACGGATTTTCATAAAAGTCGCAAAAAGCAAAAATTCCGCGGAAATCCATCTAGTGGGAGCTGCGTTAGTACGGACGGACGTACTTATGGACAAGAGGAAGCTAACAGGCGCTCTTTTGCGGCAACGCGAACGCGCTTATAAAGGAGAAATTACCCCTTCCACGCCATGAAAGCACGTAGGGGTGTTAGAAGTGTAGCTCAGCTCATTCTTAACATCGGCGCTAGAGGCTTCCCGTTAAAATAATGTAGTGGTGCTTTCTTGTACAATGTTCAGCTCAATACGTTTTTACAAAATAACATTTTTTATGTATTAAATAAATATATATGTATTTACACACATAAAAACGTGTAAAAAAAACCAACTTGATGCACAACTTATTCTTAATATATTTCATCAAACTCTACATGTTTCGGGCGTATTTAGTCCCATCATGAGGAGGTACAACCTATGTATACAACAAATACACAACAATTGGTACATATTCTTTTTAGATGACTGTCTGTTGTCCTGATTGGATTGTTCCAATCCAATCAGGACAACGGACAGTCATCTAAAAAGAATAATAAGCACCAGCACCTCGTGATGATGGGAAGAAATACGCCCGAAACATGTAGATGTTGACGAAGTATACTAAGAATAAGTTGTTCATCAAGTTGGTTTTTCTTTACACAATTATATCAAGATGCACGGTCAACAAAACGTAAAAAACGTAAAATACATTTAAAATTTTATATATATACACACACACATCAGCACCTCAAAAATAATATTGCAAAGAGGGTATTTTGAAACACGTACATTCCAGCCAAGAACTTTTTTTCTACGCTCATTTTCAAGCGTTCTGTCACGTGGACGCAAGCACGCTAAATTTCCCGTGCAATCCACAGTGTATTTGACAACATTCAATGTAATCTGACAAGACGCATAGCATTAGACACAATCGCTTACCGTGTTTAATGTGATAACAATTAAATCAGCGTTTGGGAAGTGTAAAATCCTAAACCCCATAATTTCTCACAGTCATTCACGGTTTTGTGTCGAACAGTATATATTTTTTTTTATTCTGGTCTGCAAAATCGGATGTGTTTTGTTGGACTGCGGTTGAGTATGGCACGGTTCGTTTGTTTTGCGACTAGTTGCTGCGGTTTTGAACAGCGTCCATTGATGTTGCTTTGTTCTAACATCAAAACGCTCGTGATAGGTGCCAGTAATGGGAGTCCCTGAACGATACACTGTCTGAACCGAAGCTTCGAACAGACTTGTCAGAGAGCCATGTAACTTCCTACTTGTACACTATCACAAGTTGAGTGACCTTAAGGTGTAGAATTTTTCCGTGCTTTATAAGCGAATGGACAGTGGACTGCTGCGGTCCCATGGTATAATACTTAAACCTAGTGGTTAGTATACGTACCATCAGGTTTAACGTTAAAACACGTCACTTCGTTCACACAGTTTAATGGTTTACCCCGTACGATCATTGGAAGGAACGGCGAGTTTGTTCATACACTTCCTCGATTGTTCTTTCTAATAAAAGACCTTCATGTTCTCTGTGAGGAATAAACATTATATAATAGTTATAACAGATTTTAATTCCCGCTTGAAGGTAAAAAACCGTTTATAAGCTATTAAACATAAACATGAAACCCTGATTCATATTAACATTAAAGTAATTTATACAAAACGATTTTTGTATGTCTTGACATTCTTTAATTGGCTAGTTGGTTTACATAAATTTTAAACTCATACCATTTGAAGAATAAAACGTATTTAATTCTGTTATTGTTCGCAGGAGACACAAGTAGTAGGAGAATGAAGAAGATTACACTTTTAATCAACTTTATACCTTTTACTCTTCACCATATTTTATAAGGGTGATCACATCAAGGAGCACCTGGTTTGTTTGGTAGGAAAAAATGCATTAAGAAATTTGGTCAGGAAACTGGAAGAAAAGAAACTGCTTATGTACGTGGCAGTAGACAGAGGTATGATACTAAAAGTCTCATTAAATGAAAAGAATGTGTGGGCGTGGATTGCACTTAATTGGCTGAAGGCGGACAGAGGCTCGACTGTTTGTAATAAACAATGAATTCCGAGTTCTAGAAAAAGGCAAAAAACGTTTCTATTGATTGGGAGGCCCTAAGATTCTCAGAAGGACATTCATCCATGGAAGCGAGCCGTTAATAACGTAGTACTATTTATTAGCATTTAATTTCTACATCGGTGCTTGAAAATTACATAATATCGTCAAGACATACAAACACTCGCAATGACAGCTGTGCAGTATCACAGATATAATCCAGTCTACATGTTTGGTTCGTTCACGCTTTCCCACTAGAACACATGCAAACTGTATCTTCTATTCCTAAACACATATTTAATTCATCTCTAGAGCAGCAATACGAGTTTCTCATAGTTCCGTGTTAGCGAATAACAATGCTGTGCTAAAAAAAACATGTAAATTTGAGGCTGTTAACCGCAGACCCACTTTCAGTTAGTAAAACAAAGGCGAAATGTATTTTAAAATGTATGTCCAGTAAATTGCACTTAAATATTTGAGTGTTGCATCAACAAATATTGTGTTTAACGAACCTTAAGTGCAAAATATCTAGTTATTCTGCTAAGAGACCAGTCCTTACGGTGGTCAGCGATATGTTTAGGACTTCGACATTATGGCTTAGTTATATTTTAAATGTGACAGCTATGTGCCATATAAGGTACTGTCACAAAGTCGAAAAATGTCGCTCAACATGCAAGTACTACAGCCTTAGTGAAGAAATACGTGTCGTTGTTGCGTAGATGGGATAGTTAGAGGCAAGAGTACGGTTCAGGTAGTGGTTTCACTTTGACTCTTTAGAATCTCGTATTAAATTAAACTCCTTAATCTCACATTCTCCTGTACGAACACAAGTCAGCTGGCGCTGTACGAGGTATTAATTGTCATCTGTTATAAGTACGATACGATTTAAGGTAAATGCACATAGTGAAACAGGCGCAGTTTTTGGTTTGTAAATAATCCAAGACCGCGCAATGAACAATTAGATACGATAACGAAACCAACAAATGTACAAAAATGTATAAAAGTATTTTATATTATAAATTCGGTAGGAGGAATACTATGTTTTATAACGTAAGACACTTTAATGTAATTTTTGGTGTTGAACGTAGAGGCGCAAATAGTAACCACTAAAATTGTAAGGAGCTAATACATATGTTATATTTACTATTCTACCAGGGGCCGAAGTGTGAAGTTTGCCACTCACCTCCACCTGGTGCCGAAGTAAGGGAGGAGAGGAACTACAACTCCACTCCCCCGTATGTCATCATGGTGTATGCAGGGATAACTTTACCTTTATTAGTACACATAAAAAGGTATATACTGCTTAATGAGCTCAAATTAATGTGGGGAAAGGCGCGGAGGAAAGACGGGAGTGCCTCTCAGGCACGGCCATCTTGTCACTTGCATGTATATGTGAACATTGAGTACAAATATGTCATCTCACGGTAAAAAATCGATACGCTATTGTACAGTCGACCGCATATATGCATTATTCTCATGTGTAATCATGTTAGCCTGACTGAATTACATCAGCATAAAATTACTTCGTTTTCGGGAATTATTTTGGCATTAGTCACACTGTCATCGTGCATTATACCTAACAAGAGAACTTCAAATGCCTCGAATGAGCACTCTGACAATGTGTCACGAAATATAGGTGCAGTTATTACCAATAGCTATATGTAATTCTATGGAGCAGTGAACTACTTTAAAAGCTGGTAGTTGTTCAGCTTCTCAATATCACATCCGCGTTTACAGTACCATATTCGCAAAGCCTGCCGCTGGACGTTGCACCCCGTGATTTAAAGTTCCTTTTACAGGGTTTCAGCCGCATCACATACTGGATTCATTCTAATGTTCCGGCAGCCAGTGAAATTGCCAGCTTCAAGAAGGCTGTGAGGAGGAAGCGGGAAATGTTGAGATACATATGGGTCTCGCGGTGAGATTAAGTGTGGCGGCTGGATGGTGTAGTGGAGCGGGAAATATCTGTCTCAGCAGCTACGAACAGAGGAAAGAATGTTTCAAGTCAGACCCTCCTAACTTTGTCCTTCTTTCGGGCTTGTCTAAAAACATTTTTCAGCTGTAACATGCCTGCTGTACACACCGCCCACCAAATTCTCTTTTATGTCCTTAAAGTTCTAAGAATTATCCTAATTAGGAAAGTGCCCATTACGAACATTTTCACATTTATTTTCGTTGTTACACCGTGCATGTTGTCAAGTTAGTCAATTGTTTTACCAACCACTGCATATATATAAAATTTATAAAATTTACACATTACAACATTAAAACATTAAAAACGCTCCGACATGTTTCGGTCGTAGGACCATCATCAGGGAGCTATATCGTTCTTACTAAAGTTGCACTATAAAAAGTCACATTATTTTCGCTATTCCAGTTGGGTATTGTGGCAGCAGGCCGTGTTTTGTTTTGCGAAGAGTGCCTTGTTACGGATGTGCGTACACACATCCGTAACAGGGCATTCGTCGCAACACAACACAACACGGCATGCTGCCACAATACCCAACTGGAATAGCGAAAATAATGTGACTTTTTATAGTGCAACTTTAGTAAGAACGATATAGCTCCCTGATGATGGTCCTAGGACCGAAACATTTCGGAGCTTTTTTAATGTTTTAATGTGTAAATTTTATAAATTTTATATATGTACAGTGGTTGGTATAACAATTGAGTGATTTTCACATTTACCTGTAATTTTTTGCATGTTACAAGATTAGTAGACTTCTCAGGGCCGTTTACTCAAAAGCCTTCAATTTAAGGCTCTTCCTCATGGTCACGAAACATGTTTCATGCCCTTATAAAACGAAATATAAAATTATCAGTTTCTTTATTTACATTTCAGTAATTGCCTTTTAGGGACAGAAGAAGGAAAATATCCACTCATGGTGCAGTTTATGGCAAATATCAAAAGTAATCATTAAAACGTATTTTTTTACCGTAATTATTTTCTCCACTTTCAACTGGAAGGAATGTAAAATTTGTCAGGTTTGATGTTCTGAGAACAGAGCTGATAAAGAGTCAAGTATCCTGGAATTTTACAGCTTATCGATTGGCAAACAGTTACCGAACCTTCGGAACAGCTTAATGCAAACTTTTTGGGCACTTTGACCCCTAGCTGCATATAGCAACGCTTCTACAAATCGCTTGTACTGTTTACCAGTCAACGGATTGTAACACTCCACAAGACCTGAATGTTCAATATTAACGTTGTCACCGTCCGTCAGGTAGCAAACAGGTACTCACCACCATAAAAGGTGTGTAAAATAACACTTCCGTGCCAATGGCAGGAGTACTTTCTATTATGTAAACTATTCGACAATGTGTTAACAACACCTAGCTGATTATCAGCCCACGACTCATCTCTGCTGTAGAACGGGTTGAACATTGCCTTTGTCTATTTGCTCCTGTGTGCAGGCTACCACGTTTGGTTTCTCCACTGTACACACGAAACAGGCAACTGTGTCAACCTGGAATGTGGCTTGTTCATATTTTCTCGTTAAAATTGTGAGAGAAATTTCAATCTGTTTGCGAGATTTGCGTTTCAGAATACCAACGGACTGATGGGATCAATATTTAATCTCTGGGATTAAAGCTCCGAGTTCAAAACCCGACTGTGACACGGGGATGGGTGTGGTACGCCTGCACTTCCTTACCGCTGCATAATGCATGCAACGACGCCCATCGATGTGCTGATAGTGCAATTCTCTGTGGCTCAGTCACAGTTTACGGTGTTGCTTTCGAGCCCGCAAATTTCGTATGACTTGAATTTGACATTTCTAAAGGTCCTCGTTAGAAATAAAACCTACAAACATAAAAAAGTAACGTTTCGGCAATAAAATCCCGAAAATCACCTTGACTTCAGTTGTTATTATTTTTTTAGTTCAGAGGTTGAAAAAGTGCGTCTGTTTCCGTCTTCAGAAACCAAAGGAGTGATAAGGATTCTGGTTTTTTGGGTCCTTGACAGACAACACTCTACCCTTCAAACGGACATACTAACACCAGCATTTCCCCCTCCATTTATTATCTGAAGACGAAATCAGACTAAGTTTTTGAAATACCCCCAGACCACGAAAAGTGACCAAAACACTAATAGAGACCTAGGCCCTGGCTCTTCAGAGATGATAAGCAGCGTACGTTGGAAATTTGTTACAAACGTTTTGGGACAGCCCATCAGTCCGGTCTTGAGGGGACAATCAGTCCAAGAAGAATAACTGGTTTAACTGAACTGATAGGTCGTTCCAAAACGTCGATAACCACAATTTACGCCGCGTGACTTGCCAGAAGATCGAGAGTCTCAGCTACACCGTGGGGCAAGCCTGAAATCCCGCTAGTCAAGTTCATTGTAGCATACGACTGTCGGAATTTTTAAGACTTGTAAAAACCTTATAAGCACATCTAAGATAAAAATGAAAATGATTCATAATCTCTGAATTACGAACAGCAGTAAAATTACAAACTTACTAAAATGCTAATCATTTATTTATACAAGTAACCTTACTGACTCCGTAAAAAGGCTCAAATGTGTACTTGTTTAAACCACAGGATATTACCAGCACTAGAGGTGCCCACAAAATGACCTGTTAGCCATCAGGCAATTTCTGTTGTAACAGTATGTCTGGCAGGAAGACCTGTCACGACAAACATTTTTTGTCGGTTAAAAAACTCTTGGCCAGCTTCGCGATGAAAAAAACACAATAACCGACAGCATGGTCATAAGGTCCGTAATAACGTGTCTGCTCTCCTGGGAGGGTTTCTGACATTTATTTACATTGGATGATTTTGAAATATATTATACAGCACATTAAACACTTGCTTAACATCTAACTGTATTCACAGTGTACAGTGTAGTAAATTACGCCTTTATTAACATAACAGCATTACAGTAAATAAATTGATTAAATATAATTTACGGCTCATACTTTCTTCTCTACATATTCCGATCATTCACGATTATAATCAGGACAATTCACAAACATTAGGGTGTAACAAGCAATTACTCACTGATGGCTGTGAAAGTTTTAAAATAAACTTATGTATTTGTTAATGAATTATGGCATAAGCCTTTGAAATCCACAACAATTTCCGTCTGGGTAATTGGAGCACTTCCTCAATGTAGTTTATAAGCCATGAATAAAATTATGATAAAATATATATGTCTCTCTTCTTTCATTTTCACTTACGCAACAAAATTCAAATTTTTTAGAAGCTGGTTTTAATTGAGAGGATTAACATCTGTATAAAGAATGCGTTCGTCTTTTAATTTGCGTTGTGTGTGGTTCGGAGGGATGATTTAGAATGCTCCTAGAGCTGTCCTAATGTACTGTAAGAAGTAACACTGCATTTCGAAATAAATTGGATATACCTTATAAGTTCCCATATGATTTCACTACATTAGTTCTGTAATTATCTATAATATTTATCCCTGCGAAAAGGGAGAGAGTAATAAAGATACGTTGCAGAAAGTAATTACAGTCTACTTCTAGAATTTAATGTACATTAATGTAACGCATAAGTACAGGGAAATTTCCATTGATTTCCTAGAACCAGAGTTCGTGATTGATGAGGCTTGTAACGTATTTACATTTTAGGATCATGAGTGTATAAATTTGCAGGCCGGTCCCCACCTCTTTCAGCGCTGCACGTCATACAAACTGGAAGAGCTGTTTCCATCAGTGTCTCCCGGCCAGCAATGTTTCTGATTGATGGAAGTCAGTAATGTGTTTACTGCTACCTCCAAGAGTCAGCAGTCCAACGGTTCTACCCACACAGACTTTCTCGTGTTTTAAATGTGCTAGAATAACGTACGCTTGCAATGAGGAATTATGTATCTTCAGTAAGGCAAAACAAAAATGCAGATATAATCCCTGGCATAGAACAATGCTTGGATGCAGTACGTTGAACTGAAACAGTCAGAATGTCAACGTAAGTCCCTTGAATTTAAATGGCGCCTTTCCGTTGTGTATGTGTAATAAATTTTATTGCAAAATACCGTCATACACAAAAACTGAATATCAATTTATCTTTACAACCTGTTAATCATGCTACATGTTTCGGCCGTTTTATCCTGCCATCATCAGGCCTACAGAATACTATTGTCAATTAAGGTACATTTGTAAACGAATGTACCAATATTATTCTGTAGGCCTGATGATGGCCGGATAAAACGGTCGAAACATGTAGCCTGATTAACCAGTTGTAAAACTACAGCTGATATTCAATTGTCACGTATAACGGTACTTTGTAATAAAAATAACGTTTGTCCCGCTTTCGCTCTAACTTTACTCGGAAAACTAACGTGATTATGGAATATTTCGGAGTGCCTGTTAGAGTCAAGTATAGTAGCTTGGGATTTCTCTGAAAGAATAGAGCCCCTTGAGGGAACCATTTTTTTTAAATGGATTTCGAGAAGAGATCACAGTTTCCGTCGAAGCATCATTTTTGAAGGACGGGGATTGGCTTTTTTATGATACTGAAGTCTCCGTCATGGCATAATTTTCCCTTGTAACCGGCCATACGGGGTTTCGGGAAAGGACCGACCGGAAGCATGTACATTCAGTACTAGTAAAAGTGGAGTAGGGGGAGAGACAGCCTTTGTTCAGTCGTAAATGACTGTGCGATATGGAGCACCTGATGAGTAGATGTGGCCTATGTTTATGTATCATACTGAAGACCGCGTATGAGTTACAGAGGCATCTTCTGGTCCTTTTATTCTCAAGCGCGTTCGAAATACTGCGAAAAGCTTCGTCATGTCTGTCTGTCCGTTCGTCCGTCCGTTCGCACGGAACAACTCGGCTACCACCGGACGGATTTCCATGAATTTTAATATGTGTGGATTTAAAGAAAATCTGTCGAGAAAGTTCAAGTTTAATTAAAATCTGACAACAATAACGGGTACTTTACATGAAGATTTCCGTACATTTATCCCTAAATTTTGTTTAATTCTTCCTACAATGAGACATATTCCAGAAAAAAATTTGTAGACATATCAAAACACACATTTTATGTTCAACAACTTTTTCCTAAAATCGTGATGTGAACGAGATAGTGTGGAAAAATTCAATACAGCCAGGCAGATCACGTGAGCCAATTTAACACAGTGCACAAAAGATGAGCATTACATGTCAGATAACCAAGGCGAGAATACAGACACACAATCACAAGATTTAATACCTGCTTTTCCACGACAATTAATAGGCGAACGTGCCTCAATGTAACGTTATACATACACATCCTGCTTTGTTGATATTCTACCTGACATTCCGGGTTCTTTACTTCGACTTCTCATCTTTTGCCTTCTTTTCGAAAATGTGTATTTTAAAATCCTTTAAGGAGTATTACACTTTCAAATTTTTATTTTTCTTTTCCTTCCTTACTGATCGCTTTGACTCCGTATTGAAAAGCTAAATTTGATCTTTCTTCTGCCAAACATTCTGCTTCATTTCAATCAATAAAACAACTCAAATTGACAACACTTTCAAGTGATGGTTGGTTTACTGAAATCATTGTAGAGGAAATGTAGCCTACTTCAACTGGTACAAGTCTCTCTCCTAGCCCTGATAAAGCCAGTTCCGAAGTGCGAAATAGTTTCTTTTCAAACACCCTGTTAGAAATGTGGTTGGCATTTGAACCCAGGACCTGCGGGCCTACCGCTCAGGTCAGTTTGGCACACGATTAATATTCCCATATTCACCATAACGTCGACCGCTCCTTTGGGCTGCAAACAATCGGGAAGGACGTCATAATGTAAGCCGAGTTACATTAGTATCGATTTTCAGAATCGTCGGTCTGGGCTGGACATGGCTTCCTGAACAAAGCTGCACGTTGTAATCGAGTTACTAGTATAGCAATGTGCTTGTAGTGTGAGCGCTGAGCAAAGAAAGACATACCCAAACTTTCAATGCAAAGCCTGTTCAAGAGGAACGTGCCCATTGAAATTCAGAGCAACGTACCGTGTTACCCTAAAGATATTCAAATACACAAAGGATTATTAATTCCAGAACAGACAGGGCGACTAGGCACTGTTGCTAGCAACACTTCTCATCGGAAATTTGTAATTCATAAAAAGATATTGTATGTTACACTGTATGCACACATACGAAGGCAAGTAAAGACTAAGTTTCATTTTAAATGCTAAATTATGTAATAAATCGTTGCCACGATCTTGAATGCAATTCTTTAACCGCTCCAAAGTTACCTTATTCCATCAGGACACAGTGTTTTTGAACCTCATCTCATTTCACAATCACAGATCTCATGTCCATTCCGCAGACATTTCGTGAAATTTTGTAAAATAAATAATCAAACACAAAATAATTTTCTTTTAATGATGAAAACAATTAATGCATCTTAGTGTGTCACATTCCATTGCGTTTCACAAGATATCAGCAGTTAGAAACACACAGTCTAACATAATTCGTTTTATTAGAAAACAGTGCCTTTTGTTGCGCAACAGAGTAGTTACACACTTCGAATTACTGACTGAGAACAAGGCTGTTACTTAAACAATACGTAAAGGAAAGTATTAAATTATCATTACAGTTGATTTCCTTAGTCTGAGATCTAAATTAGCGAAATTTTTACGATAATTTTTTACTTAATGTAGCTTGTAAAAGGAGAAATTTTGAGTTGCGTTACCCAGTTTTTACGATGTTTCCATTTTAAGAATAAAATTTTTTAAAACCAGATTTTTAGACCGTGTCTTTATGGTTGCTGATACACTAATATATCGCTGATATGTTTCAACCATCCAACTGCCGTCCTCAGTGTGGCAGACGTTTGTTATTATATGCTGTGTGATTACTTACGTCAGACTATCTTCTAAAATAAGGTTAAAACAACAAAGTGTAGGCTACACATAATTCGTTAGAAATCAAAATCCTGTGCATGGTTAAATTTCAGTTTGTCACAAAATAACAAAACAGACTGGTCCATCCCAACTTGGCTTCGTCTTCGTTACAGCTATATAATTTCATATAATAAACGCAAATAGATACACTAATTTCTCAAATTTATT
>Ga0131853_10011718_pt1 | contig 16062 bp, 12 predicted proteins | sample TergutLab28metaG_FD_92764 | JGI IMG/M metagenome (GOLD analysis project Ga0131853, IMG submission 92764) | Labiotermes labralis P1 segment gut microbial communities from Petit-Saut dam, French Guiana - Lab288 P1 (version 2) (version 2) | ecosystem: Host-associated > Arthropoda: Insects >...
CGTTCCAGACCCACTACTACTCAGAAAATCTGGTAGCGCCGGGGATCGAACCCGGGACCTCTGTATCTGTAGCCAGAAACTCTGACCACTAGACCACAGAGGCGGTCTATATATATATATATAGTTATCAATATTTTAGTTCCTCAAATAATGTAAGTAACATAATGATTACATACTACCACATACAAATACCATAAATCATACATAATTATCATAAAACTAAATTATTACAGATCACACCTAAACTGACAGTGAGATATATTCATGATTTCTACAAAGCCGCCCAGAATATTCAATTCCTACAATCCCATCTATGATATCTAAGTTGTACTGTATATGTCTCTTATATTTTATTTTATACTTTACATTTAATATATTGTATTAACTTCTGAATGTAAATGAGATCTTCTCATTTTTAGGTGTTGTTAATTATACAGTTAATTCTTTTATATTTAATTAGTTGTGTTAGACTATAAAATTATACTTCTATTAATCAATGAATAATACACAACGGGGATGTCTCACCTAAATATTATATGCAAAGCATATAAAAAACACCCCTAGAAATTCACTTCATATACTTAGGTAACAAGAAACTGACTGCATTCTTCAGACATGCTGCATAACCTTCATTTTTTTCCCCACAAAATGCCATTTACTTCATAATTTTATCTTCTTCTATTCAAATAATTCTCAAGTTTTTCACAAACCATGCACTATTATTTAAATACTGACCCAGCCATTGATAGGTTAAGTCTGTCTCTTTTCATAACCATAATTCACACAAAAACATTCCACTCATCTGAAATTTGGAACAACATGAGAGACATTCAAATGGTTTAAAGTAACTTGCTCTATCAAAGAGTATGGTTTACAAGAATTACTTCAACATGTTGAAGACTAAAATTCACCTGAATTACATTTAAACATTCAGTTCCTACTTATTATGAGGGGGGAATCAGTTTTCATTTTGACAATCACATGAAAATAAATTCACTCTGTGGGCAGAATATACAATTCGTTAATATTAAACCTGGTAGCACACATGGTAAGCATCATGCTTTGAAGAGTTAAATCAATCCAGGTACATAGAGCAGAGGCAATGACTTTAGCAGAAGACAAATATTTAGAATTCAAGGGAGTAAAATCAAGTAATGGGGAAGTATAATAAAAATGCAGGATGAGATTTACATTATAAAGATTTAACACATACCGTTAAACTAAGAGATCACAGGAAAGCAAAAGCAGGGCTAAGCCATGTAAAATAAATAAAAACAAACAGATTTTCCAAACAGATGATGGAATCATGGCCAAAAGGAAAAAGACCAGAGAGAAATTATAATGAAAGCATTAAGTGGAACCGGAAAGGATGAAAACTTTTGTCATTAACTTACATTTCTAAAGTCACATGAACTTCTTTTTTAAAAAAAGAGGATTAAAAAAAGGACACACTCACAGCAACATCAGTATTGCTGAAGAGGTTTTTGGCACGTGCATAGTCATTGATTACAACATCATAGTCTCCTTTCCGAATATTGCGCTCAATGCTCACAGGTAAGCTGAAGAGGAACTTAAACCTCTGTAGCACTCCAAGAGCATTTCGTGTTGCATCAGCACGATCTCGTCTTGCCAGGACTTCATCGAACAACTTGTCAGCCTCTAGCATAGATTCTGAAATATGAAAATGGTGCACTAAATACTACTTTCTTCTTATTTTACATTAGCATCTGTAAACTGGTAAAGTCCTTTACATATCACAGATTAAGGTAAGGCATGACACCGTACTATATTCTCTGAAGTTGTATGTGCATATGTACCTACAACCAGACAGAAATGTGCAAGCTGTTAATTATGAAACATGCCATTAAAAGGAATTTGATCACTATGAAGTCAGCAGCAAAATCAAGTTATTTATAACATGAGCACATGAGCAACATCTATATCTGAGCCTGCAACTTTTGTGTTAATCACGGATTTCATGTTCTGGTAGGTGTTAGCACTTACAGCTGGGGTTTAATGTAACAGACAGCACAAACGTCAGTCAGTCACATACTATTCAGGGGATAAGTTGATGTGCAATGGCAAAGGCAATGAAAACTTGGTCCCAAAAAAACAACTGTAGAGCAATTCTATTTTATGGGCAAAACATGTTTCTCCAACACAAATTTAATGCCAATTGCTAGAAGTGTGTCGTTATGGTGCAATGTGCATACAGCATGACAGAAAAGGGTGCAGAGTTTGAAAAAGAGTTGAATGGACATATGCTATGATGATCCCACTCACCAGCCCTTTACATCAAAGTAAGATGTAATTTTGAAAAACAAACAAGTCACAATTCAAGATTTCTGTGCTGCATTCCACATTAATGAGGACACTGACATGGTTGTTTGTAAATGGACAGAGCTATGGTGTCACTGGCCAGTGACTGAGAATAGCTATATCTAAGGGGTCCATAAGCTTTCCTTGTCTGAAGATGGAAGCAGATCTGGCTTCTAAAATGCTGTGCTTCATTAAAAAATTAGATAATGGACAAAGGAGAAAAATATTATGTCTATGAGTACTGCTAATGCAACTAATATCATGGTGACAATAAAAAATCACTCATCACCTAAGAATTTATGTTATGAAACTACCTTGAATTGCCTTTTCCACTTCTACTGTTGGATCAGGGCCATGTTCTTTCACATCAGTCTCAAACTTGTCTTTTAAGATCATAAGTGTGTCCAACTGATCCATCACTGAACCTACATTTGCCTGTCACAGACAAAAATCATCATTAAAAGCAACATGTATGCTGAACTGCAAAACTACCACTGTTTGCATAAAATGAGATACCAGGATTATCAACTTCACATATTTATACAATATAAACCAACAAAATGCAGCTTTTCTAAATTAATGTTTTAATTTTTGATGTCTTCTACATGTTTCAAACCCAAGAGTTCATCTTCAGGAAGACAGTTGTATATACAGATACGGTATAGTGTGTTTTACATGCTGAAATTAGAATAAAAGGCTTTTATAAAATATCTAACTAAAAATATATGAACTTTTTAAATATATCAATACGAACATAAAATACAGTAGTTAAATCTTATGACATAAAAACTTAAAAAACATTAGAATATAAAACCGTAAAATGCTGCATTAAAAGTTTTTCGAGAAATGTGTTATAAGGTGAGATTCAGATTTTGTATGTACAATCAGTATAAGCAGTCTTGTAGTTAGGTGAGTGTGTTCAACACAGAGGTCTAGGAAGTTCGTAGAGTGTCAGAGTAATTGATTTGTGTATATGGCAGGTGGTGACATAATGTGGTGGCTGACGATCAACTGGTACATTGGGTTGTTTTCACCTGTGTTTTTGTTCTGGTATGAGTTCCTTGTGGTAATAGTGTGACTAGATATAAAATAGTTCATAAGGAATTAATAGAGAGGTTTTAGTGATTTGTTTTTGGATGGACAAGATGGTATTAATGGGTCCATGCTTTTGGATATGTGTACATGGAAAGTTATCGAAAAACCAAATTCCCAATTGCAACATTGACAAGACAACTATGACCGAAACAATAACGCTGTCACAGATATAAAAACCTGGACAACATTCACTTATTACAGCCCATTAATTTGCAATATTACCAACCTATTTAAACACACAAATGTGAGAATATATTTCAAGAGCACCAGCACTATACTTGATCTCACCAAACCTAAAACGAACAATAACATAGAGAAACATAAAAAATTCGGGATTTACAAACTCACATGCAACATTGTAAATTATCATATGTTGGACAGACTAGTCATAACCGTAAATTATCATATGTTGGACAGACTAGTCATAACCTCAAAGATACCAAGAACACATAAGGTACACAAAACAAAATGACCCTCAATCGGCTTACACTCTACATATTCTAAACAACAACCATGAATATGACACATTAATACCATCATGTCCCTCCTAAAACAAATCACTACAACCTCTCTATTAATTCCTTAAGAACAATTTTATATCCAATCACTCTATTACCAAAAGGAACTCATACCAGTACAAAACAGGTAAAAACAATTCAATGTAACAGTTGAACTTCAACCTCTGCATTATGTCACCACCTGCGATATACATCAATCAATTACTCCAACACTCTACTAACTTCCTAGACCTAAGTACTGAACACACTCTTCTACCTACATGACTGCTTATACTGATGGTACGTACAATATTCTACTATAACCTTATAACACATTCTGAAACACTGTATTGCATTTCCTGAAAAACTTTTAATGTTAACATCTTACGGTTTTATATTCACATGTTTTTTAAGTTTTTATATCATAAGATTTAACTACTGTACTTTATGTTCATATTGATATATTTAAAAAGTTCAAATATTTTATAGTTAGATATCTTGCACTTAGAATGGTTATTTATTTAAGAGCATCTGTTTTTGTTGTATGTGATACTGGCATGGGAACTGCTAGGAAATTTTTTCCATTTAACCTCTGTGGCACATGGGCAAGCACTTACAACAGGACCTGACCAACTGACAAATCTGATGCAGATCCAATTTTGTAGTATGGCAGTAGACCTTCCTCTGATTTCGTGGCTAAAATATAATGTATCAAGATTCCTCTGTTTCTTTTTAACACACATTTCTACTTCCCATGTTCTACACCTTTACTTTATGTTCTAGTAATCCAAAGTAGCTCAAGCTGGTACAGTGAAGGTGGCAGGGCTTTGGAATTATATAACACCTTTCTTTTAATCATCGTGTCTAAAATGATTTCATTAATAACTGCTGCACTGGTTTTAATTCTTCACATTTTCAATTATTCAATCATTTTATAACTTCTTCCTTTTCACACACAGTTCCATAAAGCTGGTGTGTGTGTGTGTGTATGAATATATGTGTGGGTCTGCATACAATTCTTGAAAAATGCACTGTGGCAGGGGTAACCCGACACACAACAGTACAACTCTGTCATTAACAAAGTGTCAAGTAATGGTTAGTGTCATGGATGCTTCCAATAGCAACTGTTGCTAAAATTATTCATACAACACTATAACTGTAATTTTCAGTTATCAATAGTCCAACTGCCAACACTTAGCATCCTTGTTTTGGCAAACACATTTCGACATCTTTCATGCCATCATCAGTGTTTTGACGTTGTTGAGGTTTTTACACTGTCATGCTCACATGTTCTGTGTCACTAACCCTGGTAAACAGTGTATTTTTTTAAATTTTTGCTGCACTAATCTATGCCACAGTACTTGAAGAGAGACAGTTTGACAGGGGTTCTGGCACAGCACATAGGACATGAAACTGATGATGACGGGAGAGATGTTGAAACATGTTTGTTGCAACAAAGATATGTGATGGCAGTTGGACTATATATAACTGAAAATTATAAGATGCCACAAAAAACAAACTACAAAATAAAGGCCAAACTACTGCTTACGGTTGGGCACAATATGGTTACATATACAGCTACACAGCATGTTTTCTTCTACAGACATTACATGTGAAATGTTGTTCTGCTTCAGTGTCAGAGAACTTGGTCATAAATTACCTTGGATCACAGTTCTAAGCACAACAGGCATCTACAAACATATTAATAAAATCACGTCTTCTACATTGCTTTGGACAAGACAGTTGCTCAATAAGACACTGTGTTCTTGGACAGAAAAAATATACCATACATGGGCTAGGTTAGAACATACACCACAAAAAACAGTGGATATTAAACAATTAATTCTGACACCCAATATACATATAATGTAACACTGAGGCATATTCATGCAACCACTGTTCCAGAGAAAATGCAGTAATTCTTACATATTCTGAGTAGGTGTTTGTAGCCTTAGGTATCCTGTATGTAATGTGCATGCATCATATTGTCATCTGTGGCCTGTCTGGCTCTACAGTATATTTTCACAGCATTTCTTAAATGGCACAATTTTTTAAAAAAAGTTACTTAACATAAAATGTGTTTGATTTTCTCTTACAACTTTAGTCTGTAATATTTCTCACTCTAAGAAAGGAGCGAGATAAAATAAAAATGTATATTGGTCTTCATGTAAAGTACCTTTAATTATCGTCAGGTTGAATTTTCTTGATAGATTTTTTAAAAATATTCAAACATCAAATTCCATAAAAATCCACCCAGTAGAAGCCGAGCTGTACCGTGCAGTCGGACGAAAAGACATGACGAAGCTAATAGTTGTTTTCACAATTTTGCAAACATGACTAAAAAAGTAAGTGGGAATTGAATGCCACAAATATTCTATAAGTTATTTTGGATAATGAGGTTATGTCTCCATTTAACAGACCTGCAAAGTAAAGGCCAAGAATATGAGAAATAAAATTTCTTGTTACAAAAGAGAGTGGAGTGTCAACATCCACTATTATTGCCATAAGTCCAAAGAGGATCTGCTGTCATACTGCAAAACCAGAATCAACCTGGAAGGTTTCAACAGATCAGGCTCCCTTGTTAAAGCCTCATACTAATACAGGGTTTTGCTGCTGTTGTTGTCACATCACTTTGTAGTAACTTTACTCTGGCCATAATATGTAACAGACAAGTGTGGATTAAACCTAGTGAAGATTTCAGGCAAACCAACTTCTATGCTTCAAGCCACATTTTTGCCTTCATTTATTTCCACCATATGTAAAGTTCATGACTGAAATTTATGTGGTTTATGTAATAAAATTATATACATCTCCATAATTAGATGCTTTTCTTTATATGATATTTTCATGTAGTTACACCATTTAGTAAAAAATGACAGCTAAACTTCCTTGTCATATTTGGATACAATTTGCATTTCTTTAATAAATCTGAATTTTCTGCAGGTAAGATTAGGAAGCCACCCCGCCTACTACTATAAGGGGCCTGGTGGAATTTTCCCCCATGGTGGATCAGCTGGAATGTGAAAATGATCACTTACTGTACTGGGGTTAAAGAGTGGAGCTATACCTCCACTCCCACATTTGCCTTTATGACTTGCATAGCAACAGCTTTGCCTTTACTTTTTAGGTTAGGATAGGCTGGATAAGTTTTAATTTCAAAGTGCTATGTCTGCATTTAAGCTATAAGCATACATAGCTGAAAATTTGCATGTTTTTCAGGGGATGTCATACATATACATGCTGTTAGGGTAGTATGTGGTACCAAACTGCAAAACCACTACACAGTTTTAAGATGATCTTAGCTACATATGCTCCAACAATTAACATAATTTTTAAAATATGGACTCTATAACATTTCTCTGAAAAAATGATGCTTAGAATTCTGAAAGTACCATAGACCAACATTTATTTGATTATATTTTTTGGAAGCCATACTTTCAGAAAAGAAAGTTGTCCTTCTTTTTGGCCATCAACCTTCCGTCGCAAGAAAGCTAGACCAGCTCGCAAGTCATCAAATGTTGTTGCATGATGATGTTCCAGAAGAAACCAACCAGCTATGAAATGCTCTGATGCCAAATCACCTGACCCCTCAGGAAACAGTTCATGTAGGTCATCTTCCGGAAACTTCTTACTGTGACAAATGATGACTGTTTAGAACAGTGCAAACATACTATGCTTCTTTCCATTTATATAACTACATTAAATGCATACTCATTCTCCTCTACTGAAAGACCAAGTGGATCTTCATGCTGATAGTTTGTGGGCGACATGGAACGCCGTCCCCAAGCAAGTGTCTGTAAAGGAGCTTCCTCTACCCATACAGCACTCTCTTTCATTGGCCCAATAGTTTCATGGTAGCCTAAACATGCAAACACACAATGAAAGCAAAGGATGTGAATATCCATTTCATCTACAACACAGCTACATAACATCGGAGAATTACCTGTAACATAAATTAAGCATCCAGTAATCATACCTCGGAACTGTACTGTAGATGTTCCTCTTCCTCCATTGCGAGTAGTAACAATAATATCTCCACGGCCTTTTCCTGGGCCGGATCGAGCAATAATTTTGTTCGATGATTTCCATTCTGCTGACAGTAAACAGTCACACCCACATATAGTCAATCCTTGAAGATCAGCTGGCCCGGTGCCCAAAAATTCACCTCTTACAGTAACACGCGTTCCTGGTGGGCCTTCTTTTGGGGACACTCCAGTGACAACGGGCGGAGGCCCCATTTCTCAGGGCCTCACCTACTGTTATAACAAACTTGTCTATCGGATAGCAAGTATTATCAAAATACTAGTCTCACTGTCCATAACACACTGCAACGTTTAAATTACTCCACAACCGCCTCTTGCACACACACACTGACTACATCCTGTCACTAAACAAATGATCGCTGGACCATGGATTAGGGTTCAATTAAGAACGTCAATGGTAATCTGTGGAAGCGCAGCCACCTCTGCTGCCATTCATTGATGCGGCACTGTTGATACCACAGATCATCTAGTGCTGAGACCATAGATCAAAGGTTGCGACATTGTTTGACCGCGCCCCTAACAGTACCTCCAGGCACTATGCGTTGTAGTATACATGTTACGCTCAAAAATCGAAAACGCTCATTGAGCGGAAAAAAAGATCACGCGTTGTGGCATTAGAGAAACAGAATGGGAAATTGCGTGTTGTGGTTGTTGTTTTTAAACAATCACAAAGCGTTGTGGCATGCGAGAAACAGCCACAACGCGAAATGTCTTTTAAATTAACTTTTTATAAGTTTAGTAATGTATTGATAAAAAATACACGTAACGTACACATAATGAACAATGGCGAAGCTCGTTTATTTTTGCAGCTCTTAGAATGACACATAGAAAGAATTACACTTCATATTTTTCCAACGACATTTGCACTTTTATAGACGCTGTACCTCTTACAATGACAGCTTACAAATCCCTGCTTACTTCCAGACATCATTGAGGCTGAACGAAGAGATAGTGAAGTTGAGGGCACATCATATGCCTCGAAGTTGTTGTCGGCAGTTGTGAATTCATTGCGAGCATACATCCCCTCAAGTAGGCCTTCCTTTGTGCCCAACAGATAAAGCCCAGCACAGCTGACATCAACGACGACTGCTAGGACATTTCTGGGGGCTAGACGCCCTCGATCAAGGTCAGGCACCCTGACCACAACGTTTGTCCCATTATCAACTGCTGGGAGTCTTGAGTTGGAGAGAGAAACCATTTTTTGAGCTTGTTGTTCCTGACCAGATTTTGCACCTTCTCACTCAATGATGATTTGATTCTTCCTCACACAGAGGTTGCAAGTGACTTTCTGTCCAAAACCCTCACTGTCTTCACTGTAACTATCACAAATAGCATGAACAAACTGGTCACACACTGAAAACTTGTGAGCACCTGATGACTCCTCACAAATCACACAGTAAAGTTTTTTAGTTGTCTTTCATCTCTACCATTTCTTCTGAAGTGTCATTGGTTTGATTTTCATCTTCATCTTTTCTATCCTGTTGGTTGGTCTCTTCCTTCTCTTGACCATCATTCATTCTTGCATTAAAGAGCTGTTCCAGTTCTTCAGTTTCTGTTGAACAGTACATGTCTTCAGTGAGCAGAGAATCCTCAAGTCTGATCCTCTGCGCCATTCCAAACATAGCCTCATAAGGACTTGTCTTGATGCCTGAATGCAGAGCTTGGTGTGTCTTGCTTTGGATAAACCATAGTCCTCCAGACCAGGTTTTCGTGTTGTTGTCGGACATCCAAGCAACCAGCATGTCTCGAACATCTTGGTTGGATCTTTCAATTGATCCTTGACTTTGAGAATGTCTGGGCTTTCCGTGCACGAGCTTCATTCCCGGAGACATAACAGCCAAGTTTTGTATTGTTTTGTTCGCAAATTTGCGTCCATTGTCGTTCTGCAGTATGAATGGGGCACCGAACATTTTTCAATCTTTGAGCTTAACATGCATACTAAATTCCTCAGCACGCTGGATAACACAGTCGATTATGATCCCTGTAATTAAACTGAAAACACATTTCTTCTATTCGTAAACACAACAATAATTTTGTGTATACTGCACACTTTATAATATGCAGAGAAATTTAAATTACATAAGTAAATATAAATTTGCATTTCATTTTATATAAGGAATGATATTTCACTTCCTTTACATTGCAATATTCTACATCGACACAGTTGTTTGCAATAGTCACCTACATTCATCATTTATTGTATACGAATTATTATATTTCCTGTTCTTTATGTGCTGGGTTTGTACAATTACACTTAAATCCACAAGTTCACTACATAAACAATACAACATCCTATAAGTGAATGGTCCTGCGTTAACAGGTAAGTGGAAACTTTTAACAGAAAATTGGTGAAACTAATGGAGCCTTTTAGGCATGTTACAGTATTAAATGTAGACCTAAACAAAAAATTTTCCACTAGGCAGGGACTCTGAATGAATAATTTAGGCAAAAAAAGAGTTGCAATAAAGATAGGAAATGCTGTTACTACTGTCCTTTAAAAAAATGGAATCAGTGTAAGTGACGTAACTTACAAGAATGATGCCATCACACAAGAAACCCTAAAGCAGCCTCGGTCAAAATAAACCAAGAAGCTTCACCTAATGCTACAACCGAGGAAAAATCAGTAGATGAAGTAAATTGAACAGTGAAAAATGAGACACAGCCAGTGAACTTGGAAAAATCTACAGAAATCTACAAGTCAACATCAAAAAATGCTCCATACATCTAGAAGACACAAGAAAAATTCAGTAACAAAGACTTTTTTTTTATGGTAAACAATAATCGAATATTAAACAAGCTTTCCAAAGACATTTATTCACTTGGTATAGTCCACCACGTGAGTTAAGAAGTAAAAGTGATGATTTGATGAGCCCTGTGTTCCCAAATCTTCAACATATCTTATGTTTCTCTTAAACAATTTGAATTTTATCATATTGACATAGGTAATTTTAAGCTCAGTGCCTCATACTGTAGAAAATTCTTAGGAAAAGGTGGTGTTTGTATATTTGTTCACAAAAATTTGAACTATTCAAACACTGAGCAAATACTGCAATGAACAAGACACAGAAGCTTGTGCACTAAAGCTAGACACTGCACTTTTTAATATTTGTGTAATATTAACCTACAGAGCAACATCTGGTAATTTCAATTTGCTTCTTAACGGATTAGATAGAATTCTTAAGTCACTTTATAAAGTTGACTTAAAGTTCATTATCTGTGGTGATACACATGTAAATTACCTTACAGTGATAAAAAAAAAGCTTGATGCTCTGTTGCTCTCATGTAATCTCTAGTCTATAATAAACTTCCTCACAAGAACTCAAATCAGTCTAGCACTGCAATAGATAATATTAATTTGTACCTATAACATTACAGATTATATTGCTTTTCCTTTAATTAATGGGTTGTCACATCATTATGCTCAACTCCTAATAATAAAGGATTTAAATGTACAAGTACAAAATTAGCTTATTCATAATAGCAGGAATATAAATAAATATTCTATACAGGAATTTAAAATTAGACTGAGCTATGAGTCCCTGGCCTGTGCTTTTGGTAATAATGATAACATGGGTGTTGATTCATTGTTCCATGCATTTCTTTACAATTACCTAAGGATATATAGGACACAGTTTTCCCCTTCAAAAAATAATTGAGAGACATAATAAGTACTGGATAACAGCTGGCATCAAAATTTCCTGTAATCATAGAAGAGAATTTTATTTAGTTAGTAGGGACAGCAATGACACTAATCTGAAAAATTACTAAAAAAAATATTGTAACATTTTGACAAATGTTATCAGAGAAGCCAAAAAGTCTATGTATCAAAATCAAATTATTAATTACAACAGTAAAATTAAAACAGCCTGGAATATTATAAAATCGGTATCAGTCAGACAAAATGAACATAAACTAGTAAATACCAAAATTCTCTGAACTCCTTTAATAAATTCTTTTTATCAATAGCTGAAAAAATTAATCATAAAATTAAACATAGTAGTAGGAAAAACAACAGCATTAATAATCCAAAATATTATTTATAAAAAATATCTAATAAATCCTTTACCTATGTAAAGTTTAATAATACAACAACTAGAGAAAGTGAGAGGATTAGTAACGCCCTGAAATTAGAAAACTCACACAGCTATAATGAAAGCTCTACAAAAATATTAAAAGCCAGTGCATCTTTCATCAGTTCTCCCTTAAATTATATTTGTAATAAATCTATACTACAAGAATCTTCCCTATTCAATTGAAGTATCCTATAACGAAGCCAGTGTTTAAGAAGTGTGAGAGGAATAGTGTGACCAATTATAGATCAGTTACCTTACTAACCACCTTTTCTACAGTCCTTGAAAAGATCATATATGACAGTCTCATTAAACATATTCAGATTAATAACATTTTAGTACAGGAACAGCTTAGTTTTCAGAACTTTATCATCAATAGATATAGCTGCCTTTAAATTAACTGACAAAGTATTAATTGAGCTTAACAATAAAATGATGGTTGGAGGTATCTTCTGCAACTTACAGAAAGCTTTTGACTATGTTAATCACAACATTTTATTAACTAAATTAGAATTGTATGGAATAACAGAAACAGCACACGAGTGAATTAAATCTTACCTTGAGGGAAGATACCAAAGAGTGGTTTCAAATAATATTTCTCTTGACTCCTATTCTAACTGAGGTGTCCCTTAAAGATCATCACTTGGTCCACTGCTTTTTTAAATTAACATTAATGAAATACCTACAATATCAAATCATAACTCTACATATGACCTATTCGCAGAAGATACTAGCATAATCATTACTAACCCTGAACCTACAAACATTAAAAAGAGTTGTTACTGGCATTTCAGGTTCAAGTCCTGATATGGATTGGCGATTCAGGTTCAAACCCTGAATGGACTCATGAAGATAAATTCCTTTGGCTGTAAATGACCTAACAGGGAACACAGCAGGAGATGTGAGGGCAGGCATTCAAAAGCTTGAGCCTGGACAGAACATCCATCAACTGTCAAGTTGTAGGAGTTTTACAGCTTGGTTTTTTCTAAGTGAAATCTGAGACTTTTGTCACTTTGAGGACATAATTCATTCAGTAGGAGTGCCAGTGAGCGACACCCCAAAATGTTCATTTACAAGTTTGGGGTCTACCGACTTTAATTAGCCAGCCAATGAGATTTGACTTTCCAAAAAGTTAAATTCGGCCTAAGGGGTTTTCTGAATTTGAATTTCGACCAATTGCATCATTTCGGTACATAGGGGGGTATTTGGTTTGGAGAGTACAGAAGAAGCAGGCGAGGAACACTCTGTTTTAGACCACTGGAGGGCACGCATGCAAATTTGGGTGCTCCATTAAAACTTACAAAATTTCGGCAATAATTAATGGTAAGGCATATTATACAAATAGATTATTGTAAGTCCATGTGATTACTCAAAGTGCCGTGGATACACCTGATAAAGTGTTATAATATACGAACTTGTAATCTGGAGAGAAAAAAAAAAAAAAAAAAAAACAGAACAAAGTGTTGTGCTCATAAATCAGCCAGTTGTAGCAGATCGTGGGCCTTGCAGGTACCTCCTATGTAGATTACCCTGCGATAAGACTTTCAGGCTAACTGAGAAGAAATGGGAAGCTACACGCACAAAACCCACACGGGAAAAGTACGGTAGCACAATGTAATTAAGATCTTTCCAGATATAAATAGCTGGTTTTGTATCAATTTGTTATCACTGAATACTGACAAGACACACTATGCAATTTGTAATCAAAAATAGTTCCTGAATTGATGTGTATATTACTCATAAAACCCAGAAAATAGCTAATATTTGTAATACAAAATTTCTTGGAGTAACATTGGGCAACACACTCACTTGGAAGACCCGTATTGATAAGAGTATTCCAAAACTGACTGCAGCATGTTTTGCAATTAGAGCAGTTAGATCTTTCTTACCCCAAGAAACACTGAAGATGATATATTATTCCTACTTCCACTCGATTATGATGTATGGAATAATATTTTGGGGAAACTAGATTTAAAAAAAAACTTATTAGAATCATTATGGGGATTAGAAATAGAGATTCCTGTATGGGCCATTGCAGGAAATAAAAAATTTACCATTACAATCCCAATATATATTATCACTTCCACTTTTTGTGATTCGCAACAAAAATTATTTGGAGCTAAATTCCGAGATACACAGCATCTATACTAGGACTAAATCTACTCTACATCAATCATTATCTCATTTGAAAATCTACCAGAAAGGAACATATTATTTTGGAATTAATGTGTTAACAGTTTACCAAAACAGATAAAGGATTTGTTCTATAGTAAAAAACTGTTTTAAAACTGACTTTTCATTTACACTTTAGAGGAATATTTTCATTACAATAAGAATCAAAACCCTTAATAATGTTACGTAATTGTGGATGCACGTTTTTGATAAATCAATAGGCTATAACTTTATTTTGAAGTCATGAGTCATTTATGGTTATATAGGAACAATCTTACTATGTAAACTGATTATGAATGTTTCACTTAATTATGTGTGAACATTAATATTAATATATTGTATTCATCTCTCCTGAAATTATTCTAAAGTATACATAATTACTAGTTCTATGTTTTATATAGAATAATCATGAGGGCTTAGTGGACCATTGTGGATTCATGGAACACATTAAGAAATTTAAAGAAATAACAAATTCATACAGCATGCATTCAATGTTAATATGTCAGAGTTGTAAAGGTAATGAGATCTCAGATGGTTAGTTAACATGAAATGCAGATGTATATTGGTATTATAACTTCAATTACTGTACATGTCCTGCATAAAGAAATTAAGTCGTGTTAAAGACTAAAAGAAATCTCATTTCTGTTGAATGTGGTATGGGATATCATTCTCCCAAACTGCTATACCATACCAAACCCCATTCTCCCTTCATTTCATGACCTCATTTCCATTCCAAAAGCACTGAAATGATGTCCTTCCACATCATCTGATATGGATAATGTTCTGAAAAAACATACTACCTCCATCTTCAGACAGCCTCCTGAAGATGCAAGAAGTAGATTCTTCTGAAACACTGCTACCCAGACCACATGTCATCCTAACCTAGACCACATTACGTTTCTTCACCACTGTGTAAACCTGAAATAAAAAACCTAGAAATACAAATGACAAAAGCGTGGATAGTTCATGCTGCGAATACTAAGTTACAAGTACCACATTATCTCCCTTACCAACACAGCAGTTAATGCCACAGTGCTTTGCACCACTTCTGTGTTATGGTTTTTTTTTTTAATTACTCAAATGAAAAATAAAGTAAAAATATATAACAAAATTAAAAGATCCTAGCCATTCGGAAATGCAAAATGTTGGGAGTTCTATATACACAGATGTATTTGCAGTCAACACAACTACCCAAGTTATATGCAACTCTCAATACATGAATGAAACAAACATAACAACTACATTTATCATCGAACATGACAAATCCTGAAAGCTATTATTTTTCACAACATACACAATGTTCTACAATTTATTGGCGCACACAATGTATGTTGATTTTTAAGTTTCACTTAAAGTATATTACATTTAAAAACCACACACACACACATCTATATTGTTATGCCCATGGAAATATTTGTAAGTTGTGTGGGTGATTTGGCAACCGTTCGAGGGTCAGTGGTGGTCGTAACCCTGGTCCGTTCTCTCCCTGGTTCCTTTTCTTTTTTTGTGTGCGAGGCCTTGGGGATTAGAAAGTTTTACCATGGCAGTTCCTTTGCGTTTTGGCCGAGTTGAGTTCCTGTGGGGTCGTTATGTGAGCAGGATGCTCGCTATCTGGACACATGCTCGGCGGGAGCATGCAGCATGCATAATATTCACAAAGAATTTAATCACTGTACAATAAACTAAACTCCGTGGCCTTAGTCCGCACGTGAACTATACCGACAGAGTGGCCGCCGCCGGTCAGCGAAGTTAGTGCCAACTTTTGCGGATAGAGGGGTGTCACGTGGTCAGCGCAACGGGTCCCCACAGCTGTTAATCTCTGTTTTCTAGACCTGGAGCCGCTACTTTTTTCATTCAAGTAGCTCC
>Ga0131853_10011719_pt1 | contig 16062 bp, 12 predicted proteins | sample TergutLab28metaG_FD_92764 | JGI IMG/M metagenome (GOLD analysis project Ga0131853, IMG submission 92764) | Labiotermes labralis P1 segment gut microbial communities from Petit-Saut dam, French Guiana - Lab288 P1 (version 2) (version 2) | ecosystem: Host-associated > Arthropoda: Insects >...
ACGGTCCGTTTTGCAGTCTCCCAGGCGCTCTGCACGCAAACAACGGCCACCACTTGCAAGATATTCTTTTTAAGACTATGTGATTTAAAACTTCCCATGTTGTAGTTTCAGAATCCAAAAAATGTTTGTATCTCGAATAGTTTTTTTGTTATTCACCTTAAAATTTAGGGAGGTTATTTTGCCCCACCCTGTAGGTGGTTTTGGGAGACAAGCAGTGCACTCAGAATTTTGATTATAATCTGTCTTTCAAAATGGTTACTTGTAAGACTGAATAAAAAAACAGAAGGGCAATATTCAGCTGGATCATAGGGTCAGAGTTTGTGAGGACTGGCAATGGATGGAACCGGCTGTGAATTGTGTCACATGACAGGCTGTATTAACAGTGTTGTGTTAACAGAGTGTTGGTTAGTAAGCAGTTTGTCTCTGCAATGCTTTGTGACTGGCATGAGGCAGAAATGTACCAACATTCTAGAACTGTTTGACAGCTATATCTTGAGGGTATAAGATAGACCTAGCAGGTTTGTCTGGGATGTTGTTGTTAGATTGCTACCGGAGCACCATACCAGACCATAATCTTTGGTGTTTGGGCATAACCAAGAGTGGCTGTAATGTTTTGCAAACCTGGACTGTGCAAATGTGAGCAGTTTGATTGGAAGCCTAAAGTGACATTTGTCATAAAGCATTATGTTCCATTACACAGTTTCTATTGGGCATTCTTTATGACGTACAAAAAATGTGTGGAGACCGAGTCTGTTCATCTGTCTGTGACATAATGTAAGTGACAGAAATGTTTCTGAAACGGTTATGAAGTTCAATATGAGGAGTCTGTGAAAATTGACAGAGAGACAGACACAGTTGTACTTCTTGTAAGTGTATAAGTGTTTCATGAGTGCTTTAGTTGTTGTATAAGAGTAATTGTGAGGTTTGTGAAAATGGGTACAGTGAAAGCCAACTTTACTTTAGTGCATCAGTAAAATTTTTCCCTTATTTTCTGCGTAGGACATACAGAAAATAATGCCTTGATGCAGGTGTGTCATGCAAACAGTGTTACCTTGAATTACTACTTGCTGCAACCTGTTTATTGTTCTTGAGCTTCAGTTTGCCATGCAGTATGACTTGGAAAACGTAGTGGTTTGTGTTGTATTTGGTTCAGAATGGGTGACTTGTTGTTAGGCATGTCAAAGAGCATCAAGCAGTGAGCTGTTATTGAGCTTTTGACTCATGAAAATGGAAGTGTTATCAAAACTGACCAGTGATTATTGGCTTTACATGGTAAAGGTACTGTGGACGTAAGAACTGTGCATCGTTGGGCGAGGAAATCCAGGGATAATTGTGGAAATTTGGACCTGAAAAATGAGATGCAGTCTGGAAGGCCAGGCAGTTCAACTCACAATTTGAACAGGCAGAATTTAACTGAATTATTCAAGAAAATCAGTGAATTTCTCAGAGAGCCATAGTGGATATGTTCAACATTGGTTTAGCTAGTGTCAGTGAGATTATTGCATGCTTGGGGTACAACAGAGTGTGTGCTGGATGGGTGCCGGCCAGTTTACACCCAAAATGAACATAGAAAGACTGGAAGCTTGTCAGCGATTACTTGCTCACTACAAAAATTAGGTTAATGGTTTTCTGTACAGTATTGTCACAGGTGACGAGTTTGTTGTGTCACTATAACCCAGAAATGAAAAGCCAGTCACTTAAATATTATCACCCCACTTCTGCCAGGAAGAAAAAAATCAGGACTCAACCTTCTGCTGGAAACTGCATGCACACAGTTTTCTGGGACTATGCAGGCATCAGTCAACAGGAGTGCATGATCGGAGGCATAAAATTTGACTTGCAGACTTACATGAAGTCCCTGAAGAGGTTGGAAGTACAAAACAATCACTTTTGTTGCTAAAAAGCCAATGCTTCTCCAACTCAATAATGCCAGACTCCACACTATTCTTACTACGTCAACAGTGACACTGAACATCAGATTGGATGTTGTTCTACTCCTTCCTTACAGCCAAAATTTGGCACTGTCTGCCATCTGATAGATTGCATCTCTCTAGTATCATCTCAAAGGAATGCTCTTCACATGTTATGAAGAAGTTCAAGCTGCTAGGGAAAATGATTAGATAACAGCCTGAAGATTTCTGCACTGATGGGTTCAAAAAATTTGTTCAACACTGGCGGTGTTATATTGAACTAGAGGAACAGTACATGGGGAAATGAGGTATGGGAACAGAGTATACATTCTGAGCTATGTTTTGTGTTTGTTTCAATTTGATGCCTTGTGTGGCTGGAAAGGTAGAAATGTGGAGGATTTGCTTTCTGAACACAATGCATACATTCTTCAACATTCATTTGAAGAAAATCTGGTATAGCACATGTCTGTCTGTCTGTCTCTGTGTGTGTGTGTGTCTGCCTGTCTGTGTGTCCGTCTGTCTGTCTGTCCCCAAAAGTGTATTGACTGATTGTCAGCATCGTGACAATCAGTACAATGACAACCATTCTTCACTTTGGGATGTAAACGAATTTCTGTCTTTACACTCCACATTTCATCCCAATTCGAGAAAAATTCAGCATAAGAGATCTGCATAATATAATTGAGCGTTTGTGAGTTTCATGAAAATCCATTCCAGGAAGCCAAATGTCTTTTTGTGCATAAACTGAATTACATTTACATGTGTGCCGTGGGTATGATATTTTGAAAGTGCAGAACTGTTTGGTGCGGTCCGTGTACCACGTTACGGAGCAGTCTGTTCCATTTTCGTTTCAGACATCCTGTTTCTGGTGAGCCTGACATCAACAGTGTGTATCGTCTCAGAACTGAAGAAGCTGTTTGAGAGGCAAGTTGAGAAGCGCCACCGGTCCATCAAGTCAGATCTTGATTTTGTATGACAATTAAGGAAAACCAGGAGTGAGGCCCATGTAGACTGAGATGCATGTCACAGTATTGCTTAATGAAGATGTCTATCCTAAAAATGGGGAAGGGTCTCTTCTGGTGCAACAACTACTAGAGAAAAATACCTATCCTAAACTTGGCAGCATTTCTTAAATGACAGACAGCAAGTTTAATGAAACATTTGATTTGCACTGCATACAGTGTCTTATGTCACAATTACAGTTACCTCCTCAGTGTTGCTGTGGTTCAAAACACAACTGCTGTCTGGTACAGAGGAGTTTTAAATTGAATTGACCCTAAAGTCCACTGGTACAGTGCCAAGACAGGCAGTACACAGGGGCCAGCATCGATGGGTTAGTTGGAGTTCATACACAGATGGACTGAAATCATATGAACTTGAGGTTCTGCCGCATTGTTGATGAATATGCAATTGTTCTGGCATGTAGTGTCATGTGAACAGTAAATTATGAGGGAGCACAGTGCAGTCATCTTGAGCGTGAAGCACACCCAACAACTGGAATGGTTCACCCTGAAGATGGAAGGACTGTGCTCCTCTGAAACATTGTACCAAAAGACTTGCACCATCTTCTGGCTGTAAGCATGTTCAGTTATTTAATTTCTGACTATGTTTTCTCCTGTCTGTGCCTAATGTTATTGTTTGTGTGGGGTCGTTATGTCTGACATCTTGTTGTTGTTGCCACTTCTGTTGGCACAGTTTGCTCAGCCAGTTGCCCACACACACAGCTGAGTTGCAGAACAAAGTGACATCAGACAAAATACCGTATGTCTGTTTGGTGTGTTTGTGTCCTTCTCCTCATGACAGTTGTGATGCTTGTCACTGACAGGCTTATGTGGTGCATTTGTGTGCTTTATGGACTTGCTGTCTGTGTTCAAAACAGCACTACTGAAGGAAAACACAATGGAGGATCTGTGATATAAGAATTGAAAGCACTGTCTTGGTAATTGTCAAGTATAGTAGTGAATGTGCGGACTGGAAACAGGCAGACTTTAAATGTTAGCATTCATGTTGTTGTGACTTGTGTTTGTGGCCTACATGCAAACAGCCTGTGTGGCCATGTAGGTGTTCGTGTGGAAGTGGGGTGAGAGCCATACTAAAGACACAGACAGTGACAAATGTAAAGTAATAATGTTAGTTAATGTGTTTACTGTTGAAGTGTTAGAATACAATTTGTAGAATCTTTTAAGGATGATAAATTTTGAAGCGTTTATTTCTTGACAAATAGCTAAGTAAATCAAAGATGATTTATAGGTCACATTTTTCTGAACAGCCAGCAATTTGCTGCTGCACACTGTCTGTGTATGTAGATGCAACCAGACAAGATATTTGCAAACACACTTTTAGGTACATCTTACAGTCCTGTTTCATTGGTATCTGGTGCAGCTGTCTTTACGTGTGAAGTAGAATTGCCAATTAGCCACTTTTATATGCACTATGATGATGATGATGATAATGATGATCTGTCCATTTGAACCATTAGTAAACACAATAGCGCCCATTGGCTGTCCATAGATATTCATCATGTACTTCTTGAGTATTGTTAACTGTTACAGAACTATATTAGAGGCCTCTTCAGTCAATATTTTGAACTAGATTATGCACTAAGAGCATCTGCTTTTTCAGTGGTTATTGCTTGTTGTGGATAGATAGAATTTATTGTAGGCATTTTTAAATGTTAATTGGATTATTGATGTTAATCAGATATTCTAGCATTGTGCGTTTGAAATAATAATGTTTTTTAGTGACTAAACTTGCAAACTTCATGTGGAATTACAAGAACTGCTTATAACTGAGCTTCAAAGGACCAAAGTAAGTGTTCCTATTTGCGGACTTGTCAGGCTGTTGCCAGGACATTGTCAAGAGTGCTCTTGCAGCTTTCTATGTAGCAAATTGAAGTATCAGTAGTTCTGGTAGAGTTATTTGTCAAACTGTAGAGTGCCAGTGATGAAAGACAGAGCTATAATGACATCATCTGCACATTAAGCTATTGCCTTATGGAATGGCAATTGCTTTTTTGTTGCACCAGCACCTGTACAACATTTGCATATCCATCAGTCCTTTCAACAAATGTATTACATTAGTTTTAGTACCTTTCAGATTTGCCATGAGTCCATTAACATGTTCTGGTCATTGGTAACGTCTGTTGCCACATCAGTCAGTTGTCTTATGGGATGTCATGATCTGTAGTGTGGTCAAACTTTCTGGAACATCATACACACACTCACTCACACACACACACACACTCACACACACACACACACACACTCACTCACACACACACCTCTCACACACACACATGTGCACGTGTGCATGCACTCACATGTACATATCTACATATATGTTTGTCTGTCTGTCTATTAATGTATTCATTTAACCATTTATTCATTAATTTCATGGATCCAAAACTCGAAGTGACAATAGTGTAGGTAATAACACATAAACTGAACAAGAATGACACAGTAATTACACAATGTAAACCAACAAAATGCACCTTTTCTAAAATTAATATTTTAATTTTTAGTATCTATATGTTCCACACGTTTTGAACCCGACAGTTCATCTTCAGGAAGACCGTTGTACGTACAGTTATGGTATGGTACGGTACATTTTACATGCATTGGTATAAGCAGTCTTGTAGGTAGAAGGCTACAAGACTGCTTATACTGATGCGTTTATATTGTGTAATTATATTACAGTGCATGGTTCAAAAAATATAAACAAAAGACCCAGTACTACAGCATGTTACAGCAAGTACTCAAGTGTTACACAACATCCATTATATACAGCTTATAATAGGAGTGTGAGCCATTTTTTAACATTGAAATTCATCAACCGAATGAAAGGTCATGCATGTATTTAAGTAGAGTTCATTTGTGTTGCTGCTGGAAATGTTAATGTCAACAGAGTGCTGACAGTTCTGCAAATGTGAAAAGTTGGCAGCTGCTCTGTAGAAATTCTGATTATTGCTTGTATTGATGCAGTGTACAGCTGAATTTGTTTGAAAGTTTTCTGGGTTAATTAACGAAAGTTTGTATTTACATGGAAGGTGTAAAAGGTGTGCTGTATTGAACAGGCTTCTCCTTGAATTTGTAGGTTTTGTGCCAAACATTCTAACTTTTCTTGCATTATATCATTTTACTGTTAGACAAATTACCCTAAAAAATTATTCAGTATTTAATTACTGGATTGAAACTTTCTACCAGCCTACATGGCATCACATCCCAGAAGATGGCAGTCATAAATGTGGTGTTACGAAGCCCATTTCTCTTAAACAGAATTTGCACCATTTTTAAGCACATGTGTGAGTGCATGTAAAGGACCACAAAATTGTGTGCAGCTGTGTTACTTGCTGTGATATTTAAAAATGCACGCAATGCAGAATGGTACATAAAGAGTAATTCGGTTTGTAACCTTGTACCGTGTGCTGACAGTTGTATGTACAGCGGTACCTATACAGTCAGTGTGTTACTGTGTGTTCACTGTGATGCTGGGCTTGCTTACACAACAAGACATTGTGGGAAGTAATATATAGCAAAACCATTGTACATAAAGATGGCAAATGGTTTCTGCATTTTAAACTGTAAGATGGACATGTGCATCTCACACATATTTCCATAGAGTACAATAGATATAGAATTACCAGTTCATCTGAATATATGGTAAAAATTGCTTCCTAATTCTTCATCATGTAACCTTGCACACCATTGTACTGTACATGTTCTGTGCAGGTATTGTAATGTAACCTTGCACACCATTGTACTGTACATGTTCTGTGCAGGTATTGTCATGTAACCTTGCACACCATTGTACTGTACACATTCTGTGCAGGTATTGTCATGTAACCTTGCACACCATTGTACTGTACATGTTCTGTGCAGGTATTGTCATGTAACCTTGCACACCATTGTACTGTACATGTTCTGTGCAGGTATTGTCATGTAACCTTGCACACCATTGTACTGTACATGTTCTGTACAGGTATTGTCATGTAACCTTGCACACCATTGTACTGTACATGTTCTGTGCAGGTATTGTCATGTAACCTTGCACACCATTGTACTGTACATGTTCTGTGCAGGTATTGCCTTGTAACCTTGCACACCATTGTACTGTTCATGTTCTGTGCAGGTATTGCCATGTGATCTAAATATTATGAAGGGGGGTATGCACTCTTCTGGAACATGTAATAGTGTCACTTCACTGTCAGCTATTTTCAACGCGTTTAGTAAAAAAAAAACCATATGTACAGGTCCGATAACAGTTTAATGGCATTACGTCACCCGCACAGTAATCATGCAATAGCAGAATTAATATTAATAATGTAAACAAGCAGACTTTTTAGAACAGTTCTAAAAATTAAAATGTGAATGTATTTTAGGAAGTGTTCAAATTAACTTGTGTGGATGTGTGCATTTTGACTGATCAGAAACTGGAGTTCGTGAGCTGTTTAGGTGTGCAGTTAGCCACTAATGTCTGAGGTTTACAGTAGCCATGTGGTTGGTGGAAAAAATGCTTTAAAACCTATTGTGATTTTTCATAGACTGGAGAGCATCACTTTATGTGTTCGAACTGTACCGTATGAAAACAAAGGAATTATCAACCGAACACAACACACACAGAGAACATACAGGTATGGGTTCTGTTATTTAACTAAGCCTTCACCACGCTGTACAAAACTTACAGCAAGGTGAAATGTACAGCAGGGCAAGTAGTGTTATTCAAGATTAAGATCTTAATATGATTGCATGCATTATTAATAAATATCATGAAGAATATATCATAACAAAAGTTTTTAGTAAAACTCTTGAATAGTATTGCCAGCTTTAAATGTGACACAGCTTGGTGATGGCTTCATTATAAACCAGAACCTGTAGCTGTTGGTCCTCTGTATGTGTTGTGTCAACTGGATGAGTCACTTTAAGGCATACGGTGTAGGCCGCACAGTTTATCTTCCAGTTTGTGTTTTTAGCTACATTTGTTACAAAATACCGAAGTGCATTGATTGTTGACACACCATACATTAGCAGCAGTACTGAACACTGAGGTTGCATTTTGTAACGAGTGAAAGAAAAGCACAGTATAAAATTGTGACTTACGGCACTTTCAGAATTGTATGAGTAAGAGTGAGAGTCTGAAGTAGTATTAGGTATTAAGACAGCTGATTCTTTACCTAATGTCATTTTTGCTTAGGAGTTGTCTGTCATACTGGGGGATTATGTTCAGTCATAGTTCCTGGCTTTTGAATGCTTTAGCCATTTTGGATTATTATTATTAATATTATTTTGTATCCATATAAGGTTGAACGAAACTTCAGTAAAAGTGCACTGCAACTGCAGTCTTATCACAGACTGTACATTCAGAGCGCCGTAACTACAAAACATGCCCTCATCATTGTGCTTTTTATGCAGTGAAGCCTGATGTCAATAACTCACACACACACACATATGCACACACACACACACATGCGCACACACAGTCTGCCCTTGTGACTGTTTATTTTCTGCTCTTGTGTGCACAAATGTTGATATATGAAGTGCATTATTTTATGTAAAGAAGGACCACAAGAGAGTTTAAGGCTGATTTGATGGCAAACAAAATATTAGCATGATCTCAGTGTGAACTTCAGATGTACTGGAGATGTTGTGTGGCTGTGAACAGAGCAGTCGGCCATGTCTCAGATAATATTAGTCAACAGTGGTTGTGGATGGTCTTGAGTCTTGGTAGAAGTTGTGGCTTTCCATTTGATATCCATCATTCCTGTTCTTGTATAATGGCTCACAATGTTACACATAGCACAGGGGGGGGATTTTTAAACTTTTGGTTGTTTTAACCTTGCAGACTTGTTTGGTTTCCTGATGTGAACTAGTAGGATAAACACATCAGTGTGCATGCTACATTCTGCTGCATTGCCATTTAGGCCCAGTGCACACTACAGGGAACATCGTGTTCTGGTCATGAGCCTGCCATATATTGTTCATGGTGTAAATAAACTAAACTAATCGAAACTAAAAACAAACTAATTGCACTTATCCAAATATATATATATATATATATATATATATAAGACCACTTCAGTGTGTTTACCTTATAACCTGTAGCCATCTGCAGGGTGTACCAAATTGCAGAGTACATGGAGTGAATATGTAAGTGTGTTGCAGCGCTAAAAGTTTGCTGTTACAATATCAGTATGTGATGTCATGTCAACAGTTATGTGGCGTCAGTTGTACAGGATTCATGTTAAGATGATCTGCATCCGAACATCTGTAAGTGCAATATTTTTCAAGCTGTACACCTATTGAACAGTGACTGTGCAGATGCATGCCCTGTATTTGGATTTTTCATCACGCACATTCAGGTGATTATTCTGAATTGCACTAAATTGTCTGATACAGCACCAGCTGCATTAGCTTAATGTGTCTGTGTGTGGTCCTTTACATGCAACACAATTAGCTGCAGTTGCCCCAGTCTTAGTTCAGGATGTTGGCAAGCCTTCCCATTCTTATACGAGGACTGCTGCTTTCATTAATGTATAGGAGAGACAAATGTACAGCTGTCAAGTTACGCATCAGTCTGACTGTATCAAGGGTTAAGTTTAAAAGTGTTTTGATGAGTGTTTGATGTTCATTTCATCTGTCACCCCAGTTTTTCAAAAACCACTGTGTTAAAGAAAATGGCTCTGTTTCTGTCATGAAATAAAGTTGGAGGTTAGCCAACCCTGAAGTTCAGCAACCGTGAAGTTCCTGTTCGGCTGTTTATGAAAACAGAGTGGATTTTTGAAACATTGGGATGATGCACAAGCTTGAGAACTGACAGTTGTATCCTGTCAATATTGAATGTGTATGGTGACATTATTGTGAAGTGGCATTATGTGATGTGACAACTTCAGTTTGCAATTAATAGTGTGCCTGCAAGATGACGCAAAATGTTTCCAGCACCTTCTTTAAATATGGTGACAACCAAATATTAATGTTGAACTGAAAGGTGCAACCTGAGCTGCTGGCCGGCCATTATGCAAAGTATTTATACCAGTTGTCAGACATTTGTATTTGGTTATTTGGCACTGCTGATGAGCTGGACAGCAGTCAGTATAGTGACTTAGGCTGTGGGGTGGCTGATCCAGGGTTCAAATCCTGGCAGAAGCCAGTGATTTTTCTCATCTGGGGTCCACCCAGTGTATAGTGGAGCTCTTTGTCTTCTAGTTCTGAGGATAGGAATGAGTGGAGCTGTGCATTCACACCCCCCCTCCCCCCCACCACCAGCTTCATGCCTTTATGGCATATTTAAGAAAAACTTTACTTTTGAACATTACTTATGGCCATGACCCCTTATAGCTAGGATCAGTTTCCTGTGTGTGTGTCTCGACCCACCAGATGTTCCTCGATACTGTTCTGTTGTCACTTGCAACACAGATGCACATTTTAGTGTAAAATGAATAATATTTTTAAACTGCATCGATAGATGAATGAATGTTCTAGAGAGTTGGTAGAGTTTAAGGAATATAAAGTTAAGTGGATTCATGCACTGTAGTGCTCCGGACACTTTGAGTGCATCTTCAGGCCACGTGGTGTTGCTCTTTATTTATTGTGAGCTGTTCACAGTTTGCTTAGACACTTCTTGTAGCAGCGGACTGGCAGCGGTACAGAACGTGTGCATTTCTTGCACCGGTCCAAAGTAACTAGAGTTTACATATTTGTATTTTTTGTGCAATATTTGGTATTTGTAATTTTGTGCAGGTTACTTAGTTTTGTATATCACAGTACTCCAGTGTGTTGTTTCTCACGTTTGCATCCTCTTTTCCATTGTGTTCTGGTAATTTATCATTCCTGTATCTTGTTTTGTGTATCTGTGAACAGTCAGCTGACAACAATACACATCTTCCTCAGTTAACATGGCTTATTTTATTGGCTTCACTGCATGTGTTTAAAACCCTTTTAAAGTGTTCTTGGTTGGACCATGGCAACTCGTAAAGACTTCTACGACCCTTTTTTACCTCCTCCAAAAACCAACTCCTGGTGTCCTCGTCACGGAGGTGAGTAACATCCACAGGGGGCTAAAGGGGGCAAAGGTCCACCCAATCCAAGGCGTGAGGAATTGTGCCAAGGGCTGCATGGCAGCACTGCCGCTAATGATCCCTTCGGGCCACCAGGGGGGCTCTGCCAGTGGTGACTTATTTCCCCATTGCTCGTGGGGCATTTACGAAGAACACACAAAACAAAGTACCTATCAAAAGCCGGTACGCTGAGTTACGTTGCTCAGCAGGGTGCATCCAGATTGGCATTTGGTGTGCCGCCCTTGAGAGCTGGTACTGTACTTGCAGCAAACCGAAGGACGTTGAGAATTTAACATAAGTCAGGGATAAACGGGCACAAGACATCCCAAAAATGTAAATTTATTCAAATTAATCTGCAACATATCAAGGCTGAACTGTCAATCCTGTGCCCGAACACTTGCTATGAGGGATCTAGACATAGCAGTTATTTAGGAACCCTGGGTTTATCGGGACCGAATAAGGGGATTGCAAAATACCAGCAGGACACTGTGTTCTGCTGGACCCGCTGTTGCTCCTAGAACCTCCATGACTGTCAGGAACACGGTTCGTGTCTTGCCGCTGTCAGAGCTCTGCTCTAGGGATGTGACAACGGCGGGGAACTTGTTGTTATGTCAGCACACTCCCCCTGTGATTCAGACAAATCACCCTGTCAAACGGGTTAAGGGAAGTCGTTGACTACAGCGGTGGGAATAAATCGCAGCTCATTGGATGTGATGTCAAAACACAGCACATTATGGTGGGAGACTGACTGATGGAACATGTGGTTAGCACAACTGTTACTGTTGTAACTGACGATAGGAAAGGGGGTACAGACTTGGCACACAGAAGGCTTACTTCCAGGTTCACGTATCGCAACGAAGGGAACCAATCGGGAAGACCTGAAGACGAATCTAGGGGTTGAACCAAGAGTTACACCCTCGGTGAGGGACATTCACATCATCCAACAGTCCAACCAGTCCTCTAACCAGCTAGGTGGCTCTCACGCCAAGGACGGTGGAACAAGGAGTTGAGCCGCCTTAAAGCTGCAACGTTATGGATTTCTAATGAGGCTAAAAAGACAGGTGATTGGGACTGACATAAGACGGTCCAGTTGGTGAGAAAACTGTCGGGGGATCGAGGGTGCACCTGACAGAGCCAGACGGATGACGATCAAAAGGGTAGAATTTATTTAACTTTTTAACGGCCGACATACCTTCACTAGTGAGCCGGTCCCAGTGGCCGCGCGGTCTAAGGCGTAGGTCTGCGGCCACTCGCTTGCTGAGATTGTGGGTTCGAATCCCACCGGGGGGCATGGATGCATGTCTTGTGAGTGTTGTGTGTTGAAAGGTAGAGATCTCTGCATCGGGCTGATCACTCGGCCAGAGGAGTCCTACCGACTGTGGTGCGTCGTTGTGTGTGATCTAGAATCCTCGTGGATGTCACTAACAGAATCCGAGATACAGTAGAAAATGAATTTCTTTCGCCAAGTAAAGTGTTTTTTATTGTAGACCGATCTGTACGGAACATATAAAACTTGCAGCCCGGGCACGCAGGATGTGATGCATGACGTTTATGGAAACCCCCTAGAACAGAAGCCGAAATGCAGAAGAAATTCAAATTGTGCGCCACGTAAAGCGCCATCTTCCTTACATCATTTAGAGACCAAGTACGCAAAAGGTCATGTGTAATGTTCCTGCAAAATCTCTGATTCAGAAGTCGTAAGACAGAAGAAAATGTACTTTGTTCGCCAAGAAAAGTGCCCTTTATTTTGGACCGATCTACACCAAAGTTACATCATTTATAGGCCAGGAAGCAGTGTGATGTGTGACATTCCTGGAAAATCTGTAGACCTGAAGCAGAGATACAGAAGAAAAGTACAATTTTCGCCAAGTAAACTGCACCTTATTTTAGAATGATCTCTATGAAAATTGCACTATTTATAGCCGAGAAATGCAACGTGTGATGTGTGAAGTTTCTGGAAAGTCTTTCGAAAAGAAGCCGAGATCCAGAAGAAAAGATACTTTATTCGTTATGTGAAGTGTGGACCGATCACTGTCAAGCAGACTTCGACTGCAGCTCAGGCAAGAAAAGTGTGTTTTGGAAGTTCCTGAAAAATCTCTGTACAGAATCTTAGGTACAGGAGGAAACTGTTCTTTCATCGAGCAGAGTGACTCCAATTTTACTTCCTTCTACACAAAACCTACAGCATCAATAGCACACGTATGTAAAGTGTGGTATGCGACAGTTTATAGATCACAGTCCGAGATACAGACAGCAATATGCTACGTTCGTCCAGTAGACTGCCCTTCAGTGCAGACTGATCTCCGCCAAACTTACATCATTTATAGCCCAGGCAACCAAAGTGTGATGTATGGCGTCTGTGCAAAGTCTCTTAGAACAGAAGCCGAGACATACAAGAAAAGTCTCTATCCACTCAACTAAAGTAGACTGATCTCTGCCAAATGTAAATCATTTATAGACAGGCAAGGAAAGTGAGAAGCTTGGCGTTTATAAAAATCTCTCCAAAACAAGCCGAATACAGAAGGAAGACTACTTCGTTCGCCCATTAAAGCTCCTTTCACGGTACCAAAACTGCACCACGTATACCCCACGCACGCACGCACAGGGTGACATGTCACATTTCTGACAAATCTCTCGAATAGAATCCGAGTTCAATCGTTCTCTTCGACAAGTGAACTCGAACTTTGCCCTACATTATAGGACGATCGCAACCAAACTGACACGGTTTGTAGGCAATTCGCACACAGCGCTACAGTGCTTGGTGTAAAGTTGAAGGAAAATCTCCAGAAAGGAAGCCGAGATACCGCCGAGAAGATGCTTGTTGCTGCACATAAAGTGCTGTTCATTACTGACCGATCGATCGCCACAGTTAACACCGTTTGTAGGACATGCGCGGAGAGGTACTTGGTTTGACAAGTGCCCTATATTGTTCAGCGAACTTCCAGCACTTACAGCCCAAGCAGGCCAAATACAACATGTGACTTTTTTTAGAAATGTCTCGAACAGAAGCCCAGATACAGAAGAGTTGCCTTGCTTTCCCATGTCAAGTGCCCCATACTGTCGGCATTATTCTATCTGTAGCCGCGCATGCGCACTAATATGTGACTTGCTGGTTAATATGTTGTTAGGTGCCTTTTATTGAGTTTTATTTAGTGCCCTCTATTGAGACTGACCTCGACCCACCTAACATCATTTACAGCCAAGGAATACAAGTTACTTACTCCATGGTGCAGAGACCTTGAGAGGCTGACCGGTTTGCAGCTAGTCAATAAATTCCCCGTATTTTATTGAACCCTAAGGTTCATTACCACATTCACAAGTGCCTGCCACCTGTCCCTGTCCTAAGCCAGCTCGATCCAGTCCATACCCCCACATACCACTTCCTGAAGATCCATCTTAATATTATCCTCCCATCTTCGCCTGGGTCTCCCCAATGGTCTCTTTCCCTCAGGTTTCCCCACCAAACCCTGTACACACCTCTACCCACCACCATACGCGCTACATGCCCGGCCCACCTCATTCTTCTTGATTTTATCACTCGCACAATAATGGGTGAGCAGTATAGATCATTAAGCTCCTCATTATGTAGTTTTCTCCACTTCCCCGTTACCCCGTCCCTTTTAGGCCCAAATATTCTCCTCAACGCCCTATTCTCAAACCCCCTCAGCCTACGTTCTTCCCTCAATATCAACGACCAAGTTTCACACCCACATAAAACAACTGGCAAAATTATAGTTCTGTTTATCTTAATCTTCAAATTTTTTGATAGCAAACTGGAAGACAAAAGATTCTGCACCGAATGATGGCAAGCATTTCCTGACTTCAATCTGCTCTTAATTTCTTCCTGAATAGAATTTTCAGTTGTTAAAGTTGTTTCCATATATTTGAACTCTTCCACCCTTTCCAAGGAACTATTATCAATTTTCATACTGTGACTGATCTCAAGACATGACCATGTACTTAGTTTTATACGCATTTACTTCTAGTCCAGTCTCCTTACTAGCCACTATCAAAGCTTCTGCGTTTTCCTTTACAGCATGTACGCTTCCTCCCAATATATTAACATCATCGGCATAAACCAGAAGCTGATGTGTACCATTCAATTTCACGTCATCCTGGTTTACCTGAACCCTCCTAGTGGCGCAATCTAAAGCAAAGTTGAAGAGCAATGGCGATAAAGCGTCTTCTTGCTTCAAACCACCCTTAATAGGCAACATGGCAGACAAATGTTTGCCTACCCGGACTCTTCTATATGTTTCAGTCAGACATATTTTTATTAGCCTTACCAGTTTCATGGGGATACCAAACTCAATTAGAATATTATACAGGGCATTTCATAATGTTCACCGTGATTACAAAATTTATAACAAGAAAACCAAAGGACCTACCTCAATGGAATTGTTCACAGACACAGGAAAACTGATTTTTAGACAACTAGAGATGTTCGATGTGTGCACCACGGGTGACACGGCACACATAAATACGATATTCAAGTTCTTGCCACACACGCGTCAACATGGGTGCATCGATATTCTTCACTGCTGAAATGATCCGTGCCTTTAGGTCAGCGAGGTCACGTGGCAATGGTGGGAGAATACTTTGCACGAAATGCACGTTGCACAGTAACCACAGACTTACTCGTGTGATTTTCCAGCACACAAAACGACTTCTTCCCCAGAGCGGCCATTTTCTCACTACATACACTCGCATCACCAAGCGGCAGAAATGTGAACTAGGACGAAAAACTTAACAAGGAAAAAAATTTTTTGAGTTGTTCCTTCTATCTGTACAGGTTTCGTAAATACGTGTCCTACAGTTTTCCTATAATAAATTTTTGTAATTATGAAACGCCCTGTACAAGACCTCCCTCCTAACCCAACCATAAGCTTTCTTGAAGTCTATAAAGAGCTGATGCACTGCTTCATTGTATTCCCAATTTTTCTAAAGTATTTGGCGAATGCAAATATATGACTGCTGCGTCAAAATCCACACTGACGATCCCCAATAATTTCCTCTGCATATGGAATTAACCTTCAGAGCAGGATGTAGGATATTATTTTGTACGCAGCTGACAAGTGATATGCCTCTACACTTACCACACGC
>Ga0131853_10011721_pt1 | contig 16061 bp, 16 predicted proteins | sample TergutLab28metaG_FD_92764 | JGI IMG/M metagenome (GOLD analysis project Ga0131853, IMG submission 92764) | Labiotermes labralis P1 segment gut microbial communities from Petit-Saut dam, French Guiana - Lab288 P1 (version 2) (version 2) | ecosystem: Host-associated > Arthropoda: Insects >...
ACAACACGCGCATGTTGCAACAGCTTGGGCCTGACACCGGCTTTGACTCCATTGGCGATTGGCCCGTGGCGCAGCCGCTGTCGCGCTTCTTAGATTCAATGGACATGCAGAGCAAGTTGCCCCGCACGATTTTATTTAACCTCAACCCGCGTGATAATTACATCTTGGGCACCATGCTGGGCAATTTCCAAAGCGATGAAATCCCCGGCAAGATGCAGTTTGGTCCCGCGTGGTGGTTCCTCGACAGCATTGACGGCATGCGCGAACAGGCCAAGACACTGGGCAATCTCGGTGCATTAGGCACATTCATCGGCATGACGACAGACTCGCGCTCGTTCCTGTCTTACCCGCGGCATGAATATTTTAGGCGCATTTTCTGTGGCTTGGTGGGCGAATGGGTGGAGCAAGGCCTGTTCCCGTATGACAAAGCGGCACTCACCCAACTGGCCGAAGATGTCGCCTTTGGCAATGCGAAGAATTATTTTGGGTTGTGGTAACTCATAATCTGTAGGGGCGGATGCAAATCCGTCCGTGTTGAACAAATGCGAAACAATAAGGCGAGATATTATTATGCTTCGGGCAGATGTGCATCCGCCTGAAGTAACATCACAAGGAGAACTCACATGAACATCGTTATCCTCGACGGCTACACCCTAAATCCCGGCGATCTTTCTTGGGCTGCCATGCAAAACTTGGGCAATTGCACCATTTATGATTACACGCCCAACGAGCTGATTATTGAGCGGGCACACGATGCTGAAATTGTCATCAGCAATAAAACACCGCTAACTGCCGATACTATCAATGCTCTGCCGAAGATGCAATACATCGGATTGCTCAGCACAGGCTACAACGTGGTGGATTTAGCGGCGGCACGAGCGAGAAGTATCCCCGTGACGAATATTCCTGCCTACGGCACAGCCAGCGTGGCGCAGCATGCCTTCGCGCTGCTATTGGAGCTTTGCGCTCACGTGGGTAAGCACAGTGAATCTGTGCGTGCGGGCGAGTGGGAGCAGTCGCGCGATTTTTGCTACTGGAAAACGCCGGTGATGGAGCTTGCGGGCAAGACGATGGGGATTATCGGCTATGGCGCAATTGGCCGCGCAACGGCCGATGTTGCCCGCGCATTTGGCATGCATGTGCTGCACAATGATGCAACCAGTGCCGACAGCACACAGCTTGATGAACTATTTCCTGCTTGTGATGTCATCAGCCTGCATTGCCCTCTTACAAATGAAACACAAGAGTTGATTAACGCTGCAAACATCGCCAAAATGAAGCACGGTGCGCTGCTCATTAACACGGCGCGCGGCCCAATTTTGCACGAGCAAGACGTGGCAAATGCACTCGCCAGCGGTCAGCTCGGCGGTGTTGGCGTGGATGTACTTTCGATTGAGCCACCCTGCAGTGATAACCCGCTGTTGCGCGCCAAGAATTGTGTGATTACTCCGCACATTGCATGGGCCAGCCATGAAGCACGCGAGCGTTTGCTCAACATCGCAGTGGATAACCTGCGCAAATTTTTAGAAGGAGAACCTGTGAATGTCGTCAACTGATTATAAAGTCGCCGTAGAATACATCAAAAACATTTCCCCAGAGTCGGTGAGCATTGCCATCATTCTCGGCTCGGGCTTGGGCGGCTTGGCGGACAAACTCACAGATGCTGTTGTGATACCCTATGGCGACATCCCAGGCTTTGTTAGCTCCACCGCACCGGGGCATAGTGGCCGACTGGTGATTGGCACGCTCGGCGGCAAGCGCGTGTTGTGCATGCAAGGCCGCCTGCACCTGTATGAGGGCTACCCATTCAGTGCGATTACATTCCCGCTGCGCGTGTTCAAGTTGCTGGGCGTGCAGACGCTTATCGTCACGAACGCAGCGGGTGGCATTAAGACAACCTACCAAGTGGGTGACGTTATGCTCATTACCGACCATATCAATCTCATGGGTGGCAATCCCATGATTGGCAAAAATGACGATAATTTCGGCCTGCGCTTCTTCGACATGGGAACGGCCTACACCCCTGCGCTGCGCAAGCTTGCGTTGCAATGTGCGGGCAAGCTTGGTCTGCACTTGCACCAGGGTGTGTATATCGGCGTGACAGGACCCAGCTATGAAACACCTGCAGAAATCCGCGCGTTTCGTACTTGGGGTGCGGATGCCGTGGGCATGTCCACCGTGCCAGAGGTGATTGCCGCACGGCATTGCGGCCTGGATGTGCTGGGGCTGTCGCTCATCACCAACATGGCCGCCGGCGTGCTGGACGAAGTGCTGGGGCACGACGAAGTGATGGAAATTGGGCAACTGAAAACCAAAGATATGCAGCGACTGGTTGGTGAGATCATTGCGATATTGTAGTTTTCGCCCAGCCGTTCCCGCTGATGCCATTGCCACTACTGAAGTGCTTTGTCGAAGCTGGTTGGCGGCATACTCAGGCATTATTGCGGATGAAGTGATTGCTGAGGTCAATGCAACACGCCGCGCGAATGCGCACGAGCGTTTTGCTAACCCGCAAGGCTTGCATGTGGGTGAGCTGGACGGCGAAATTGTGTGCGTGGGTGCGTTTGTAGAATCCGACCACGCCGACCTGCCTGGCTATCTGAACATCAAAGTGTTTTATGTTGACCCGCCGCACTTTCGCCGCGGCATTGGGCGGCAGTTTATGGATTATGCGCTTGACTTGGCTTGTGCGGGCGGTTATAATGGTGTGTTGCTAGACGTGCTGGAAGATAACTACAACGCACGGCGATTTTACGAAAGCTGCGGCTTTGTGTTCGATGGCGACAGTACTGTGTGGCAGGGACATGTCAGTCTGCGCTATGTGAAAAAGGAGTTTATTTCGATTGCAAAACGTTAATAGAATAGACGAATCCTCACAGGTGATAAAAGTGATAGGCGGCGGGCTGGCTGGCGTTGAGGCCGCATGGAAAATCGCCCGTGCGGGTTTGCCCGTCACATTGTACGAAATGAAACCCCGGCGCTTTTCCCCTGCACACGAAAGCGAAAATTTGGCCGAGCTGGTGTGCTCTAACTCGTTGAAAGCGGAGAGAGTTGGTTCGGCAGCAGGCTTGCTCAAGGCTGAAATGGCGGCGTTGGGTTCGCTTTGCGTGGCAGTTGCGCAGCAGTGTCGCGTGCCCGCAGGCGGGGCACTTGCTGTGGACCGCGATGAATTTTCACGCAAAATCACCCAAGCAATCGAAGCTGAGCCGCTCATCACACTGCTGCGCGAGGAAGTCACGCAAATACCCGAAAGAGGAACGGTTATCATAGCAGCCGGACCACTGGCGAGTGATGACTTGGCCACTGATATTCAGCAAAAGTTTGGCGCAGGCTTGCATTTTTATGATGCTGCGGCACCCATCGTCACTGCCGAAAGCGTGGACATGAACCACGCATTTGCGCAAAGCCGCTATGACCGCGGCGGTGTGGATGACTATCTCAACTGTCCGATGAACCGTGAGGAATATCAAGACTTTTTAGCTGCATTGCGCACTGCGCAGCGGGCGCACACCCATGCCTTTGATGTGTACGAAGGCTGCATGCCCATTGAGGTGCTGGCGGGTAGGGGAGATGACACCATGCGTTTTGGGCCACTCAAACCCGTTGGCCTGCGCGATCCCCGTACCGGGCATCGCCCTTGGGCAGTGCTGCAGTTGCGCCGCGAAAACGCAGCCGGGACGATGCTTAATCTTGTGGGATGTCAAACTAATCTCAAATTTGGCGAGCAGCGGCGTGTATTTGGTATGATACCCGCGCTGCGCAACGCCGAGTTTTGTCGCTTTGGCGTAATGCATCGCAACACGTTTATTGACTCACCGCGTATTTTGGGGCAAGACTTTCAGGTGAAATCATGGTCGGGATTATATTTCGCCGGGCAAATCACCGGCGTTGAGGGCTACATGGAAAGCGCGGCCAGCGGATTGCTGGCGGGCATTAACGCCGCGCGCTCATCGCCACTGTTGCTGCCACCAGAAACCATGCTTGGGGCACTATCGCGCTATATTAGCGATGAAACGGTGACGAACTTCCAACCTATGGGGGCGAATTTTGGACTTTTGCCGCCTCTTGATATGCGAATCAGAGATAAAAAAGAACGCTATGAAAAACTAGCAGAAAGAGCATTTTCGTCGCTTCGCTGTGTACTTGGATAGGTGGCGAAAGAATGGAGTTTTATGGAAAATAGAGCAGAAAAAATTACTCGCTTGCTAAAAGAAGAATACCCCGATAGCCTGTGCTCGTTAGAATACACCGACCCGTTTCATCTGTTGGTTTCGGTGCGCCTGGCCGCACAGTGTACCGATGCGCGGGTGAATCTCATCATGCCCGCACTCATGCAGGCCTATCCCACACCACAGGCCATGGCCGCAGCAGATGTTGCTCATGTGGAGAAGCTGGTGCACTCTTGCGGGTTTTATCGAGCCAAAGCACGGGATATAGTCACCATGGCAGGGCAATTGTGCACACGCCACGGTGGGCAGGTGCCGCAGGGCATGGATGAGCTTACTGCGCTGCAGGGAGTGGGCCGCAAAACGGCTAATCTTATTCGTGGCGATGTGTTTGATTTGCCTGCCATTGTGGTGGATACCCACTGCATTCGCATTACCAATTTGCTGGGGCTTACGGATACAAAAAATCCCGCCAAGGTCGAGCAGCAATTGCTTGCGGTGCTCGACCCTGCGGAATCGAATGACTTTTGCCACCGTTTGGTGCTGCATGGGCGCGCGGTATGTATCGCGCGACGGCCGCAGTGCGGGGCTTGTGTGCTAGCGGGTGAATGTGACTTCGCCCAACAACTTAGCTGAACATGCGAACGAGGTTGATGATAGCAATCACCATGGCTACAATGGGAGTGATGCGGTTGGCCAGATTGCGCATGTCGGTCAGGTAAGGCATCACAGCGTCAATAAAACGTTGCCACCAGTTGCGGGTGTCTTCTTCCTCTTCTTCAGCGTTGAGGACATCTTCGCATTCGCAGATGGTTGCATACTCATCTTCGGGACAAACCGGAGTGCTGTCGGCCATGGCAGTAATCGCAAATGGTACTGCCAACAGTGCAATCGCCAGGATAATGCTCAGCAGTTTTTTCATGGAATTCCCTCCTAAATAAAATGTGACAAAAACATGTCTAAGGGGATTATAGCACACTTGGACGAGCTTGTCAACCCCTAGTTGCGCAATTTCAATCTAAATTATGCAAATAAACGCACAATGGTAACAGCAAGCAACGCAACGGCAGCCACTGCGCCCGAAACAGCCACAATGGCCAGCACAATGCCTAGTGTGCGCACCACATTGGTGATTAAGGTGACCAGCGCAACAATGGGCGCAAAGCCAGCAAAAATATCAATGATGCGGTCGAGCACCCCAATGATAAAGTCGATAACAATTTCCCACCAAGCGCGTGCGTCTTCATCATCGGAATCGTCTTGCTCGTTGTTTTCACTTTCATTGCCGTCAGTGTAGTCGTAGCCGCCGTCGGTATAGGTGTCGCTGTTGTACGCTGCGGCGATGATTCCAGACGGCACGGCCAGCAGCGCAAAGGCTAGGATAATGCATAGTACTTTCTTCATAAAAATTCCCTCCAATTTGTGTTGACGGTTGCCCGCCTAAGCTAAGTATAACACAAATCGGAGGGAATTGCAAGTGCTTAGTTAAACCAACCGCCAACCCAGCGGAAAAAGCCGCCGACCCAGCCAAACACTGTGCTTGCGACCCAAACTGTCAAAATCACCGTGACGATCAGTACAATCAACAAGGTGCTACCAATGCCCACCAACAGGCCGGAGCCGAAGCTGTCGGGCATAAAGCTGAAAATCTCGCGCAGAATGTCGAGGATGCCCCAGTTGTTGCCGCTGTTAGGATTGCCAGCTTGGGTAACATTGACGTTGATTACTTCGCCGCAATCGCTGGTGATGGTGACAGTACCGCTGCGGCTCCAGCTATTGGGGTTGCGTTCAACCAGCACATGTACGTCACCGTCAGTAGTACGATAGGGGCGCAACCAGTTGGAGTGTGTCGATTGTGTCCATTCCTCTGATGTGTAAATCACATCAAAGATTACCCAACCGCCGTTTGCACCAATTGTGGCAGAACTGATTGAGGTTGAAAGTGTGCTGGGGCGTATGCTTAGCATGCTGGCACGCCATGTGTTAACGAGGATGTAATAAATATCATAGCCTTCCAGGGTCACGCGTGCGCCGTTGCTTCCGCTCCAGGTGCCGCCGTTGGCCACTTGTTCAAGCTCGCTGTTGAATACGGTGAAGCTAAAGTCGTTGCTTTCATCATCGTTGAAAAACACGAATGTGCCGCCCTGGGTTTCCAGCGCAAAGGTGAACACGTTAAAGCCTACCGCCACGGTTACCGCTTCGTTCAGGCCGATTTCCACTGCATTTGCAAGAGCTTGCTCAATGTAATCTGCAGGGAAAGTGATGCTAGCACGATGGCTGGCGGGCACAGTTTCCAGCATGGTGTCGGGGAAATCGCAGCAGCACCAGCCGCCACAAGCGGGCGTAATGGCTGCGGAGCCGTTTATGTCGCTATTGTTGTTGCGGTTTGTCCAGTAGGCATTGGCGATGGCGTTATCCACAAAGTAGAAGGTGACGGTGTGGGTGTCCATGTTCATGCGTTGCTGAATGAAAAACCAAAGGTCATGGCCGGCAGCCCAAAAGTCCATGTGCCAATTTTGCAGCACTTCGTATGTGCCACCTTCAAAGTGTGCGGTGATGTCGACATTGCTAGCACTAAATTGCGGGCTGAGGTCCCATGTGTTCAGGTGAAAGTTACCGTTCCACGCAGCTTCAATGCCGATGATGGCAGGCGGTGTAAACTGCAATGAGCGGTCGGCGGGGGTTGCGGTTGCGGCGGTGCCCAGGCTGAACATCACCAGCAAGGTTGCCAGCAGGATAGATAATGCTTTTTTCATATGAATTTACCTCCAACTTTTTTTGGTGCGTATAGTATAGCACAGAATGAACGGTTTGTAAAGTTACAATGTTGTAACTATTTACGTAAGCGTCAAACAATCACTCACCTGTGCAGGTGAGTGGGTTTGTGGTATGCTACTTTAACACATCCATTCAGATTCACCTCTTTAGAAGTAGTATAACAAATCCAAATGGCTAATGCGTGATTTTTTCTGCACAATTAGGTCGTTTTGCTGTGTTCTTTGCCGGTTTTGCGGTATTGGATGGTTTTATTCAACCGCTTTACTACAGCTGGCTTTCGTGTTTCTTGAAAAAATCCACTCGCGGCTCCAAGAACTTGAACGTGTGATTATCTTCAATAAAATAGCTTAGGGGTTCGAAAATAAATTGCCAATCCCACAGCCGGTCATCTACATTGAGATACTCACGCAGCATGTCGCACCCTTGCGGCACCATGGGTTGCAGCAATGCAGTTGCTACGCGAACGGCATGAAAACTATCTATCAGCAGTTGGGCAATCACAGCAGGGTCTTCGCTTTTGCTGTGCACGGCCCAATGCTTGTTGGCATCGCGCAGATAGACATTGAGCAGCTCAAACAGCCCATCAAGTTTGATTTCCGCCATCATGCGCTCATATCCAAGAATCGTTTCATCTGCACGCTGCTTAATTTCTGGGCTGACTTCACCCGCAGGCAAAGTAGTAAACTCATGCTTTTGCGCAGTGTAAAAACACGACCTAGCAAGACGATTAAACACATTCGTCACCAAATTGCCCTCGTTGAGCACAGGATCAAAGGCATTTTCGGGCTGCCCAGGCATGAATGCCTTGGGTGCAAAACCTACGCTGCGTTCGCTCAAGCTGGCATTCATGAAGTGCAGACGCAATTGCTCGGCAGTATAGTGCTCCAGCAGTTCGTGCGCCATGGGCGGCTTAATTTCGCTTGAGCTGCTGGCCTTGCTTTTGCCAAATAGCAGGTGCTTATTTGGCACAATCGTGGGCACAGTCAAGTCCCAACCCAGTGCCGCGAATAATCCCATTTCCGCAATGGCATAAAAATAAATGTTATCTTCGCCGATAAACTGATACACACGAGCATCATCGTTTTGCCAAAATTCGCCCCAGCGCTCGCCCACCACGGCCTTGGTGAAGCTGATGGGTGCCCACAAACTTTCCGGCCAAACCCAAAAGGTGAGGTCTGTCAAGCCATCTTTTTCAGGCACAGGAATGCCCCAAGGCACATTGCCTGACAGGCGAAATGGCACGAGGGTTTTCCCCGTGCGATAGCGCGTGCCTTCGGGCAACGCAGCAACGGCTTGTGCACGGGCGGCCAAGTCATCGTATTCAACCACTTCGCTGCCGCTTTCTTGCCGGATATAAATGCTCGGCTTGCGCAAAAACTCACGCACCACTTTCACCAATGCAGGGCGGCAGGCGGGGTCTTGCTCCCATTGTGCCACCAAGTCTTGCATGTAGTCCATATAGCGCGGCAGATCGAAGAACCAGTTGGTGACGGTGCGGCGCGCAGGCGGTTTGCCCGAAAGCACACTCACCGGCGCAATCAACTCTGTGGGATTGTATTGATGCCCCAAGTCGCATTCATCGGCATAAGCGATGGTGCTTTTGCAACCTTGAATGGGGCAACGGCCGGTGACTTGGCGGCCATTGAGAAAGCACTGCTTTTCTTCATCGTAAAATTGCAAGGTATCTTCACGCACCAGCACGCCGTTTTCGTGCAGGCGATTGAAGATATCCTGGCTGAGCTGCGCATGAATTTCACCTGCCTCACCCAGCGCGGAGGCAGCATACAAATTGGGCGATACATCATAGGCTTCGAGGGTGGCTTTTTGGTGCTCATGATTGCGCGCAACATATTCCTCCAGCGTGCCCGCAAAATCTTCTTTGTTGCGGCTAAGTTCAATCAGTGCACCATAACAATCCGTTCCGGATACAAACACCACATTCTCATGGCCAATGCGGTTGCGCAAAAAGCGGGCGTAAATATCAGCCTGCACAAACACGCCACCAATGTGCCCAAAGTGCAACTGCTTGTTGCCATAGGGCATGCCGCCGGTGATTACTGCGCGCTTGGGAAAAATGGGTCTACTCATGAAAAATTCACCTCGCCAATGTTCTCACAAGCTTGAATGTCTTTCTTCGTCAATTCAAACCAAACTGCAAATTCGCCTGCGTCAATCGTGTAGCTCGCTAAGGGGTCTTTGCGCGACAAATTTTGCTCGCTGCGCACTTTGCGCATGGCCGAAATTTGCTCTTTTAAGGCTTCGCCGAACGCAAGCAATTGTGGGTCATGCTCAGCAGGTTGCGCCCATTGCAACTGGTGGAGCGACTTGGCACCTTCATGTTGCTTGAAGAAGTTTTGGTATAGATAATCCGTGACGTGCGGCACGTAAATGGCGTACATTTTCAGCACTTCACGCAGCGTGTAGTACAGCGCGGCTTGCCCGGACTTGCGCTCAGCCTCGCCGTGATTTTCAGGGTAGTACAGCCTGTCTTTTACGATTTCGATGTAATTGTCGCACAGGTCGTGCCAAAACAGGGCATCAATTTCGTGTCGTGCTGTGCCGATTTCGTATTCATACAGGCTCTTTTTGGCTTTGGCAAGCACGTCGTCCACGCGGGCAACCATCCATTTGTCAACAGGCAGGGTGATTTCCGCAGGTGCATAATCACCCAAATGGCCAATGGCAAATTTGCAGGCATTCCACAGCTTGGTGATGAAGCGGCGGGCGATTTGCAGCTCGTCGGTGTCAAAGTAAGTGTCTGTGCCAAGGCGTGCGTTTGCCGCCCAATAGCGCAGCACATCTGCTGAATGCGTGGCAATGAGTGTGGCGGGGTCGTTTTGGCTGTTGCCTTTGCTCTTGCTGATTTTTTCGCCTTTTTTCGCCAACACAAAGCCGCTAATCATCAGGTCATTCCACGGCAGGTCGCCGGTGTGATACCACGACCGCACGATAGTATAAAATGTCCATGTGCGGATGATTTCGTGCGCGTGCGGGCGCATACCCATAGGCACAGGGCCGCCGCTGAGCTCGTTGATTTGCGGGGTGATGGAGCTAGTTGCCCAGGTGTCAAGCACCGCACTTTCGGGGGTGAATTGCGTGCAGCCGCAAGCGCATGTGCCTTCGTAATCGACTTCAAGCGGATTGACGGGCAGTTGCTCGGCTTTCGCAAACACAGCCGTGCCGCAGTCCGCGCAATACCACACGGGGAAGGGCACGCCGAAATAACGTTGGCGCGAAATGCACCAGTCCCACTTGAGATTTTCCACCCAAGCGTTGTAGCGATTTTGCATGTTGGCGGGGTACCAGTTGATTTTTTCGCCCAGCTCCAGGAACTTGTCTCGGTCGGTCATCACGTCAATGTACCATTGGCGGGAGGGGATAATTTCCACGTGCTTGCCGCAGCGTTCGTGCGTTTGCACGGCGTGCGTGATGTTTTCGCTTTTGACCAGCAGACCCTGCTCGTCCAGCATGGCGATAATCGTCTTGCGCGCTTTGGTTACGTACATATTTGCAATATAGGGAACATCATCTGCGATGTGCCCGTTGGGCATGATGACGCGGCGATAGGGCAGGTTGTACGTGTTGTACCATTCCACGTCAGTTTGGTCGCCAAAGGTGCAGCACATAACCGCGCCCGTGCCTTTATCGATGGCCACTTTTTCGTCAGTCAAAATCGGCACATCGTAGCCATACAATGGCACAGTGGCTTGCTTGCCCACGAGGTGGGCGTAGCGTGCATCTTCAGGGTGCACGAACAGGCACACACAGCCGTATAAGAGTTCAGGTCTGGTGGTTGCGATATGCAGCGGCTTGCCCTCAACCATGAAGGGGATGGTGTTGAAGGTGCTGGCGGCGTCTGCGCTGTCAAGCTCGGCTTGGGCAATGCTGGTTTGGCACTCCACGCACCACAGCACGGGGGATTCTTTCGCATAGGCTTTGCCTTTTTGCACCAAGTCAAGAAAAAGTTTTTGCGACGTGGCCATGCTTTGCGGACTCACCGTTTGGTAGCACAGCGACCAGTCAGCACTCACGCCCAGCGATTGCCACAACGCCTTGAATTCGTCTTCGTATTTTGCAGCCGTGGCTTGGCATTTTTGCGTGAATTCGCTGCGCGGCAGCTCATTTGCGCGGATGCCCTGCTCACGTTCCACAAGGCGCTCCGTTGGCAGGCCGTTGTCATCAAAACCGAATGGATAGAACACGTTGTAGCCCTGCATGCGGCGAAAGCGAGCAATCATTTCGGCTTGCACGTAGCTAAACAGGTGGCCTATGTGCAGGCTGCCGCTAACCGTTGGAGGCGGCGTGTCGATGGCATAAACCTCACCCGGTGCGGCTTTGTTGAATTTGTATACGCCGTGGTCATTCCACAGCTGCTGCATTTGTGGCTCAATTGCCTTGAAGTCGTAGCGTTTTTCCATGGGCTTGTCCTCGCGATTCTTAAAATAATATATTATACTATTATAACGCGAATTAGCGATGGTGTCAAGTAAAATGCCGAGGGCAGGCGGAAAAATTCGGACAGCCACAGGTCGTTCACCCGTTTTTTCTGTCGCCAAGTAATGGTTGACAAGCCGCGCGGAATGTGTTATGATAGAAGAAAGCTTAGGCAAAAGGGGCAGCAGGATGAGCGAGGAGAAAATTTTGCAGGCGATTGCAGACATGGGGACGACCATTGCAGACATGGGCGCATCGATTGCGGCGTTAGATGAAAAAACAATGGGGGCTATCGCGGCGTTAGAAAATCGCATGAACGAGCGTTTCGATAGACTTGAAGACGATTTAGATGAGCTGAAAGACGAAACGAAAATCACGCGTGAAACAGTTAATCAAATTTTGGAATGGAGCGAATGGGTTTCGCCGTCCTTATCTGAACTGGTTCGTGAAGATGCACACTCGGATTAATTGATAAACTATTACCCGGGCGGAGAAATCCGCCCGCTTTTTCATGCCGTCAAGTAATTGTTGACAGACAATGCGGGATTTGGTATAATGGGCATGTAACCATCATATTTTGCCGAAAGGTTTACCTATGAACTATCCCACTATTATTATCCACGGTTCCGGTATGTCCGACGTTTTTTTGCACTGCGCCCAAGGCGAGCGCGTTACCCATGCCAATGGCAAACATGTGCGCGGCGGTTTTGGCGGGCTTGGTGAATGCATTGACCACAAGCCATTGCTTAAACAGGTGCTGCCGCGAGCAGTGCTTAGCCTGTTGTTTCGGCACGATGCAGGGCTAAGCCGCAGTTTGCGTCGTGGGCTGAAAAAAGCCTTGGCAGACGGGCATTATCAATACGATGAAAACGGCCGCCACCGCAAGGATTTTCGCGTGACCGCATTGCATCGTATTCACGGCGAAGGTCCCACCAGCTTTGCCGACCTGCCCGAAGAGAACATGGGCTATATTAACCGTATGGCACCCATGCAAAGCATTACGGACAGCTTTGGTGCCGACCACATGTATTATTTTGCCTATGACACCATGGGCAACCATGCCGATGTGGTGGATGAATTGCACCAGTTCATTCAAGATGTGCTGGCCAAGCACGGCACGGATAAAGTCAACCTCATGCCCATGAGTCTGGGTGCCACGCTGATGAACGCACTGGCAGAGTACTACCCCTCTGTGCAAAAACAGCTGCACAAAGTGCTGTATTTCGTGCCGGCGTTTAATGGTTCTGCCGTGGTGGGAGATATTTTCTTAGGACGCTTCACTATTTATGATAAGCAAAAACGCTTGGCTATGCTGCGCAAACAAAGCAAAGCAGGTGCATTTTTGTTGCGTCTGATGCCCGAGCGCGCCGTGCGCCGCACCCTAGATACCGCCCTGGAGGGTTTAGTGGGCGGATTCTTCAGCCGTGCAACCATGCTGTGGGCACTGCTGCCACAGGAGGATTACGCTGAAGCAAGCGCACGCTGGCTCAATGACCCCGTTCTAGCCCCGCTGAAAGCACAAACCGACCGCTACTATCAAGTGCAGGTGAATGCAGTGGCCAACATCAAGGCCATGCGGGCGCAGGGCGTGCAGCTTTACACCATCAATGAATACAACGTGCCGTTGCCTGATTTATTCGACTGCAGTGCGCTCAATGGTGATGGCATTATCGATCTACACTCCACGTCAATGGGTGCCACCAGCGCGGGGCATGATACTCCTCTGCCTGCTGATTACCTCGCCCAAGCTGACACGAAGTATATCTCTCCCGATGGCATGGTGGATGCTTCCACCAGCGCATTGCCGGATACCACTTGGTTCATCAAAGGCGTGCATCACGATCGCACCGGCAAGGACGAGCGCATTCTTGGCTTGGCTGCGAAAATCATGCTGCACCCGCAGCCATTGTCCTGCCAAACCGCAGCGCTGGAGTTCCCGCAGTTTATTTTATGATTCCTCGCAACTGTATGGCACCCACATGTCGCCATTTTCATCAATGTAATAGGCCTGCGGCGGCCAAAGCCCTGCCCTGCCGGGCATGCTGGGCAAGCCGCAACCGCCCAAACCGGGCATTCCAAATGGGTTGTCAAAACAATCACTAGGGAAAGTTTGCGTGCCTGAACCGGGCATGACCATGCCGTTGACTGTTGTCCACGTGCTGTTGGTTGTCATATTATCCTCCACATATTGGAATTCTTTCCAGTATATGTGGGTTAACGCTTGACAGGTGCGGCAAAATAGAGTAAAATAAAAGGTGTGTGAGTTGGCTGGGCAGTCGCGCGTGCGCGCAAGCGTAGCGAGGAAAGTCTGGGCTGCACAGGGCAAGGATAACGGCTAACGGCCGCCGAGGGTGACCTTAGGGAAAGTGCAACAGAAAGAAACCGCCCCGCAAGGGGTAAGGGTGGAAAGGCGAGGTAAGAGCTCACCGGCGCGCGGGGAACCGCGCGGCCCTGCAAACCCTATCCGCAGCAACAGCGACCGAGGGTGTGCGTGAAATCGCACAGCGTGCCCTGCGCAAACAAACCTCAACGGCTGGCAAAGATGTGCGTAGCAATGCGTGCACAAGATAAATGACGCCTTCAATGACAGAATCCGGCTTACAGGCCAACTCGCGCATTGTACGGGACGCGCCCCCGCGCGTCCCGTAAAGTTGCATCAAACCCCCGGGCGGCATAATTGCCGCCCCTACACGCTGTACCTTATTCCGGTTTTGCGCAATAGTACAGCACGTTATACATCTGTTTTAAGTAATCGTCCGCGATGTAGGCAAGCAACTGTATTTCTTCGCGATCTATATCTTCGAGCGTAATGCATTTCACGATGAGTTTAATATTTTCGTGTATGGCGCCGATTGCGTCAATCATGGCAAGGTCACGTTTCATGGTGAATCCTCCTTTTTATGTATTTCTATTATAGCATGTCGACATTCCGCTCGTTTGTGCAGTTTGCAGAAAGGAATTTCTCATGTCACCAGTAAACGAAGAGCGAATAAAACAAATCACCGAATACAATCTGAAGACTTACGACCGCATAGAAATCAAAGTAAAAAAGGGCCAAAAAGAAGCACTAAAGGCCTACGCTGCCGCACGCGGCGAAAGCCTCAACGGCTTTGTCAACCGTGCCATTGCAGAAACACAGCAGCGCGACCAGACGAAGGAATGATGAGCGTATAACCAGCATGTAAGGGCGGCTTGCAACAAACATCTTAAGCTTCTGTGGTCATCCCGGGTGGCTTGCAAGCCACCCCTTACATGTGAATTATAATCAGTGCTGGGGGTAGGACATGAACACACACCTCATTGAGCGCATTTGGCTGGCGTTCTTCCCGCGCCGCTGCTGCTGGTGCATGCGCGTCACCGCACCCACGGAAATGCTTTGCCCCGATTGCGCCGAAGAAGCAGGAAAATCCCGCTATGCATGTAGGGGCGGCTATCAGCCGCCCGCGGATAGAGATAACGGGCGATTGATAATCGCCCCTACACAAGCGCTCATCGCCTGTTTCACCTACCACAGTCGCGCCCGCAGGATTTTACACAGGCTAAAATTTCAACATAAACGCAACATCGCACACAGCATTGGGTATGCTATGGGTGATGCCCTGCGCGAAGCGGGCTTGGTTGATGAAACGCTATTATTTTGCGCCGTGCCCATGACTGCTACGCAAGTGAAGACTCGCGGCTTTAACCAAAGCGAGCTGCTGGCAAAAACGGCAGCACGTTGGGTTGGCGGTGAATATGCACCTTTGTTGCACAAAACGCGCGAAACTCAAGTTCAGCATGATTTACCCGCCCCGCAGCGTGCGCAAAACGTTGCGGGGGCTTATGCCGTGGCCATGCCCGACCAAGTTGTCGGGCGACGCATTGTGCTATGCGATGACATTTGCACCACTGGTGCTACCATGCAGGCTTGCGCGCATATATTGGAACAAGCAGGGGCAATACAAGTGATAAAACTGGCCTATCTACGCACAGAAAAACACTAGGAGGGATGTCGTTATAGCAGGTTTGCAAATTGGCGTTGACCTTGGCACCACATCCATCCAGGTGTATGTGAAAGGCCGCGGCATTGTGATGCAAGAGGCCTCCGTTGCCGCTCTTGACGCAAAAACCGGAGATATTCTTGCGCTGGGCAACGCGGCTGTTAAAATGGTGGGTCGCACAAACCCCGGCAATTTGCGCATTGTGCACCCCATGCGTGATGGTATCATCAGCGACTTCACCGTGGTGCACACTATGGTCACGCATTATCTAAAAAAACTATGTGGGCGGCGTTTGTTCAAACCGTCGGTGATGATTTGCATGCCCTCAGGCGTAACTGAGTTGGAAAAAGCCGCGATACTTGAACTTGCCCTAGCCTGCGGTGCTGGACGCGCCTGCTTGGTTGATGAACCCCTTGCCGCCGCGCTCGGCGCAGGGCTTGACCTCAACCCACTGGGCGGGCAAATTGTGGTGGACATCGGCGGCGGCACCACCGACGTAGGCGTGTTCACGATGGGCACCACCGCGGTGTCGCGCAGCCGCCGCGTGGCGGGCAATTTGCTGGAGGACTCCATCGCACGGTACTTGCGGCGCGAGCGCAATGTGGTGGTGGGGCAGCTGACGGCCGAGGAAATTAAAAAACGGGTGGGCTGTGCACGCATTCGCCCGGCCGAGCTTGCCATCTTTGCCCGCGGGCAGGATTAT
>Ga0131853_10011728_pt1 | contig 16058 bp, 12 predicted proteins | sample TergutLab28metaG_FD_92764 | JGI IMG/M metagenome (GOLD analysis project Ga0131853, IMG submission 92764) | Labiotermes labralis P1 segment gut microbial communities from Petit-Saut dam, French Guiana - Lab288 P1 (version 2) (version 2) | ecosystem: Host-associated > Arthropoda: Insects >...
AACCTAACCTAACCTAACCTAACCTCAGCTCATCTCATTTCGTTGTAAGAATATTGAAATATTTAATGCATCAAGGACTTCATTACATTTGCAGCCTAATGCAGGGGGAAAGTCCCGCGCTCCTGGTCACCCGGGCGAGTAGATTGGTATAAGTGCAATCACTTAAGGTTTTTTCCCTTACATACGAAACAGTATGCCAGTCCACATGCACGGTGCACAACGCGCCAGATGACGGTGGGGTTCGCTTCTCACCCTTGAATTCTTGTCCTCAGTGTGTATCAATGCGACACCTCTGTGGCACCTGGAATTTGGAGGTGGCTCCTTGGTTTTTGGACAACCTGTTGACTCCTTCTTTAAGGAATCTTGTGTTTCAGTGATACTGCGTTATATTCAAAGTACAGTGAACGTTTTACACAGCACTATAAAGATTAATGTAGTAACTAACCTATAGAAATCACGGAAATCCTCTGCTGACTTTAAGACCGAGACCTGAAAACAAGACGTTAAAGTACGAAACAGGGCTGCCAAACATCATCATACTGCAGCCATCAGTTATTACACTTTGATTAATTAGCTTCATTATAGATTTGTGTAAAGGTAAAGGTAAAGTGCGCCCTTGTACAGCACAGGTCGTTCGGCCCATAGGGGGAGCAGAGGTTTAGCTCTACTCTTTCTTGACTACGGCACTAGAAGGGGTGAGGGGTCAGCGTCACGCCCCGGCCGCTCTTCGCCCCAGGGAAAGACCCGATACCCACTGTACAGGAGGCTGGGTGGGTTCCAGGGCCGGTTTGGACAGGTGGGGAAAATCTCGCCCCCCCACCGGGATTCGATCCCCGGACCGTCCAGCCCATAGCCAGTCGCTATACCGACTACGCTACCCGGCCATAGATTTGTGTACTGAAGATAAAATTATTTCCCAGGGTATGTGACAAATTTTATTAACTCCTCCTTCATGAAGACATTAAAATATACTCGGTTGACATTACGAAGATGTAAGTCGCGATGTGAGACCACTGTTTGTGACGACTAGACACACATTCCCCTTTTTCAAACCACACTGAAATCATCTTCCCTCACACAGAACGACGATTTTCGGTAGATCTTGTGGGGTTCCTCTCGTGGATCCCATATTTAGGTCAAGCAAAAAACAGATAGTCTACTTTCCAGCGGCGGTGGTGCCGCTTTCGTGACTGGCAACATCACTGAGGCCTCGTCGGCTATCTTAATTAAGTCACATTCGTTTCGGGTAGAGCGTCTAGAGGTAAAAAACATGAGACGAGGCGCCCAGTAAACAAAATGTGATTCAAACACGAATAAATGTTTGTAAAATGGCTGTACAAAACTCATACAAAAATTATTGTCTTTTGACATGAGATGTTTTAGAGAGTGATATGTCTTTACCGACGTTTGGGAGAATATTTTCCTACCTAGAAGATGGAGCCAGTAGAGTACCCCGTAACGCCCATAATGAATAACCCGAATAATCGGTACCACATGTACAATCAGCAGCGAATTGAACCTTCGCCGTCGCAAGAATATCGAACGTTAATAAAGTTCGTATCACTTAGAAGATACAAGTCTTCTGTCATGTGACCCCGTGACGTTTGGCGAGTTAATTTCCGACATGTCTACACCTTCAGGGTCACGTCTCGGCTGACTTCAATCTTCAGAGACAACCTGCTGAAAACCTCAAATTCCGCTTCGCATCATTCGACTGGAACCATATTTGACATACGCTATTCTAGCAGAGGTATTCGTCGCCGACCGTGGAATTCAGTCACCTGCCCCCTTTTCCTAGTTGCATCATGTCACCTGCCTCGTCGGTTGACTGATGTATCTGCAGGTTTGTATATGTGGGTGCATGAAGGAAAACGATCTGTGATTTCCGCATCAACAGATCTTCACAGCTATTATCAACTTCATCAATGCCGTGTCCTCATTCATGGCTGACATGATTTTTTAAGATAATTGAAACTTTAAAATCCAACGGTAACTATATATACCACCTCCTCTAACATAAAAAACCTCACCCCTTTGCCACATAGTGCATGATTCCACGTTATTTGTTTGACTGTCGGTATAACACCGATTACTTCCCTAAGCAGCATTACCCGATTGGTTCCTAGAATCCTCCTCTGTGCGATACAAGCGGAATTTGTATGTATAATTTAGATATGTGACACTCTTCAAAGGGTATGCAATAGTAATTACGTAATTGTCTTGAAGAGTATTTAAAAAGAACACGCTGGATCTGACCCGTTTTAAACACGTTATTACGTATCCTATGTGCCTACGAAACACACGATTAATTAGTTCAAACCTGACGACCTGCTGAACAGCGATGGCGCTTTCCCGAGCACAGAATTTCACACAAAAACTTTGGGCTGCCGGCCGCGGTGTTTTTCGGGTATTTGCCGGCGGCTTGGGGACGGTTAGTTGTAATTCATTCTCTTATTATGAAGCCTACAATTGCTGTGATAATATACCTCATCTGGCCTTCACTGTCGCCTGTCCTCACCTAGTAGAAGTTTCCCTGGCTTGTCATGAAAATACTAGCACATCATTCTAAGTTTCTTCAATCATATTTTCGTTGTTACACCGTGCATGTTGTTGAATTACTCGATTATTGTACCAACCACTGCACATATATAAAATTTATAAAATTTACACATTAAAACATTAAAAACACTCCGGCATGTTTCGGTCCTAGGACCATCATCAGGGAGCCATATCGTCCTTGCTAAAGTTACACTGTAAAAAGTCACGTTAATTTCGCTGTACCAGTTAGGTATTGTGGCAGCATGCCGTGTTGTGTAATGTTATGTTGTGAAGAGTGCTGCCCTGCTACGGATGTGCATTCTGTGCAACGCAACGCAACGAAGCACAGAATGCACATCCGTAGCAGGGCACTCTTCACAACATAACATTACACAACACGGCATGCTGCCACAACACCCAAACTTGTACAACGAAATTATTCTGTGACTATTTCTAGTTGTGACTTTAGCAAGGAATATATAACTCCCTGATGATGGTCCTAGGACCGAAACATGTCGGAGCGTTTTAATGTTTTAATGTGTAAATTTTATGTGTATGCAGTAGTTGGTATAATAATTGAGTATTTCTTCAATCAGTTAATTAATTCATTCATTATTTATGAAAATGTAGTTTGCTATTCGCAAGAACCCGCGCGTGTGTTAACACCAGGTATGCCTATTCTAGGAACTGTTATCTGATGGCTGAGTGTCGTTAGTACGAAAGCCCAGAAATGAGGGAATAAAATCGCATCCATTTCACTGCCACTAGTTTTAGCAAACTTTGAACCTTTGCTCTTCTGGGATTTTAGGCAGCGTAAATTTGCAGCTAGTTACCAAAGTTTCGGAACAATCTTTCGGGTTTTAGGTACGGAATGATATATGCCCAAACCATTCCCTATACAATTATGTACCTAACAGTTCCCGGAATTCTTCTTGGACTGTTTGACTCTTGCAGATAGGGCCAATAGGTTGACCCGAAACGTCGCTACGTAACGAAGAACTTACGCTGTGTAAAATACCAGAAGAACGACGACCTCATTTACATCGCGATGGAAACCTGAAATAATTTATGCAGATTTATTTTAATAATAAGCAGCGATTGTTTATTCTTTGACTTTATTAAATACAAAAACAACAGTTATTAATATATTAGGCTTCTTATTCCTTCGTATGAGCCGTCCTAGAAATTTTGTGTTTGAATTCGCAAGTAGAGCTTAAAGAAGGTTGAAATTTAGAACCGAATTTGTGGGCAAAAGTAAAGCAGATTTAATCAGGAATACGACCACTCGACTTGACCTACCGAAGAAGATGACAGACCTTCACCAGGCGCGGCCAATTTTAATCATCTTTCTTTCATCACAAAATTCTATACGATTCGTAGTCGATGTGACATATACATCTGCAGGCGAAGCAGTGAGAGGAAGGGCTCCTATCGGTCGGTTCCGAGTACACAGCAAACGTGACGTGAACTTAGCGTGACGGATAGATCCGACTTGACGGGGACAAGCCCTCACTCACAAGTCGCCTCACTGTGTATTACCTTCTGCGAAGTTCTGTTTAACATTCCACTGTCCCTTCCCGTTGCTCCGAGCGACGGTTCAGTGAGGGCCACGGATATAATTTCACATTCTTGGACTTGTCAAACTAAATGGGGTTACCACTGGAAGTGTTCTGTGTGACCTCACCTGTAAGTCCGTGTTTCTGTATGAACAGAACAAAATATTAATTATCGACACCATATTTGTGACAGAATGTACAAGGAGGGGTGGTGGGAGAAAAAGGGGTAGATCGGTCACTTTGTTTAGGACATCTGAATCACACACTGGAACTGATGAATCCAAAAGTGAAGGACTTCTTAATGAATTAGTAATTGGTGAATTGGGATGTTTAGGGATTCCTTAGAGACATAATGCAAATTCTACATGAACCGATCAAGGGAAAACACAAAGAGGTTTCGAAACCGCAGACTTGCCAAATAGAGGCCACATTTGCTGTCCCCAAGCCCCTCCATTACAGCCCTTGTTGTTTCACTTAATATTGGATCTTCAGGCCCTAATTACTGAAGCCTCTAAATATAAATTAAAAACGAGTTTCATGTAACAAGCAGAATGGCGCACCTCTTCTCCTCAGCGTTTCAGTCAATAGAAAGATCAAAGTAAGATAAAGAGGAATGCTTCCACAACTACCAAACAGCACACTTTGCACACAGCTTCCAAACCTATTAGCTAACTCCCAGGTGCACGGTCGTTGTCAGAAGTTTATAGTCGTTTAGCTGATCAGGAAATTCACCTGATTTTATGGCACCCAATTCCAAATTATCCTAATAATCGGTCCTATCCTGGGCCTAGACTAAACATTTATTGTATACATTTATAAGAAGAAAACCAAAGGATCTACCTTAATGGAATTGTTCACAGCCACAGGAAAACTGAAAAAATTTTTTTTTGACAACTAGAGATGTTCGATGTGTGCACCACGGGTGACACGGCACACATCGATACGATATTCAGGTTCTTGCCACACACGCGTCAACATGGGTGCATCGATATTCTTCACTGCTGCAATGATCCGTGCCTTTAGGTCAGCGAGGTCACGTGGCAATGGTGGGACGAATACTTTGCACTAATTACACGTTGCACAATAACCACAGACTTACTCGTGTGATATTCCTACACACAAAACAACTTCTCCCCCCGAGCGGCCATTTTCTCACTACATACACTCGCATCGCCTAGTGACAGAAGTGTGAACTACTATGAAAAACAACTTACTGGGAAAAAAAAATTGAGTTGTTCCTTCTATCTGTACAGGTTTCGTAAATACGTGTCCTACGGTTTTCCTATAATAAATTTTTTAATCCCGGAGTACATTATGAAACGCCCTGTACTTATTTATTACATTTTTCAACTTAAGTGGCGGGTTGCTGCAGACATGATAATGTACCTTCGGGCTCCATAATATTTTCTTAAGTAGTTGGGGAACTATCAGCTTTCCAAGGCGGGCTTATAATCTATGAAGTTATATTTCAATATTCTTTCTCCACCTACACGTTGGTCTTCAAACTGCCTTCCCTTTCTGCAACTTGTCTACAACGTATTATAAAATTGTCATCCCCTGTGCGTGCTGTATGCCCAACTAATCTAATTATCATCGATTTAATAAATCTAGTGATATTTATTGAAGGGCCGGTCCCAGTGGTCGCGCGGTCTAAGGCGTAGGTCTTCGGCCGCACTCTTGCTGGGATTGGGTGTTTGAATCCCGCCGGGGGCATGGATGTCTCTTTTTGAGTGTTGTGTGTTGTGCAGGTAGAGGTCTTTGCGATGGGCCGATCACTCCTCCAGAGGAGTTCTACCGAGCTAGGGGCGTCGTTTTGTGTTCGTGAAGTCCAGATAATGAAGGGGTCCTGGCCCACCGGGGAATGTCGAGCCATGACAAAGGATAAAATGAAATTTCTAAATGTGTACACCACATTTTTGTCCTCTTGTTTCTTCAGTCTTAGGTACAGCTATATGTGCAACTGTGCATCTTTTATTGAACTTTGCTCTAAAAAAGACGCCTACTTTCTCTGCTTAAAGAGTGGGAAGTTTTCAGGCTCATAGCCGACATATGCTGACAGCTCACTCAGTCCAGCATTATTCCACACATCCGGTTTGTATACGTTTATTGATACATCGCCAAAACATTGATAAAGTACTATTATTTGTGACTAAACCCCCGCCCCCACACCCCAACGGATGATACTACCTCCATGATGATTAATTTCTCAGTAGCATCACTCAGGCTAATGCGACAGGCGTGGCCGGCCGTCACTCCATGACGCAGTTTTAATTGGACCCACCTCGCCCCCATCCCAAACTCTCGTCCCTGAATCAGGTCAGATCTGCGATCCGAAGTCCGACTAGATCAGCTTTTAATTAAGCATGTTTCGTTGCAATGCGTGGGACAGCAGGCCGAGGCGTAGCGTCGGCTGCGTCGTGAATACTGACTTTTGCTACTGACAATGATAAATCGCGGGATAAATCTGTTGTAAATTTACGAAATGAATCCACAACCTTCTTTTTGTGTATTCCTACGATCTAATACGCCCGAAGACAAAACAAGAACAGATTCAGCTAAGGTGATATACTGTACATGGTACACCTTAGGCTAGGCTTACCTAGTATAATGTTCATAGGTGGGCCGGGTAGCTCAGTCGGTATAGCGTTTGAGCTATGGGCTGGACAGTCCGGGATCGAATGCCGGTGGGGACGAGGTTTTCCACCCGTCCAGACCGGCCCTGGGGCCCACCTTGCCTCCTGTAAAATGGGTACCGGGTCTTCCCTGGGGGTAAAGTGCGGCCGGGGCGTGCTGCTGACCACTCACCCCCTTCTAGTGCCACGGTCATGGAAGAGTAGAGCTATACCTCTACCCACCCTCTGGGCCACACCGGGTCTGCAACGGGAAAACTTTACCTTTATAATGTTTATAGAATGAAGGATACGTCCGTTGTACGAATATCACCTCCAGGCTGTCCCATTGCCACCCGCCCCCCACCCCCTACTCCCCTTTCAAAAGCGACGATATCAGGAAAGAGTATACAAACGAGTTCACAGGAATAATTTATTTGACCAAGGGGATAAAAGAGAAGACGATCACATGAAGAAAAGAAAGTTCAATATATATGGCGTGTCAAAAAGGCATAAGAACTGTAGGTAAACCTAGAATACGACGGACAGATCAACAGCTTTATATAGGTAAATATGCAAATACCTTGATGCGTATGGTGAAGCATTAAGCAAAGTCACTAACCTACAGGTTTTTAAAACACTTAGAATATTATTCACAGAGACGATTTGTGGTTATTCAGATTTATACGTGTATTTTGGGAGACACAAACAAACCGAGTGCAAGAGATATGGTTGCGTTTATGCCAAGCGAACGGTTAAAAGATGCGTTGCTTCTGCAAGAACATTAAACCCGTGCATGAAATATCTGATATCACTTCCCTCTGCAAGGGAAATCGATATTTATCGCATAAAACACGCTGTTCCCCTCACTGCTTAACCCTCGATTACTGGAAACTGTCACTTCGATTCCCACAACGCTTCAAGCTTTGTCAGCGATCCTTAAATAACGCTTATAAGCCATTACTGTTATTTTGTAAGGAAGGATAAACCAGTTGTGGTTTTAAATCAATAGGTACTGTAAGAAACAGGAGAGGCAACGAAGGTTTTCAGTGTTTTTATCCATCCTTACAAAGTAAACATGGATATCTTGGTGAAAATTTGGATTTCAATCTCAAAAAAGTAAAGCATTTGATGTACTTCTCTTGAATGTGACAGATTATAAGTGGTCATAATATGTCTCTCTATTGAACAATTAAAAACCCAGTTGTGTCGACTATTTCTTACATAACTATAACTATTATTATTATTTCTATTGTAAAACCAACTAGATGTACCAATGTATCAAATTTATATTATTTTGGAATGACACTCTACATGTTTCGGACGGTCTTTCCGTCCATCATCAGGAGTTCAAGACTGTACATACAGCGACCAAACAGATACTGCTGTCTGCTTGCTAGCAAGCAGACAGCAGTATCTGTACATGTAGAGTGTCATTCCAAAATAATATAAATTTGATACATTGGTACATCTAGTTGGTTTTACTATAGAAATAATATTATGATGCACGGCCCTATGAACGCCAATTATTATTATTATTATAATCGTCATTATCATCATCACCATCTCCTTTACGCACGATATTTATACTTATATTCCTGAGACAAACTATGTCCCTAGGGAATACAGTGTTGCAGCTATTCTGTTGTTACTATTCATGGTGCTTATATCGTTAGTTTCATTGTTGAATCTACTGTATTATTACATTAGTACTTTCCGAAGTATATGTGCAGTGCCCAATATGGCTGTTTTCTGTAGTTCATTGACTTCATGTTTTCTTCGTATGTTGCTCACGTATTTTCTGAATGAATTTGAATCTTAATATTATTATTATTGTTATTATTAGCCTCGTCCACGAAAAACAGAAAACCATATTTAAAATTCCGCCCCACACAGTAAATTAATTTAAACTGAGTCGTTTTCAAAATAGTCACAAACTTGGCGAGATTTCCAAACACGTAAACTGCAGATCTAATTGAGGGAACGAAGACGGTACTGAAGCACGGACGACATACAGCACAACGTGTTGCTGGGACCTTATGAGATAAATTTGAAATCAGAAGCAGAAAACGTTCCCATCCTCGATTTCGACAATTCATTATACGAGAGTATGCCACGCACTGCGATGGGAACAAGATACACGCTGTAGAGTAACGCGAAAACCGTAAAGCCGATACGTCCGGTATGAAACCACATGATATCTACCAGCAAAATTCCACTTCCAACAGCAGCTAATTTTTGAAAAAATACAAGATATATGTTTCAGTCAAAAACAACAATTTATTACAAAAATTATGCTCACGGCGACATGTTTCGACTCTAAAGAGTCATCACCAGGCCACCCAAAGAACTAATCCAAGGTATATCACATATTAGAGTGCATTTTGTGATCCCAACAGCATACAATGAGTAGTAAAGTTAACTGCAATAGTACTGTATTAATATCTTGAATATTCCTGCAGTGGCAATATATCTAAAGTTAAAATGGTAAAACAAGTCATGAATTCAATTATGTTGTGCAATAGATAAAATATATAAATTACTTGTGTATCTTGAATGAAATAGATAAACACATCGGGATGACTACTGTCAAATCAACTATTAAAAACTGAATATTTCAAACTGGTTCCACTAATTTAATTGCAATTTAATGTTAGTCTTGTAATTATAATCTTCAACTTAGTGTTGAAGTCACGTTGCATGTGAAGACCAGACTTGTGACACAAACCTGCAAGTAGAGAGATCTCCCTTCCGCACATGATCTGTATACGTCCCAGTATGTTCCAAATATCAGCCTGAAGTTGATCCCCAGATGGTCGAAATATGTAGCTGGTTAACTTATTATTTTTCCACAGCTGTGCTTTTGACTGTTGTTAATCTGCCTTTATTTATTATCCAACACAACGTGACGCATAATTTTAAGATAAAGACATACAAAATATTTATGTTTTATAGCGCCAGGTGTAGATTTACACGACTGAGCTGGATTTATACAGCGTATCAAGAGATTCCTGACTGTGGAAAGCGAAGGCTCATTATCATACCGGCTTTTCGGGATATCGCCGTGCAGACTTCAATTTTGCGGGGGGGAGGGGGGGGGGGGGGGAGGTGCTGAGAAAAAATCTGTTCACTGTCATGGTTGTTACAGAATTCTAGTAAAATAAGCTAAACAAATAACAAATTAATACCGGTAGTAAGGTCTTTGTTCTTCTGAGATCTTAAAATAGATTAGTATTTACCGCCGTTTCGAAACAACCTGTCGGTTACATATTCAAGGACCTTGGAAGATGGGACTGATAGGTTGTCCCGAAACGTTGGTAACTACTCATCTACCGCGCATAACATCGAAGACAAGCGAAGAACCCTGAAGTCACGCACAGTACCTACAGATGGTTCATAACATTCAACTCGTTAGGCCCTACAAGGCCTATACATAATACACTTCAAGTCGTGAAACATTATCACTTGCAGCAACTTCTGTTTATCCGTTCCAGCCCACGCATGAAACTTCAGTCTTTAATTTCGGTGCATGTTAATGCAAATTATCCTGGTTGCTGGATGCTGTTTTCTTCCAGGGCTGCTGTTAGCGTCCTTTCGCTACCTCAGCAAATTTCTGACGCTGTGAAAGTGGAGCCTAAATTGCATTTACATAAGAGGGTAAGTGACCAAATGTAAGGCCCAGATCGCCTGAAGAACACATATCTCCAATGTTAACAGAAACAGACGCCCGTAAACCTACCGGAACTGGCTTATATTTTATTGTAAAAGTACTAAAATTTATTATGTTGCTGCACCGTGCATATCGACGAATTGTTTAACAGTATACCAACTGATGCACATACTTAAAACTTTTTCACATTAAAACACTAAAATTTCTCCGACATGTTTCGATCCAAGGATCATCCTCAGGGAGCTACACTTTCCTTGCTAAAGTCACTTTTAAAAACTAGTTACTGATTGCTTTCGTTATATAATCCTGGTTCTGTGGCAGCATGCTGCCACAGAACCAGACCACAAAACCTGACGATGGCCAGCAGTGGCCATCTTCAGGTTTTTTCTCAAAACATTAAGATTGTTCTATATAATTCGCGTCACGCGAGAAAAAACCTGACGATGGCCACTGCTGGCCGAAACATGTAGTTTTTTTAATATTAAGAATATAACATCTAACTAGACATAAGTCATGTTTTTGACTACATACCCTCTTATTAGTTTACACTATCACTTGAGTGATCTCGCAAAACAAACAAAGTGGTGTATTCTACACTGCATTGCTTATGATCTTTGTAAATATTGCGTTAAACCCTCCTGTTTATGGCAGAAGTTTGACTGAAACACGAAGCTATTAAATGAATCCAGTTGCCGTACGCACTGCACAGGACGACCAAACTTGTAACTCCCTGAACATAGCCAGGATATATGTCCGAAACATGCGGAAGCTTTATGTAATAAATATAAAATAATTGTGCAACTAGATGGTGGTGAGATTTGTGCGTATTACACTGCTGTACTATGGGCCAGTATAGTGCAGTCAGTATAGCGACTCGCTACGGACTGCACCGTCCGGAGATCGAATCCCGGTGGGGGCAACATTTTCTGCACCTGTCCAGACCGGCCCTGGGGCCCACCCAGGCTCCTATACAATGGGTACTGGGTCTCTTTCCCGGGAGTAAAGCTACCGGGGTTTGGCGTTGCCCAACCACCCCCATCCAGCGCCGAGGTTAAGAAAAGAGTAGAGCCATACTTTACTCCACCTCCGGGCCTTTGTGGTCAGTTATAGGGTGAATTTACCTTTACCCTACCTTACACTGCTGTACGGAAGATGAAAAACATCAAATACACAGCATCAAACAAATACAGTTTTGTGTGTGAGTGACCAATTGAAAGGGTTATTACTGAAACTTTGAAACCAGAAGCGGTTGAGCCCTACCAAGTCAGAGCTAACATCCCGATAGGATTAAATGTGTAATTCGGAGGGTGCGTTCTCGCAGTGCACGAGTCTACAAGCACCGTAACGTGTTTTGGCGTTTAAACATACTTTGTAAACACGGTGTAAAGAAATAAACAAGGAACGTTTAATTAGTGACAATTTTATTAATTAGTGTTCAGTAAACTGCGTGAACAAATTGAAAAAAAAAATTACATGTCGACACCATTGCGAGAAAAGGACTTGCAAACGGCGCCAAATTAGGACGCGCTGTGTCGCCACATAATGTCGTCCGAAGGGTTTTTTTTAATTCTTCAGATTTTGCATTTTTGTTAATACTTTCATATCGCACTGTTTGAAATTCCCACAAAATGCGACAACACCGCATCTACTTCAAATGTTATCACATGATTTTTTTTTAAATTACAACCAACAAGATGAAACTATTTTTGATTATTTATTTCCAAAAGGCCCTACATGTTTCGGGCGGTTCCTCCGCCCATCATCAGGAGCACAGAACTGTATATTCAGCTTCAAGCATTGTCAACCAATGGTGTCGTAGATGAGATGGAACGTCAGTTCCATCTCATCCACGATACCAGCCTGCAGCAGTATTGGTTGACAATACCTGTAGCTGAATGTACAGTTATGTGCTCCTGATGATGGGCGGAGGAACCGCCCGAAACATGTAGAGCCTTTTGGAAATAAATAATCAAATATAGTTTAATCTTTTTGGATGTAGTTTAAAAAATCATACTAAAGATGCACGGACACACGAATATCAAATGTTATCACATCTCTGCATGTGTCAGATTCATAGTCCGTCTCTGACGTACTTACCATGAGTTATACGCAAACGTTACCATGGATTCCACATAACAACCATAGAACAGTTTGCCAATTAAACTTGAGTATGGACACCGCTAACAACAACACTTCATCTTCACTGATTTTTTACCTCAGTGCTAGTTATAAGTACGGAATACATGCCGCATGGATTGGGGATAGCTCACTTGTATAGTGACCAATCCATGGGCTGGAAGACGGTGGAAACGTAATTCTATTCCTGACAAGTGATGGAGATATTCCCTTCTCCAAAGCGTTTACGTCTGTTCTGGTGCCCTGACAGGTTCCTCTTCATTGGGTACAGCGTGCTCCTTACCGAAGACCAAGCGGCCTGGGCGTGAAGCTGGTCATTACCTACATCCAGTTCACAGGCTAAGAATTAGTGGACTTCTATGTATAAAGTTACAACAATCCCTATGCAAGCCTATTACAGGAGGTTGAGGCTCCCAGATTTCGAGATAATCGGGACATGAAGGTGGTAAGATTGTCAGTCCTACGCACCGGCCGCCTTTACCCCCCCCCCAGGAAATATTCTTGATACTCATTTCTGTTAGAGGCTGAGCCTACTCCAGGCCATAGTGCGGCCGGAAGGAAAAGCCAATTACCCTATCGGGAATCGAACCCGCAACCTTCCGGCGCGTAGCGCAGTGCCTCAAACAACTGCGCCCGCAGCTGTATGTATACTTCCCCTATAAGACTCCATGGCGCGCACAGTGTCAACTGTACCTTTACGTAACATGACACACCTAGAATATAACAAATGTCATCCAGAGAGAAGATTCGAAGTCGAAACCTCACGAAACGAGGTTAAATAACTCTACAGTATTGTCGGAAGGGACGAGAAACGACTTAATAAAATCCACGGCATTTGTAGAGAAAGTACTTCTGCAGGTCTAGATGCTGCGGCAAATGAGTTTCCTACCGTGTTCAGGGCCAGAGCTGCAGAGAATGGAGAAACATTCCCTGAGGCCACACACGCACCTTGAGATCCCTCGACACACAGAAATTTGATTTGAAAAAGAGAATTACACGAATAGCAGACGGTAGAGGCGAGGCCTTCGGAATGACAAAGCCACGCGACAGATGTTGGTCCAGTGGATGAACTTATTTCAGAGAAATTGGCCAGCACACCTAATCCGTACCAAAGCACCGTCTAATTCATAACTCTCTACATTTATAACGTACTTCATGCCACTGCATTTTACACATAAATTACAACAGCAATTCAACTTTACAGCATGTATCGTGAAAATAAAAGAGTATCTGTCAGAAAATAAGGGCATGGTGTACAATTTCGTAAACAAAGAACCTACAGTTATTGTGATTACATCTGGGGAATTCGTCGCCGAGAGATTTATCATCTGCTTCAGGCGTTGAAACAAAATCTTGCTTGGTGCAAACTTACACACGACGGCGAGGTGGAAAGGTCTGTGGCTTGCAAAACGGGACAAGGATTTCTGTCAACAGGACACACAAAATCTCTGATTTCACGACGTTATAATTGCCTCATTTCTGGCGGAGATAGAGTGGAAAAGTAGCAGAGCAGCTGTACAATTAAATGGGAACTGTTCATGACATGAGTTCAACCACTAACTCCAAATCACGTGCACGGTGAACTTATTTTCTGACGGGACCTCGTACGTGAGTTGTACTTGGCCAAATATTTTAATTATGGACTTCAACAAATTCTCTTTACTGAAGTTCCCGACGGCTAAGTTTCAAACCTCTGGTCTTTATCCGTTGCTGAGGTAGTGGCAAAGAATTCGTCCAACTCCATCTCCCAGTTTAATATTTCAATATGGGCTGGGTTCTTTGTTAGGTTACAGCGGATAGTTGTTAGTTCCCCTGTCGATTACTCTGTTAGCTCTTCTGTATACACTCACAGATCACTCACTCATTCATTCACTCACTCACTCACTCACTCCATGGAGCAGATTTCTTCTTGAGAAGCTAACAGGTTTTCGGCTAGTGAAGAAATTCCCCACATATTATGGAACCCGAAGGTTCATTACCGCATTCACAAGTGCCCGCCACCTGTCCTTATAGCTGAGCCAGCATGATCCAGTCCATACTCCCACATCCCACTTCCTGAAGGTCCTTCTTAATATTATCCTCCCATCCACGCCTGGGTCTCCCAAGTGGTCTTTTTCCTTCAGGTTTCCCCACCAAAACCCTGTGTACGCCTCTCCTTTCCCTCATACGCGCTACATGCCCATCCCATCTCATTCTTCTCGATTTTATACCCTCTACAGCAACCCTCAGGATCTACAGGTCGTACCCCCCCCCCCCTTGCGCTGGGCGACGGAAGACACTTGCAGAATTTGTACATTCATCAAAAATACGGCGGACATGAAGAAGCTATGAACGGTCCGACGTCGAGTGACAGTGGACAGTGCGGTCGGTCCGTTGTACCGGGTCGACTGTCTAGCTACAATTGACACGTTACTTTACAACTTTTTATGTTACTTTCCTCAAGTTACTGACATCTAATGGGTGCTCTTTGAACACCGAAGATTAGAAATTTTCTAGAAAATTAATTTAGACAGAACAACTGAAATTCACAAAAATAATTACGACTACAAAGGTTAACCGATTCCCAAAACTGCTTCTCAAAACGCACCTAAATCAAAACATAAAGTAACTTCAAATACGTTGACTCTAGTTACATTCCACACCTCCCGCAGCCCGCGGGTATACGGCCATGATTGGGTCATAGGACCCTCGTTTATGAAAACAGTTTGGTTTGCTTGGTGGAAATGATGCAATTTCTTGGTGATTCGTTTTAAGGCGTTGGTTAGTACTTCAGACTGTGGTAAGATATGTGCTGAATTGAAGAGGATTTGGAAGGAAGCGGTCAAGACGCAATCGAGGTACTATCTCGTAACAGATCTGGAGAAAAGGTAGAAGACTTCAGTCAGTACTATATGGCGGGGTAAATTCCGTCAAAAAACACAACTGTTAATATATGGCTAAATGATGGTGTTTATTAGCAATGTAAAAACTACATGTTTCGGCCTATAGCGGCCATCTTCAGGTTTGACAAACTTTCTTGCTAAAAGACTTTTATATAATATGCCTAATCCGCTTGGTGATGTTGAGAACTCATCATCATTTGCGTGCTTTTGTTAAGCTAAGTTGGGTGGGATATCTATGAATTGTGACTGGGTGTGGATCTGTCCGGTTGGGTAGGCATAAGTTTGGGATGAACCTATGTTTGCAGGTATGGAATCTTATGCGCTCCTATGTTCGGGGTGGTTATTATGCAGGGTTGGTTAGTCTGACATCATCTCCTTGTTCTTCGGGACTTCTGTTCTCGGCGGGGGATTGGTCTGCCTCTCGGGTTTTGCTATGTGTGCGTGTGCGTAGGCTTGGCGCATTTGGTGTTCAATGGGAAAGAGAAAACAAGTGTGTGAAAAATGTAGAAATGGGTAAACCTATGCGGTGTGTGCCTCTGTTTATATGTATCTAAGGCAGTGGGTAAATGGTACTTACATGGAAGTGGTTTTCTAATATTCTTCCTCTGTTTCTTGGGTGTCTGGGAGTTCTTGTTCCTGGATTGTGTGTGTGTGTGTGTGTGTGTGT
>Ga0131853_10011729_pt1 | contig 16058 bp, 11 predicted proteins | sample TergutLab28metaG_FD_92764 | JGI IMG/M metagenome (GOLD analysis project Ga0131853, IMG submission 92764) | Labiotermes labralis P1 segment gut microbial communities from Petit-Saut dam, French Guiana - Lab288 P1 (version 2) (version 2) | ecosystem: Host-associated > Arthropoda: Insects >...
ATAACTAACGCACTGTAAACCACGGGATCCCGTAGGTAACTACTTCAGACGTACCTTGTATGATTCATATTTTATAAGCCTGAAGATGACCCCAAGGGGTTGAAACATGTAGCTTTATTAATTGTACATAACTTAACTTTACATCATACTGTTGTGTAAGACGGACAATAAATAACATTGTTATATTAGCACAAGGGGATGGAACACCCACAATTTAGACGCTACTAATATATTTATAAAATCAAACTGGATTTGAATAAATGATTTGAGGGGTGGTAAATTGTATTACCTTAAGGACACAGTGCAGTGGTGCTGCAGTAAATATGATAATGAATACTCTGATTTCATATAACGAAGAAACTTTCTTTGCAATGTACCAGACAACCGTAATAAAATTGAAATTATTTGTAACCGTAACATAACGAATTCAGATCTCAACGAGATAGACAACGTACGTATGAAGCAAGGCCCTGGCTCATTTCGCTTAAACATTCTGCCAATGGAAACGCAACAGTATGTGGTGTGTATTGTTTATCTACAAGTCACTAAGACAATGTTGATTGTTGCACAAAAATGCGTTTATGACGAATTTATGTCGTCGGCAATGACAAGACGCCGGTAAAGCTACATGTAAAGCGTACGATTTGTGTCCGATTTAACCAAATCTGGTATTTATCGACAGATTTTCATAACAGTCTCCAATATCAATTTCAGGGAAATCTGTCCAGTGGAAGCCGCGCCGATGCACGGGGACAGACGGACATGACGATGTGCTCCTTGCCACTATGCAAGCGAGTCTAAGAACACACTGCGCTTCATTCGGTCCGTTACTGCATTACGTATCAGACAGGCTGGCTTGTGACAGTTGACAGCGCAGCGGTACTGGCTGGCGAGCGACGGGTGTGACAGGCGCGTGTGACAAACAGACTTTACGTTCGGCAGCAAACTTCGTGGTCGAAATGCTGAGCATGTGGTGTTGGGTTTAAGCAGCACGGCACTATTATTTAGGGAAAAGAAAACTGGATAACACGGAAGACATTGAATATTGTATCGGTGTGGACATTGTTTGATTCGATCCCTTGGCGTAATATTCTTGGCACTACACAACACAACAAATTCAAATGAACTAAATATCATAATTTCACATTATTATAGGATTATCTCTGTCTCCGCACGATAAGCCTTCACTCAATCACCCACTAACTCCAAGGTTTGCTAGTATTTCATCGATTCTTATTACGTTCTGCTAAGCTTCCTTTAGTGCAAGCCGCGTAATCACCCTGTATAGAATTTCAACGGCTTTAGTTTTGACGTAATAATAATTACTTATGGCTATACATTAAATTGTCAAATTACGAATAAACAAGCTCATTTGTTACCATGGTAATGCTTCTCATTTGCTTATGTCTGTCGTAACCATGTTAATATGGTATGACTTAATAACAAACATAGCGTCCTTAGATGTAGGGAAAGCTTCGTCTTCTAGTCGTAGGCAGGATTCTAACTCGTACGAACGGTACGGCACACAACTTCTTTGGCACGTGCGACAGAGACAGACAGGTACTCTAAACACAGGACTGGATATTTTTATAAGTGTTACATAAAATGCGTTTAACTTTTCGGGCATCAAACTTTCACATAACCGTCTTGACAAGAGTTTTTAAGTTTGCCGTGTCAAAAAGAAATTCCGCATGGACAGGAGAAATTTGGTGTATCGATTTAGGAAAGTAACCTTTGAATTTCGACCTTCATTGTTTGACTGTCATTGTAACATTCTTCTAATACGAGCAATACTATTAATAGACAAATCGATTCAGGTAATGTCAATTACATAATGCGAAATAACGATGTGAGTAAGGTCTGACACACTTTATCACATCGATCGATGTCAGTTCCAATCAACTGAAAATAAAAGATAAGATTTAATCTATATTGTAACTGACACGGAACTATTTAACGATAAAATAACTAGATGTTTTAAGAAAATATTATTCTACGGATTATTCGAATGTCCATTAACTGTTTAAAGCCTACTGGCTACGTGCACCATCAGTTTAGCATTTAACAACTGTAGGCTCTGCCCACACTGTATTTATATTTTGTATTTATCTCAGAACAAACAGCGACTTGTGCCACTTACAGCGTAAACTGATTGGTGTTTATAACCGAGATGAAAAGTGTTTACAGCGCGGTACGGACTGGGTCTTTAAATAAAGCGGTCTGCGTTTCGTCTTTAAAGGACTAAGATGAATTACATAATATTGTTACGTAAGGATCTGTATCTTAGAAGGGCCTTAAGATGATGTTATAAGAACCGAAACATGTTGTCCTAATACAATAATAAACATAATAAAGCTTTCCTTATTGTTGCGCCGTGCATATCGTCGAATTATTTAATTAGTATACCAACTGATGAACACACATAAAAATGCCACATTAAAACATTAAAATTGCTCCGACATGTTTCGATCCCAACATCATCATCAGGGAGCTACACTTTCCTCGCTAAAGTCACTATTAAAATTAGTCACTGATTAATTTCATTGTATAAACAGGGTATTGTGGCAGCGTGTCTGTAATGTAAGTTATACTAATTAAGTATATTTTTAAAATAATAATATACTAATAATATCAAAACGAATTAATATATTGTGTACAAAATTCAGCTAATATTACTTCTTTTTGATATTATTATTCGTACTATATTATTATTTTGACAATATACTTAAACAGTAAACTTACAATACAGACACGCTGCCACAACACCCTGCTTATACAAAGAAGTTAATTAGTGACTAATTTTAATAGTGACTTTAGCGAGGAAAGTGTGCCTCCCTGATGATGACCTTAGGATCGAAACATGTCGGAGCAATTTTAATGTTTTAATGTGGAATTTTTATTTATGTGCATCAGTTGGTATACTAATAAAATAATAAAGCTTTGTTGTGTTTGACTGATACATCATTGTATATTTATATGTATTAAAACACGTCGGGATGGCAAACATTAAAAAAATGAATTATGTAAGTCGAAATGAAATACATATAGCAGTACCAACAGTACCTGAGCTTAGTACCTATGAAAATGAGACTTCCATTTTTTGTTTTTTCCTGTGGCGCTGCGGCCCAACGCGGGCCTTGGTCTCCTCATTCTTGAGGATTCTAGATCACACACAACGACACACCACAGTCGGTAGGACTCCTCTGGACGAGTGATCAGCTCGTCGCAGAGACCTCTACCTGACAACACACAACACTTACAAACAGACAAACATCTATGCCCCCGGTGGGATTCGAACCCACGATCTCAGCAGGCGACCGTCCGCAGATCTACGTCTTAGACCGCGCGGCTACTGGGACCGGCAAGACTGCTAATACAAAGTATAAAAGATAGCAACCCCCAAGTATTGATCAAAATTCGGCAGAAGAAGTTCCAAAGAAGAGGTAATAAATACATTGTGAGACATACAAACAAATTAAATGTCTCAAATAGAGAATAACTTCCTGAAATATGAAAGTGATCTTATTTTATCTATTTGCAAGTAAGGGTACAAAGCTGAGTGCACTGATCACAGACACACATTCCTGCTATTAAAATGCTCCACAGTTTCATTAAAAATCCTTCTCTCAACGCTAACCCCAACATGTAGACGAAATTGGCGGGGATCATCAACGTGGATTTCATCGGGCAGTTGAAAAGACATCGAAATGAGGGGGTAAAATTAAAGCAGATCTACCACTTCAGGAAAACGCTGGGGATAACTCTCGGAAACAAGCTACGATCAATTGTGCAAAAATTTTCCAATTACGTAGAATCCACCTACACATTCTAGGTGTCACAAGGGTGACAAGCGGCAAGTTTCACAATGGCGATTCACAAACAGTACGAGGCACAGTACAAAATGTTGTGGCCCAGGCGACCTAGCGCCCTGGATTTGTGCGCCCCTGGTCACGATAATTATATTCTTGTTATTCACTTAATTAACACACCAACTAATGCACACGTGTATTATTTAAAACTCTAAAACTTTTACATTAAAACGCTCCTACATGTTTCGATCATAAGATCATCCTCAGGGAGCATACACTGTTCCCTGCTAAAGTTAAAGTTTAAAAACACTTAGTGATTCATTTCGTGTCAAAACATATAGTAAGAATCGCATATTATAAACAAATAATTAGGTTATCTGGATTGAAGTATTATTCAATACTTACTATAATGTTTTGACACTAATTAATAAATATATTTTATACTTACATACATGCTGCCACAGCACCAAGTTAACATAACGAAGTTAATCACTAAGTGTTTTTAAACTTTGACATTAACAAGGAACAATGTATGCTTCCTGAGGATGATCTTATGATCGAAACATGTAGGAGCGTTTTAACGTAAAACTGTAGAATTTTAAATATTATATGTGTGCATTAGTTGGTGTGCTAATTAAACGAATCTACAAAATGCACGGTGCAATGATAAAGATATCATCATCATCATCATCATCATGTTCCTGAAGGTTTAGGTGTGTTTCCTGTTACTTGATCCTCAAGATGAAGTTGGTCCCTCCATCTCTTCCTCGGTCGTCCTATGTTCCTTCGTCCTTTTGATTTACATTGCAGTGCTTGTTTTGGTAGTCTGTTTGTGTCCATCCTCTGTACATGTTGTAGCCACTTTTTCTGGTACTGTTTTAGTTCCTTTACTATGTTCTGTGCTCCCATTTTTTTTTTGCCTAATACACTGATTCTTTTCTTTATCTACCGATAAAGATATATTCCTGTTAATTTCCATTTCACCTTACCTAATTCGTCAGTAACTGACATACACCAGCTTACCGGATATCTAGTACACGCGGTATGGCATCCTTAAACATACTACGAAGAACCTACTAAGAAGATATAAGGACAATAAAGGTTTATCGAGAATTTCTGAAATGAACTGAGCGCTAGAAAACAAAGGTGACATAGACAGCGAGATACAGATCTCCATTAACGTTGACAACATATACCTTTGATTCAAAATCTTGATAAATCTTGCATGTCCTTCTTTAGGAAATAAATTGTGCCTGTTCGTGTCTTTTTCTCTTTTGCAGAAATACATTATTAAGGCCAAAATCTTCTATTGAGAAGTTCTGAAGAAAGACCCAAGCCATATTTCAGTGAAGTCAAGGCACCGTAACAACGGATAGCAACACTGACTCTACTGATTTCAAAGATGGGATTTCGTCAAGCAGAAAGAAGACAGCCGCAGGGGATTCAAAACATGAACATAAAAAACTGCCTCACGAGTCCAATTTTGGCCTTGTAGGGTAAAATGTGATTCCATCGAAGGTGGTCAAAACGCCTCCATCTGTATCTGCACAAGTAAATATGAAGATTCACGTTAGATCAAACTTGCAGTCCGAAATAGGAAACTGTTTGCCACACAGCATGTGCGAATATTTTCATAAGCAGTCTCAGGTATTAATAAGTGCTGGGCTTCAAGATTGGGGGTTTAGTTGGAGCTTAAAAAATTAATCGTAAAATAAGTGCCAAGTTAGTTTGTCACAGCGGCTGTCAAGTTACTAACTAACTAAATCCAGGGAGCAGCGCCCATTTTCAGAAGCTAACAGCTTCTCAGCTAGTCAAGAAATTGCAAGCATTTTACGCAAGCTGAAGGTTCATTACCGTGTTCACAAGAGCCCGAAACCTTTCCCAATCCTCAGACACACCAATTCGGTCCGCGCTCCCATCATACTATTTCTTAAAGATCCTTCTTAATATTATCCTCCTATCTAAGCTCAGGTACCTGTAGCAAAAACAATTTTATTTCAGCTGTTTTACTCTGAAGAATACATTACGCGAAACTACAAAATCTTTTCCTCAGAACATTATCTGTTACAGCACCGTAAAAATACGCATCAGATGTACTTTACAGGCTACTAAAAAGTCACAACGTTAATGTACATACGTAACCTTTCTCATTTTCTCTGATGCAAGCCAAGAATTATTATAGGGATGCAAGAGAAAGTTTTATTCATTCATTCATTCCTACCTTTAACCACAACTAAATATATACAAATACTGTGCATCGGACTAGACCCACCATTACCGATAAACTATATATATGGGTATTAGAACTCTTGTGGCAGGAACAATAAGGATATAACGATAATCACAATTATCAATATTAACTTTACTTTGTCGTCATGATGATGATAATCAACTACGGTAACATATGAAGCTGTTTGCAACCCACTGCACTCTCTCCCGTGTTGTCATCTCAGATGCACTTCCTGTTACTTTTCAAGACGCCCGTTTTTTTCGCTCCAGTAATTATAACTTGAATATCTTAAACTAAAAACTTAACTTATTTATTCCTGGTTATTTACATTCAAAAATATGTCACTGGTTTTAGAAATTCGTCACGGGCCGTAGAATTTTGTACTGAACATTTGTCTGAGCGATTTGTAGATCACGCATGTAGTCCTGTGCTTATTGTTATTGTTTTTTATTATTGTAGTAGTAGTAGTAATAGCAACGGCTTTTGTGTCGTAGACGTCGTTGCAGACGTTACCTACGGAGGTGGTGGTGGTAGTAGTAGTAGTAAATACAGTATACCTGTGTTACTTCTACGTAAGAAAACCAATTTTTCGAGGGAGACAATGCCTTTGTAGCGACAGATGTGTTTTCTTCCCAATGCGGGAAATTTTGAAACATAGTGATTTAGAACTGATTTGATACATTAGTAGCATTCTTGATCGCTGCTGTAAGATTCTGACAAGGAAACTATGCATTATTAATGAGCCACGATAAGAAACTCAACGCTGATACAATATCATGGCCCGGACTTGATTACAGGACTCACAGTACAGAGAACGCCAATTATGTCACGCTTGAAAGATCTCGGCTATTTGAGACGGAAAGAAGAACAAAAGTACAGCATTTGGAATTGCAGCTGCGCTGGCAGAAGCAGGGTGGGCTTGATGGAATCGCAGATGGGCTCAGCAGCATAAAACAGCTGCGCATGCGCATTGACTATGTATCGCGGTGATGAAACCGCGCTGGGCAGAGCATCAATCTCCTCGCTACAAGCCCCCACTCCATAACTTTCAACCAAGTCTCATTTTCTAAAAGCTGACATGACATATAATACATCCCATGTTCCTAGAACTAAAACCGCCAAAAAAAAAGAACAAAATCTTCTATAAGAAAATATAGGATCGACGTAATTAATAAAACACCGGAATTACACTGCTTCACACCGCGGAATTCAATCGCATTTTAAAAAAATTTACGAAAACTTGGGAGCAGAGTTGTGAAATACATTGAAATAATATTTTTGAAAAAAAATATTTCTGGAGAAGTCAATACGCGTCTGGTCCTTGCGAAATCTGAGCCACTGAGCCTACATATTACGAACGAAGCATTCAGGTTACCTAAACAGAAACCAGAACTCATTTCCGAGCATCAAGATTTTATAATCGTCACAGTTCCATGATCCTTACTTTAGAATGCCACAAAAGATATATTTTATCGACAATGGGATACCAACAAGAACAATATTGTACTTCTTGACGATTATGGTTCGTGTGGGTGACAGTGACGACAACGATAGACACGTAACAATATGCATTTAATAATGTGATTTGGAAAATCCGGAGGAAATAAATCACCTGGAATTCCCAGGCGTGGTGTCAAAATAATTTTAGGACGAAGAGTATGAAATATGATACAGACTGCTGGTTGCTTTAGAATAGCGGACAAACGGATCTGAGGGCACAGCAGCGAACCTTGACCGTTTTGCCCAGCAAAGCGACTATCAGTTTCATAAGAACTCTACTCCCTCCACGGAATTCCGTCTGCCTTCAGCGGGCACCATAGGTCAAAATTGGTAGAAATTGCAAGAAGAAAATTTCATTTCATTTTTCACTCGCCAAAAGTAACTTTGAAAAAGTATAAAACGGACGAGATGAGCCACTGCCAAAGAACTCTGAATTGGGAGACAGCCAGCGATGTAGGTGTATCCACAACGGAGGTAATTGTGGTGTTACGAATTTAACTATTTTGTGATCTTACGACTGCATTTAGTGCCTTTGGTTGCGACTCGAAGCCGACAGTCTGCATACTGATCGCAGAGCAAACCCTCCGCTCAGGGTTCAAATCATTGGTAAAGCCGGCTGCTGTAGAATTTTGTAAACAAAAGTCAAATTTGATTTAAGAATGTCCTGTTGCATTCCCGCTTTATCTCATGACGTCTCTAATACTCAGTCCGATGTCCTAATATTACCCTCTCAGTTAACCAATTTAGCTCTAATCCGTGACTGTCAGGTTTCTCAGATCTTAATACGCAGTAAATCACAAATTTTCTGGCCGAGTGTGAAAGAGTGGGTACGAATATACCAGCTTTCATCTACACAACTGAAACCTAAGGTATATATGTGTAAAGAACCTAACAGATTTCCATAATAATGCCAAACGCATAGAAAACAAACATGTAAATCACAAACAAAGCTACTTTTCAACTCTTCATATATAAGACCTGCGCCCATCTGGGCTTTTACGCAGAGTATAATGGTAATTCCTTAACGGCGTTTCGGGACAAATTCTTGACTCCTGAAGATCGTACCGATAGGTTGTCCCGAAACGTCGGTAAGGAATTACCACTATACGCTGCGTAACGACCCAGAAGAACGCAGACGTCACCTACATCGCGACATAAGCCTCAAATCACGCATCCTCCCAAATGTTCCGACCTTCCTGACTGTCCTCAAGAAACTCACTCTAGATACTAAGTAATACAACTATTTGTGTCATACTAATGTGCTAACAGTTTATCCTTATGCATAGTGAAGGCCTGTGGACTCAAGGCGCCATAGGGCATGGCTCCAGCCCCCTATACAAGCCACTATTACGTACATACCACGGCCAGCATCTTTCTGTTCCACGCTCCGGACACGCCAACATTTGGTAATTAGCTACCAGTAATTATGCGATTCCGAACCTGAAGAATCTCAGGATCGATCTCAATTTGGTAACAAAACGTAAAATGTCCTCCCCAGAATCAAAACCCGAGTGTCGAACCCAGCAAGAAACACCAGTGACAACTACACCACTTCTCTGCTGTTAGCTCTTAGCAGCAAGAACGAAGCATGAAACGATATGTCGATAGAAACAGACCACCACAATGCGATTTTAATATCAGTAGCGCTTTTAGCGTGCATTCATTTTTCAAAAGCCAATGCTGTCGTCATTTCAGAGGGAGTGCGTGTCTGATAGTGTCTTTGTGCCTTCTCCTTAATGAATTTGAAATCGTTCAGTCGATTTTCTAGGAGGCACGTCATTAGCAGACATTCCCTGACAAAATACAAGAATAAACGACGAATCATTCGAAACTAATAGCAGTGTTCACGTGCCTGCAAAGGAAAAGTTACTAATCTTAAGGCACACACAGTATAAAATAAACGGAGATCTCCTACAATTCTGCTCGATATCACTGATTGATCTTCCGCCGATAATTAAAGATCTGGACGTCAGTATAAGAGACACACAAACACGCGCGCGCGCGACCATGTGTTTAAGTTCAGCTTTTATTTCTAAGGCCAATCCCAGTCACAAACGCGGCATAAACACAGGCCCGACACTCACGGTTAGTAATTTATTTTTACATTAGTTATGTGCCCCAAATTCGACAGACTACCATATTAATCACGCACTAAGCCACGGTCGCTATCATAGGCCGTTCCCTTATTCTAAGAATCCCGCGTTAGATTAATCTTTCAGGTTGATGACGTGTCATTGCATTGTGTTGCGTTATACGCTCAGTTCACAACCCATACCTGAGCCTTAGCCGTACTTCGCACGGCCCACACGCTGTCAGACATACTACACTTGATGCTCAACTCTTTCTTCAACCTCAGAGTCTATATCACAGAGAACAGAGTCGGCCGAAAACATGACAAACATGGTGTAAAGTAAAATTTAAATCATGGGCTTACCAGCACATACCTAACAAAACAACAAATGGTAACCATAGAAACAGATGTGACGTCACTGGTTGCGATACAACAGCCATGGCAGCAGCGTGTTTAAAGTTTTACAAAAGGATACAGAAAACGTAAGAAATTTTCAACTATGGCAAAAAATATGTAACTCAGTGACTGCAGCATGTTTTATGACATACGAGGGATTGGTTTTCGAAAAATAATAATTTGTACCGGCGTGCTGATAAGTCCTTAGCCCGACCTACTTCCCAATGTCGTAGGACGGAATCGATAGTGTCGTTGTAAGCTAATCCACTGCTCAGATCAAATAATATGTACTTGATGCAGAATCTCAAGAAACTTTAGGGGGTTGAAAGACAACTTATATGTTTAACTTTCACGTAAGAATTATCAATTCGGGCTACGGACTTACCAGCACCCCTGGTATTAATAATGTTTTCTTCATCACGATCACCATCAACGTAGACGATCTAATTTTCAATATTACCATTAATTTTATTTAATTTACAATCACACACATTATTCTGTTATTACAACAATTTTATAACCTTTATTATCCACAAGAACAATAACACTATTGTTATTTCTATAATTTAAAAATTTTATCATAATCATAGTTTTTACCGTAATCATTAATATTATCAATATTGTAACCATAGCCCTTATTATTATTATTATTATTATTATTATTAGCGTCATTCCAGTTATTATTGTTATTTTATATTAATAACTTTTTATTATATCCTAATATTTATTTAGTGCTTCGTCAGCACCTAACGATTATTCAAAATTGTACAAGTCCAACATTCCAAGTACATCAGATGAGACGGTGTGACGATATAGTTCTGTGGTTCCCCACAGAAGAAGAGAAGTGTTATAATTTCGCTTGTTTCTCCCGGAACTGTTGAAATCGACCACGGTTGAAAGTTCCGCCGCATATTTAGCCTTCTCTTGTAGCTGTTTAAAGCGGTACAAAAACACTGTGGCCCAATTGTCTTCCGATAATGTAAAATTTGTGATACTAAATGCCTTGAATTATGTCACGAACCTCCTCGAACATCCTAATGCCCGGAAATCAAATGAACTCCGTCAAACGGTTTGTAAGCGCACTTCTCCTAGTGAAATTTGACAGAATAATCGTAACAAGTATATTATGGGTAATCACATAATTCTGAGTTTGAACTTCTGCACTAAACAGTACCGCCTTGTTGGATCATCAAAAGTGAAAACGGGGACATAAAATAACGATTAGTTGCAGGACACGCAAGGGAGACAAAATGTCTACGAGTGGAATAGGTAAACAGAATTTTCGCGCTGGAAATTAATTACCGATTCCACTTTACTTACTTACTTACTTACTCCATGGTGCAGAGTCCTTCTTGAGAAGCTAACTGGTTTGCAGCTAGTCAAGAAATTCCCCGCATTTCACGGAACCCGAAGGTTCATTACCCTACTCACAATCCGCCATTTGTCTCTATCCTTGGCCAGCCCAATCCAGTCCATATACCAATATCCCACCTCCTGGAGATCTATTCTAATATTATCCACCCATCTACGCCTAGGTCTCCCCAGTGGTTTCCGATTCCACCTGCCAACTCTAAGTTTGAACAATCCAAGCATGAATTTTGAAACTATTTATTTATACACGGTAAAAGCCAGACCCTGACAGCGACAGGACAGAAGCGGAAGGCAAATGTAGCGATCTCCTGTCTACTCTTAATATTGTGGTGCGCCTACTCGGAAGCCTTCAAATTAACAGATAAACTGGGCGCTGGATCTGCATTACATCTTAGCGCGGAGCTCTGGGGCATGATCCAAGCACTTTTAGAGCTACAAAAAAAAATTCGTATTGAGGAAGCAGGCTCAACATAGCATCCAGTTGCCAGCTTTTTTACAGCGGTAATGTATTTTGTGGTTTAATCACGAAAACTATTAATTTTTCAAACTCTATATTGGACCATACATAGTTTAAGTACATTACTGTGTACTCGTGGCTTTCAGAAAGACGAAGACTTCACTGGCTTTACGCATCCACATTGATTTCAATGTTTTAATTGGACAACATGCAGCAGAAGTATGGAAGGACTGACATTTACTGTATTCGTCACCGCGCGCTCAAAATTACTTCCATTATAGTGCACCGTATAGCCCGATGTGGCAGTGCACAAGGACTGCGAACTGCGTATTCTCGGAGACGTAACAGAAGGATGAGAAGGCGGAGGAGGAGAAGGAGCAAGAGGACGATGAGAGGTCTGTTCAAAATTATTACCATCTTATTCGTCAAGAAGGACAGTAACACACGGAAATCACTGACAGGAATATTCGATAACAGGACACATTTAAAAGGAAATTTCTTAACTATGCACAGCAAAAGGAAAATTTTAGGGTTGGGGGGGGGGGGGAGTTGTCCCAAGTTACTTTCAGGCTCAGGCCATAACAGCAGTATTCATACTTTTGTATGCAGCATTGATTTATTATACGACTGGCGACATACAACTACCAGCTACCGGTATTCAACAGTATGAATTCTTCCACCAATAACACAGTGGATGACGTATCGATATCTTACGCCAGTTACTAAAAACAGTCGAGCGTAAGTGGTAGGCTGTACTGCCCCATAAAATTATGTGCTAGCTACACTTCCATCGCTACAAATCTTAGCCGGGCTGCACCGCGCGTCAAGAGGACGGCAGCTGGACGCCCCCCCCCCCACACTATATATCTCCCAATCATCATTCCCCAAAAACAACTGGGAAAAAAATAATAACTATCCTAGAATTGTCTGAATTCAATTGATAGTCATCTCCTTTATGAGGTACGCATTTTAAAACTAGGAAGGTCAAATAGAGACTTAAAAGCTATCGCATTATATCGCACAATGTGAAGTACATTGTTCGATGGTACTAATGCAATGATAACGCACAGGGACACACAATTATATCATCACGTGAAACGAACTGTAATAGAGATTAAATAATGCGATCCGCCGATAGAACAGTCACAGTCAAAACACACCAGTCCAATCCACATACAGTACAATTTTCAAAACACATACTGAAGCCTTTATTACGGCCAGATGATCACTAAATCGAAACTCATTTCACAGTCTATTTTAGCTCTACCATTAGCCTGTACGAGAAAATAATATAATAGTGTCTTACACAACATCCTAGGATCCATCCTGGCGTCTCGTCACGGAGCTATACTGGGCACCAAACTCTGTGATTTTAATTCCATTCTTCCAAAGTAGATGTCGTTAGTAGAACACTACCTTCTTTGACGTTCATAGGGCCGTGCATCGTAATATATTTCTAAAGAAAAACTAACCGTATGCACCAATGTATCAAATTTATTTTATTTTGGAATGACACTCTACATGTTTCGGACGGTCTTTCCGTCCATCATCAGGAGTTCAAGACTTTACATACGTACAGCAACAGGCATTTGTCAAACAGAAACTGCTGTCTGCTTGCTAGCGGGAGTTAGCAAGCAGACAACAGTATCTGTTTGGTTGCTGTATGTACAGTCTTGAACTCCTGATGATGGACGGAAAGACCGTCAGAAACATGTAGAGTGTAATTCCAAAATAAAATAATTTGATACATTGGTGCATCTGGTTGGTTTTACTATAGAAACACTAGCTTCATTACACAATAGAAAAAATAAAATCTCTTCATGCAAGACGGATTGAGGATTTGCAAAGAAAGAGGTTTATACGCTGATAGAGAGAAGAACTGGACTTTTTGGTGCATAAACATGCCCTATGATAAAATTTATATCTTTCCTTCAGTGTTCCACAATTTCAGTACGCTTGCGTTATGCCACAGATTCATAAAACCGAATTACTCCTATTCTGAAGCTACATTCGATGACTCAAAAATTCTTTCTTTCTTAGTCTGACCTCTGTCTAACTACTTATTTGGGTGTAGATGGTTATTATTGCACCTGATCACAGTCAAAAGCACAAAAATATAAGTTCGGTAGGACTCTTTTGGACGAGGATCATTCGTAGCAGAGATACATTCCTGACAATACACATTCTTCACAACAGACATCCCTGCCCCGGCGGGATTCGAACCCGCAATTCCAGCAAGCGAGCTGCCCCAGACCCACGCCTTTGACGGCGCGGCCACTGGGTGGGCTGATTCCACAGTTACTTACTTACTTACGTACTTACTACACGGTGCAGAGACCTTCTTGAGGAGCTAACTGGTTTGCAGCTAGTCAAGAAATTCCCCGCATTTCACGGAACGCGAAGGTTCATTACCGCACTCACAAGCGTCCGCCACCTGTCTCTATCCTGGACCAGCCCAATCCAGTCCATATACCCACATCTCACCTCCTGGAGATCCACCATAATATTATCCACCCATCTATGCCTAGGTCTCCCCAGTGGTCTCTTTCCCTCCGGTTTCCCCACCAAGACCCTATACACCCTCATCTCCTCACCCATACTCGCCACATGCCCAGTCCATCTCATTCTTCTCGATTTTATCTCCAGCAAAATCTTGGGTGAGGAATACAAAGATTCCACAGTTAACGAAGATTATTAAAAGTCTTATTTATCTTAGGTTTTAATTCTCAACATTTCAACTGTATTACCGATTGGTAAATAAGGTTACGTGGCAATAATGAGCACCAAAACTGTTGGTTTGCAGTAAAACATGAAACGGGCTGGTTCTTTCAAGGGTGTATTTTTTTTTTTTTTTTACTAAATTGTAAAATGGACAAACTTTCAATGCGTTAATCAACTGTCAAATTTAAGTGTCTGGAATACACCTGAAATAATGGCTAACACTAGCCGAAACATGTAGCCGTAATCACGTCAGTAACAAATATTACAGCTGCGAAATGATCGTTTACCAAACAGCTGAATTTCCTTCATGAACACCGGGAAGCACCAAATAAACACGACTATCAAAACACACACAAATCTAGTTCAAACCACAGCCTTACCACTAGGTTACCCTGTTCAGTAGCGCAGTGGTGAATAAACTAGCCACGTGGTCGTATGACGTGCTGCCACAATGTTCATGTGCTACTCCACGGCTTACAGGTACACAAAATAGTTCTAAAACCACTAAGTTATTAGACCAGTGCCTACTCATTTCGCCAACTGGCAATTTGCAAAGTTATATATTTGTTAAACCTAAAGCTGCATTTTATTTACATTTATTTATTTATGGTTTACTGAAGACGCTCTCAGTAAGTCACACCACATATAGTGTCAAATGATAGTTTGGCAATGAATAATTAAAAGGAAGGAATGTGGAAGGAAGCGATTGGTAAATGCGGTACTATTTCGGAATTTACTTGGAGGGCCTGAGGTTAAACAAGAAAAGCTGGTCTCTGGAGCAAGACACACAGTCGAGTTTGTATGAGAACTTTGCTTCGTGTTTGTGTAATCCCGTATGTTCTTACGTAAACTCAAAATTTGTATAGACTACAATTTGATAAAACGCGCTATGCCTGTAGTTTTAAAAAATATTCTTTCACAAGACTGTCTGGCGAAGAATAGATTACTGACTTCGAAGACGATTCTTCTTGTAATCAGCATATTAATTAGTCCGTTGGTAGCAGAAAGGGCTACAGTATCTGTGGATGATATTACTGGTATTGTCTGAACTTTGCCCAGTAATTGAATTCTTTCAGATTGTATTGAGAGATCCTCATATTTCTGTTTCTGTCCCTCATTATCTCTTGTTCTTAAGAATCTCTATTAATGGAACTCCAAACTTCCGAATGCGATACCTTTCACAATTCGAAACCTAAAAGACTACGTCTGGGTTATTTGCAGACAAAAGTAAAGTACACAGTTCGCGAGTACCAACACCGAAGAAAGGATACATATCTATATAACTTCTACTACTATTACTACTACTACCACCACCACCACCACCACCACCACCACTACTACTACTAATAATAATATTATTATTATTATTATTATTATTATTATTATTATTATTATTATTATTATTATTATTGCAACTACTACTACCACTACCACTACTACTACCACCACCACCACCACCACCACCACCACCACTACTACTACTACTAATAATAATAATAATAT
>Ga0131853_10011731_pt1 | contig 16057 bp, 15 predicted proteins | sample TergutLab28metaG_FD_92764 | JGI IMG/M metagenome (GOLD analysis project Ga0131853, IMG submission 92764) | Labiotermes labralis P1 segment gut microbial communities from Petit-Saut dam, French Guiana - Lab288 P1 (version 2) (version 2) | ecosystem: Host-associated > Arthropoda: Insects >...
CTCGTCACCGTCGATCGACTCGACGACGTCGCCGACGCTCCCGAGGTCGCGGTCCTCTCGCTCGACGCGTTCGGCCGCCCGGTCCCCGACCTGCCGGTCGGGGTCACCGACTACGCGACGGCCGTGCGGGTGCACGGTGACCAGTTCCGCGCTGTCGCGGCGGGGTCCGCGGCCCTCGACGGGCGCGGAGTCGACGACGTCCTCGCCACGGCCTGCGCGGTTGCCGCCCAGCAGAACGTCACCGGCTCGGACCGGGTGCTCTCCGCCCGCACGTGGTCGACGGCCGACGAACTGATCGCCGGACTCGTCTCGGTGCTCGCGGTCGGCGCGTCGCTGGTGCAGGTGTCGAACGCGGACGACGCCGCGCTCGCCCGGCGCGTCGAGTCCGAGAAGGTGACCGTCCGACTCGACGGGTAGCCGCCGCCCATACGGCGCGGGCGACGGCTGTCCGTCTTCGGTTGTCCGTCAGGCCAGCGCGGCGACCGGTGCGGTGCCGGCCGCCCGCCGGGCCGGGAGGAGCGCCGCGATCACGCCGGCGACACCGCCGCCCAGGACGATCGCCGCGAGTGTCGCCCACGGCAGTGCGGTCAGGACCAGGTCGTCGAATCCGAACACCGACGCCGAACCCGTGATGCCGAACGCGAGGCCCAGGGCCACCCCGAGCGCCGATGCGACACCCGCTATCAGCAGCGCTTCCCACAGCAGCAGCGACCGCAGCCCCGACCGGGTCAGACCGAGCGCCCGCAGCAGCCCGGACTCGCGGCGGCGTTCGAGCACCGACAGGGCCATGGTGTTCCCGACGCCGATCAGGGCGATCACCACCGCCACCGACAGCAGACCGGCGACGATCAGCAGCAGGGTGTCGAGGACCGTGTCGAGCGTCGCGCGCATCACGAGCGAGCCGCCCACATCGCTGCCGGGCGCCAATTGGTCGGCGAGCGAGGCGATCTCGTCCTGGACGCCGCGACGCTCGTCGTCGGTGAGACCGTCGGCGAGCCGGATCCACAACTGGTCGGTGCTCACCTGCGACGACAGCGCAGCCAGAGCCCGCTGGTCCACCATCGCGGGCAGGTCACCAGACGCTCCTACGGTGAACTCTCCGCGTCCCGCGTTGCCCGCGAGCGTCACCTGCGTGCCCGACTCCAGACCGAGGTAGCGCCTGTCATCGGCGGACAGCAGTACCTGCTGCGCACCGGGCAGATCCAGGTCGGTCCGCACCGTCGCGCGCACCGCCGCGACGTCCACGCCGTTCATGGTGAGGGTGCGGCCGTCGGGCAGCGTCAGCTCTGCGGTGCCGAGCGGCGCCACGGCGTCGACGCCGTCGGTGGCCCGGAGACGGTCGGTCAGATCGGCGGGCAGTCCGCCGTCCTGCCGTGTGGAGACGCTCACGTCAACCGGGAACTGGTCGTCGACGGCCCCGGGTGCACTGGCCTTCGTGACGGCGATCCCGACGACCAGCGTGCTGGTGAGGGTCACGCCGATCAGCAGCGCCGTCGCCGTCGCGGCGGTGCGCCGAGGGTTGCGGCCGGCGTTGCCCGCCGCGAGCGTGCCGACCGGACCGCCGAAGCGCCCCAGCACCGCACCGACGCGGGAGATCACGGCCGGGATGATCCGCTGACTCAGCATCACGATCGCGACGAACGTGAGCAGGCCTCCGAGGCACGCGATCAGCACCTGCACCGTCGCCACGCCGATCGCGAGAATGCCGCCGCCCACAACCAGCGCGAGTAGTCCGAGGAACCTGCGGGCCCTCGACACCACCACCGGTTCGGGCTTCGATTCCAGCGGCTGCAGTGCCGCCAGCGGTGCCACCCGCGTCGCGGCCCGACCGGGGGCAGACGCCGCGATCATCGTCATCGCGATGCCGACGACCAGTCCGGCGATCACCGTGACCGGCGTGACGGTCAACCCGCGGAGCGGAATCGGCACGTCGGCGGCGGCAGCGATCCGGGCAACCGCCCACGCCGTCGCGACACCGAACCCGACGCCCAGCACCGATGCGACCGCGCCCACGCCCGCGGCCTCGACGCGCACGCTGCGCCGCACCTGCACGGCCGGCGCCCCGACGCAGCGCAGCAGCGCCAACTCTTGGGTGCGGGCCGCGAGGAGCACCGCGAACGTGTTCGCGATCACCAGTCCCGCCACCACGACGGCGATGGCGCCGAACGCGAGCAGCACACTGGCGAGCACGTCGGAATCACCGAGGTACCGCTGCGACGCCAGTTCCGCCTGCCGGACACCGGTTTCCACCGTCGCGTCCGCGGGCAGCGCCGCACGCACACGGTCGGCCAACTGCTGCTGCGTCACCAGCCCGTCGCCCGCGACGCGGATCTCCCGCGCGCCGCCACCCGCCGACCACGCGTTCAACTGGCCCGGCGTCGCGAACACCGTGGTGCCGCCCATGCCCTGCGCGGTGCCGGACAGGTCGACGTGACCGACCACCGTCGCGGTGTCGGTGACCTGGGACTGGCCGCCGAGCGTCGTCACGGTGAGGTCGGCACCGAGCGGTACGCCCGAATCCTTCTCCACCGCAACCTCACCCGGCGCGGAGGGGAAACGTCCGTCCGACAGCGTCTGCCAACGCAGCGCGGCGTCGTCCGATACCGACTGCGCCGAACCCCACGCCGACGGCGCACCGTCGTGTCGCACCCTCACCGCGGTCGAGATGTCCTCGGTCACCGACCGGACACCCGGCACCGCCGAGATCGCCGCGAGATCCTCGGTGCCGCTGACGACGACGTCCGTCGCGGCGTACTGCCCGGCCAGTGAATCCGTCACGCCCGCTTTGAGCGTCGAGTTCAGGGTCAGCGTCGCGACGATGAAGGCGACGGAGATCACGACCGCGAGCGCCGAGGCGACGTAGCGTCCCGCGTGGGCCCGCATCTGCGCCCACGCCAGCCCCCGCATCAGCGGGTCCCGCTGAGGTCGTCGGCGCCGAGGGAACGCATCGTCTCGATCACCGAGTCGGTGGTGGGGCGATCGATCTCGCCGGCGATGCCACCGTCGGCGATCAGCACCACCCGGTCGGCGTACGACGCGGCCACCGGGTCGTGCGTCACCATCACGACCGTCTGCCCGGTCTCCCGGACGCTCGAGCGCAGCAGGTCCAGCACCTCGGCGCCGGTGCGCGAGTCCAGGTTTCCGGTGGGTTCGTCGGCGAAGATCACGTCGGGCTGCGGCAACAGTGCCCGCGCCACCGCGACGCGCTGCTGCTGACCGCCCGACAACTCGTGCGGGCGATGCCCGAGCCTGTCGGTCAGGCCCAGGCGACGCACCACCTCGTCGCGCCAGCCACGCTCGGGGACGCGTCCGGCCAGTCGCATCGGCAGCAGCATGTTCTCCTCGGCCGACAGCACCGGCAGCAGGTTGAACGCCTGGAACACGAAGCCGATCCGGTCGCGCCGAAGTTCCGTCAATGCCTTGTCGCTCAGCCGCGTGATCTCGGTGCCGCCCACGTGCACGCTGCCCGCGGTTGCGGTGTCGAGGCCGGCGAGACAGTGCATGAGCGTCGACTTACCCGAGCCCGACGGCCCCATGATCGCGGTGAACGCACCACCCGCGAAGTCCACGTCCACTCCGCGGAGCGCGCGGACCGTCGTCTCGCCCGATCCGTAGGTCTTCGTCAGGCCCCGCGCCCGCACCTTCTGGTCGTCAATTCTCATGCCGTCGACGTTATGGCTGGTCAGGGGCTCGGCACATCGGAGCGCGGGGCGATCTCGACCAGGCCCACGTCATCCCCGGGACCACACCCAAGTCATCCCCGGGTAGGACCCGGCATCAGCCTCAGCGCCCACTCTCGTGCTCCCCGCGCGGGTTTCCGCCCCTCGGGCGCGGGAGTGGGCGCTCAGGCCGACTATCCACAGCACCCCCGTCATCCCCAGACTTGCCGCCGGACCCGATCACAGGGCAGTCGATGTCGGCGAGCGACCCCAGTCTGCGGGCGTGAACGCCTTCGGAATACACACCCTCGACGAACTTCTCGCCGCCGGAATCCCGCGCGGCACGATCGGCAGTCGCTGCCGCAGTGGGCGGTACCGGCGCGTGCTGCCGAAGATCTACGCCGTCCGGGAGCCGACGATCGTTGCCCTCTGCTGCGCGGTGTCCCGCTGGCAACCGGACGCGGTGCTGAGTCACCGCACGGCCGCGTGGCTGCACGGCTGGACCGGCGAACCGAAGCAGATCGAGGCGACCCTCCCCCGACGGGCTCGTGTCCGGGCTCCCGACTGGATCCGGATCCACCGCAGGGACCTCGACGACGCCCACATCGGCGAGTCCTGGTCGCTGCCGACGGTGTCGCGCACGCAGACGCTGGTGGACTGCGCCGCGGTGATGCCGGCCGACGAGTACGAACGACTCGTCGACGCCGAGCTCGCCCGGTCCGTCGAACCCGACGAGCTTCGGGCAGTGTGCGACGCCCGTCCCGGCCGGTGGGGAAACAAGACGGCGGTCGCGCAACTCGGGTCCGCCGCGGTCCGGGCGGCATCCGAGCCCGAACGTCTGCTGGCGCGGGCGCTCACCGCCCGACGCTGCCCGCTGGCGGTGAACGCACCGGTGGGTCCGTACATCTGCGATTTCGTCGACGAGGTGGGCAGAGTGATCGTCGAGGTCGACGGTCGCGAGTTCCACAGCGCGCCGGAAGTGTTCCGCAGCGACCGGCGCCGCCAGAACTGGCTGGTCCGGCAGGGCTGGCTGGTGCTCCGCTACGCCGCGTACGACGTGCTGGCCGATCCCGACGCGGTGGCAGAGGAGATAGTCGAGTGCGTTCGGCGCCGACGCCATGCCCGACGGTGAGCCGGAGCGCCCACTCTCGTGCATCCCGCGCGGGTTTCCGCCCCGCGAGCGCAGGAGTGGGCGCTCCGAATCAGTCGCAGCTGAGGAGGTCCTGCGGGCGGACGAGTCCGATCTGGAACGCGTACAGCACGGCCTGGACCCGGTCGCGCGAGCCGGTTTTCGACAGAACACGTCCCACATGGGTTTTCACCGTCGCCTCGGACACCACGAACTTCTCGGCGATCTCGGCGTTCGACAGTCCGTGCGCCATCGCCTCGAGTACCTCGACCTCCCGGGGCGTGAGGTCCTCCGGCAGCGCGGGCTGCACCGGTGCGCCGAGCATCGGCCCGACGTGCTGCAGCAGCTTGCGGGTGGAGCGGGCCTCGATGACCGCGTCGCCGCGGTGCACGGTGCGGATGGCGTCGAGCAGTTGCTCGGGCGGCACGTCCTTGAGGAGGAAGCCGCTGGCACCGGCGCTGATCGCGGACATCACGTACTCGTCGTTCTCGAACGTGGTGAGCACCACCACCTTCGGCGAATCGGCCCGCGCTGTGAGCCGGCGGGTGGCCTCGATGCCGTCCATGTTGGGCATCTGGACGTCCATCAGCACGACGTCGGCGGGTGTGCGCGACAATTCCTCGACGCCGCGGGCGCCGTCCGACGCCTCGCACACCACGGTGAGGTCCGGCTGCGAGTCGATCACCATGCGGAATCCGGCCCGCACGAGTTGTTGGTCGTCGACGAGGGCCACGCGGATCATGTCGTCCAGCCTAGGGGGCGACGTAGGGCAGTCTGCTCCGCACCCGATAGCCGCCACCGGCGACCGGTCCGGCGACGAGGGTGCCGCCGTGCAGCTTGGCCCGCTCGGTCATGCCGATCACGCCTTGGCCGCCCGGCGACGGCTCGATCAGTGCCGCCGCCCCGCCGCGACCGTCGTCGGCGACGACGAGTTCGAGTTCCCGCTCGCCCCAGTCCACGTCCACCCGGGCCTGCGCGCCGGGACCGGCGTGTTTGAGGACGTTCGTCAGCGACTCCTGCACGATGCGGTACGCCGTCAGTCCCGCGCCCGCCGACAATTCGCGGCGCTCGCCGGTCACCGTCAGGCCCACGTCCAGGCCGCCGCGCCGCAACTCCGCGACCAGGCTGTCGATGTCGTCGGCGCTCGGCACGGCGGCGAAGTCGCGCGGCCGGTCCTCGCGCAGCACCGACAGCAGCGCACGCATGTCCGTCAGCGCCTGCCTGCCCGTCGATGCGATCGTCTCGAGCGCGGTGATCGCCGCCTGCGGGTCCTGCGCGGCGCTGTACCGGCCGCCGTCGGCCTGCGCGATGACGACGGTCAGCGAGTGCGCGACGATGTCGTGCATCTCGCGGGCGATGCGGGTGCGCTCGCCCAGGGCCGCGAGTTCGGCCTCCTGCGCACGTTCGAGTTCGAGGAGCCTGGCCCGCTCGGCCAGCCCCTCGAACTCCTTGAGCCGGACCCGGCGCAGATCGCCGAACGCCCACACAGCGAGGACGAACACGACGAGGAACGTCGAGGTGACGATGGCCTCCTGCCAGCCACGTCCCTCGTAGGCGAAGTACTCGAGGCCTCCCACGCAGGCGCCCATGAACGCGATCCCCAGCGCGGTGTAACTACTCCATCGCGGGGCGTAGGCCGCGAACGCGTACAGCGCGATGGGCACCGCGAGCACGCTCGGCAGCAGCATGTCGCGGATGAGGAACAGATGCGCGACGGCGAACGCCGCGACCACGAACCCCGACACCACGGTCCGGGACCGGCGCCATGCGAGAGGCACGGTCATACCCAGCGTGATGACCAGCGCGGCCGCACGGTGGTCGGCGAGGGCGTTCGGCAGGCACACCAACGTCAGGAGCGCCGCCTCGGCGCGGTCGATACCGACCGCGTGGGCGGCGCTCCAGCGATACCAGCGCTCACTCAGACGAGATCGGGCCGGGAAACGAGACATGCCGTCAGCCTAGAGTCCGAGTCGACTCCGCGACGTCACCGCTCAGCCGAGCAGCTTGGTGCGCAGGGCCTCGTCCTTCTCGAGCACCATCTGCTCGAGACCGGCCTGGAAGTCGGCCATGCGCTGCAGCAGGGCCGGATCCGACGCGCCGAGGATGCGCGCCGCGAGCAGGCCCGCGTTGCGGGCGCCGCCGATGGACACTGTCGCGACGGGGACACCGGCCGGCATCTGCACGATCGACAGCAGCGAGTCCATGCCGTCGAGGTACTTCAGCGGGACCGGGACGCCGATCACCGGCAGCGGCGTCGCGGAGGCGACCATGCCCGGCAGGTGGGCGGCGCCGCCCGCGCCCGCGATGATGACCTTGAGTCCACGAGCTGCCGCATCACCTGCGTAGTCGAGCATGCGCTGCGGGGTGCGGTGCGCCGACACGACGCCCACCTCGAACCGGATACCGAACTCGGCGAGCGCCTCGGCGGCGGCCTCCATCGTCGGCCAGTCCGAGTCGCTGCCCATGATCAGCCCGACGAGGGGCCCGTTCGATTCAGTCACTTGGTGTCCGCTCCCGTGTGCTCGTTCCAACCGTCAGTCCATTCGGCGTGCGACAGCCAGTGCGCCGCCCGCTCCGCGCGCTCGCGGATGGCCGCCACGTACGCCGCGTCGTCCGGCGACCCCTGGGCGCCGCCCACGACATTGACGTGCCCGATCTTGCGGTCCTTGCGCTCGCCCTTGCCGTACAGGTGCACCTTGACGTCGGGCATCCGCGCGAAGAGGTGGTGCAGGCGCTCGTCCATGCTCATCGCCGGCGCCTCGGGCGCACCGAGGACGTTCGCCATCACGGTGACCGGCGCGATCGGCGACGGATCCCCGAGCGGGTAGTCGAGGACCGCGCGCAGGTGCTGCTCGAACTGCGACGTCCGCGCCCCGTCCTGCGTCCAGTGACCCGAGTTGTGCGGGCGCATCGCCAACTCATTCACGATCAGCCGACCATCGGTGGTCTCGAACAGCTCGACGGCCATCGAACCCACCACGCCCAGCTCGGACGCGATGCGCAGTGCCAGCTGCTCGGCCTCCGCGGCGAGCTCGGCCGACAGGTTCGGGGCCGGAGCGAGCACGACGGCGCACTGTCCGCTGCGCTGGACCGTCTCGACGACCGGCCACGACGCGCCCTGCCCGAACGGCGAGCGGGCAACCATCGCGGACAGCTCACGCGTGAAATCGATCGCCTGCTCGACCATCAGCTCGACACCCTTGTCGAGCTGCTCGGTGACGATGGCCTCGGCCTCGTCGGAGTCGTCGGTGATCCACACGCCGCGGCCGTCATAGCCGCCGCGGACTGCCTTGAGGACGACGGGCCAGCCGTGCTCGGCGCCGAACCGGACGACGTCCTCGGCCCACGTGACCTCTGCGAACGCGGGGACCGGTGCACCCATCTCGCTGAGCTTGCGGCGCATCGCCAGCTTGTCCTGCGCGTACACGAGCGCCTGCGGCGGCGGCTGCACGTTGACACCCTCGGAGACCAGGACGTCCAGGTGCTCGGTGGGGACGTGTTCGTGGTCGAAGGTCAGGGCGTTCGACCCGAGCGCGGCCTTGCGCAGCGCGGCGAGGTCGGTGTGGCTGCCCAGCACGACATCGGAGCTGACCTGAGCGGCGGGCTCGTCGATGCTGCCCGCGAGCACGCGCAGGGTCTGGCCCAGCTCGATCGCGGCCTGATGCGTCATGCGCGCGAGCTGACCGCCGCCGATCATCGTCACCACGGGCATGCCGCTCGGGAGGTCACGCGGAGGGGTGGGCCGCGATTCGGAATCAGATTTGCCGGTCACGACACACCATGGTGTCACGTTCACCCGTGGCGGGTTCTCCCGAGGTCATCCGGCCTGTCGACCCGTCAAGAACCGGATGGATCACGATCCAGCGGATCGATCGAGATCGAGGGTTCGTACAATACTTCGTTGTGTCTTTCGTCGACGCGGCGATGAGCCGAGTTCCGCAGCCCTTCCGGGCCATCGTCCTTCGCCACCATGAGTTGATCAAATTTGCCATCGTCGGCGGAACGACGATGGTGGTCGACCTCGCCATTTTCTACAGCCTGAGCCTGTCGATCCTCGAGCAGAAGCCCGTCGTCGCCAAGGTCATCTCGGGCGTGGTCGCAACGATCCTGAGTTACGTCCTCAACCGTGAGTGGTCGTTCAAGCACCGCGGTGGCAGGGAACGCCACCACGAGGCGCTCCTGTTCTTCACGATCAGCGGCATCGGCGTGATCATCTCGGCGGCACCGCTGTGGATCGCCAACAACGTCTTCGACGTCCGCTCGTCGGTCAGCTTCACGGCGCTCATGATCGTCGACTTCGTCCTCAACTACGTCATCGGCAACCTACTGCAGATGGTCTTCCGATTCTGGGCGTTCCGCCGCTGGGTGTTCCCCGAGGAGACCACCGCCCACGAGGCGATCGAGGAGCCGGAGCCGGCCGAGCTCACCGACGAGGACCCCAGCCACATCTAGCGCGGCTCGTGCACGCCGGTCACGCGAGTAGGGATGTCGTCGCGGGCGGGCGCGAGGAACACCGCGAACAATGCCGGACGGCGGCGCTGCAACTCGAGACGGCCTCCGTCGGCCTCGACGAGCGCCCGCGCCAACGCCAGCCCGACACCGGTGGACCCGGCCCCCGAGAATCCCCGGTCGAAGATGTGGGGCGCCAGCTCGTCGCTCACACCCTCGCCCTCGTCGGACACCTCCACGCACACGCGTGATCCCGCGGCGGAGCCCCGTCCCGAGACACCCGACACCAACCGCACCGACACCGTGCAGGTCCCGGCGCCGTGCTGCAGGGCGTTGTCGATCAGCACCGACACCGCCTCCCGCAACCGCGATCCGGTCGCTTTGGACGTCAGCCGCGGCTCACCCCGCAGCCGCAGCACTCGACCCGCGTCCTTGAACGGGACCTGCCAGTCCGCCACGACGCTCGCGAGCTCCCCCACCACCGACACCGGCTCCCGGTTGGCGGCGCCGCTGTCGCGCGACGACCGCACCAGGTCGTCGACGGCGACGGTGAGCCGGTCGACCTGGGCCATGGCCTCCTCCGCCTCGTGCACCACGTCGGGATCCGAGTGCCCCGACAGCTCGTCCAGCCGCAGGCGCACCGCGGTGAGCCGGCTGCGCAGCTGGTGCGACACGTCGGCCACGAGCGAGTGTTCACGTTGTAGACGCCCGGAGATCTCGACGGTCGCCGAATCCAGCACATCGGAGACGCGGTCCAGTTCGGGGATGTCGTGGCGGCGGGAATCGGGGCGGAAGTCGCCCTCGGCGAGACGCGCGGCCCGCTCGGCGACGTCCTTGAGGGGGTCGGCGAGACGCTTCGCCGTCACCACCGCGACACCCGCGCCCGCACCCATCGACGCGAGCACCAGCAGCGTCACCGCGCCGACGGCCTGCCGCTGCAGGGTCCGCATCCGATCCGACGGCACCTCCAGGCGAAGCGACCCGGAGGTCCCCATCGACAGCGACTCGACGAGCGGGGACGGAACCGAGGCCGCACCGATGTCCAGTCGCGCGGCGCCCTCCTCCGGTGTCGGATAGACGACGACCAGCTTGCCGCCCTCCGGCACGACCAAGCGCAGCGACGTGGTGTCGAGCCCGTTCTCGACGACGCCCGCGTTGCCCTCCTGCACGATGATCTCGGCCGCCATTCGGTCGAGCCGGCTCTGGAGGTCGCTGCGGGTGAAGTCCTCCACCCACAACCAGGCGGTGTAGATCAGCGGGACGCCGAGCAACAATCCGGTGAAGATGACGACGGCAAGGATCGACTGCAGAATTCTGCGACGCACGGCGAGGGGGACCTAGTCGGTGTTGATGCGGAATCCGACGCCCCGCACGGTCGCGATCCGCCGATCGGCGCCCGCGCCCTCGTCGCCGATCTTCCGGCGCAGCCAGGACATGTGCATGTCGAGGGTCTTCGAGCCGCGGAGTTCCACGTCGCCCCAGACCTCCCGCAGGATGGTGTCGCGCGAGACGACCTGGCCGGCGTGCTCGAGCAGCACCCGCAGCAGCTCGTATTCCTTGTTGGCGAGCGTGACTTCGGAGCCGTTGACGAGAACCCGTCGCGCCGCGGGCTCGAGCCGGATCCCGGCCACCTCGACGACGACGTCCTCCCCACCGCCGCTGCGGCGCAGAAGCGCGCGCACGCGAGCCATGAGCTCGGCGAGCCGGAACGGCTTGCCGACGTAGTCGTCGGCGCCCGCGTCGAGGCCGACGACGAAGTCCACCTCGTCGGTGCGCGCGGTGAGCATCAGCACTGCCAGGTCGAGGCTGTGCGCCCGCAACTGGCGGCACACCTCGAGCCCGTCCATCCCGGGCAGACCGAGGTCGAGGATCAGGAGCTCGAAGTCACCGGTCAGCGCCCGCTCGAGTGCGGACGGTCCGGTCTGTTCGATCGTGACGGTATAGCCCTCACGGCCGAGTGCACGCGACAGCGGAGCGGCGATAGCCTCGTCATCTTCGGCAAGCAGTACGGCGGTCACGACGACAGCCTACGGTCGGTTTCGCCCGCGCGGTTCGATTACCAGCCTTTCCGGTGATCCCGGCGTTCTTCGCCGCCGGCGCCGGGCCCCTCGTCCGCTCGTCGGTGGTACTCGTCGTGGCGGGGATCCCGGTAGTGGTCACGGTAGGGGTCGTGGCTCGTGGAATCGAAGACCTGGTGGTACAGCAGCGAATGCACCTTCTGCACCTCGGGGATGTCGTCGAATTCGAGCGGGTCGTCCGACGACGCGACGATCATGAGCGTTCCGGTGCGCAACATCCGATCGACGGGTCCGTGCCGGAACTGCACGTTGCTGATCCGGTTCATCGGAATGTCGATGCCGGTGTGGGTCATCACGCCGTGCCGGATCATCACGCGCCGGTCGGTGACGATGAAGTGCGTCGACTTCCAGCGCAGCACCGGTACGAGGACCTTCCACACCACGACGGCCAGCCAGGCGATCGCGATCACGATCGACACCACCGTCACGGCACCGCCGGTCAGCTCCGACTCCGCGAGACCCAGCAGGAAGCCCAGAATCGCGGTGGCGAGCACGAAGATCACCGACGGGACGATGAGCACCTTCCAGTGTGGGTGCCGGTGCAGCACCAACTCCTCGTCCGCTGCCAGGGCGTCCTGTGGGTATCCCATGCGGAAAGTGTGACAGGTCGACCTGGCGACGGCCGATCAGGCGGGATCGGGGACCGGGGACTTCTCCGTCGGTTCCGGGGATGTCTCCGTCGACTCCGGGGGCGACACGGCCGTGGGATCGCCCGTCCCTCCGGCGACCGACCCTCTGATGAACACGTCGGCCCACCGGGTCGACGGGTCGATGTCGATCAGGAACGCCTTCACCAGCAGCGACATCGGGATGGCCAGGAGCGCGCCCAGCGGGCCGAGGACCCAGGCCCAGAAGACCAGGGCCAGGAAGGTGGCCGTCACGGACAAGCCCACCGCGTCACCGACGAACTTCGGTTGGATCACCGACTGGATCAGCACGTTGATGACGCTGTACACGACCACCACGATGATCGCGAGCCTCGGCCCACCTTCGAGCAACCCGAGGGCGGCCGGCGGCGCGAGACCGAGGATGAAGCCGATGTTGGGGATGTAGTTCGTGATGAACGACAGCAGCGCCCAGAGCACCGGCAGCGGGATGCCCAGCCACCACAGCGCGGCACCGTCGATGACGGCGACGATCAGGCCGAACACCGTCGACACGATGAGGTAGCTGCGGGTGCCCGACGCGAACGTCTCGATGGCGTAGGCGATCTCGGGGCGGTGCCGGGTGACGACGGCCAATCGATCGTGCATCGACATTCCGTCGAAAGCCATGAACAGCAGCAGCGCGAGAACGAAGAACAAGTTCGAGAAGACGCCGAGCAGCCCCGAAACGGCGGCCTCCGCCAAATCGATCGCCTTGCCGAAATCGACTCCCGACAGGGCATTCTGGATCTGGTCCGATCCGATCCCCCACTGATCGAGTTGATCGCGGACGTCGTCGAGCACATTCTGGGCATCGTCGGCGTACTGCGGCAGCAGCGTCGCGAACTGGGCAACCGAGATGGCCAGGGAACCGACGAGGCCGAGCAGAATCGCGTACACCGCGATCAGCGCACCGAGCATCCCGATCCAGCGGGGCCATCCGCGCCGCCGAACCCATTCCTGGATCGGCTGCACCGCGATGGTCAGCATCAATGCCAGGAACACGGGGCCGAGAATTCCGGCGAACGACTTCATGCCGGCAATCGCAACCACTCCGCAGGCCAGCACGAGAAGGACTATGAGGCCGCGCGGAATTGCCCAGTCCGAACGATTCGTCGGATTCGGCGGTGTCCGGTGATTCGTCTTTTCCTTTCGGTCCTTCCGATCCTTTCGACCGCCGCGTTCGAGGAGGCCGACCCCCCGACCCGGCCGATTCATCGCATGGCGCGACGCATGAGGAAGGGCGAAGCGACGACGATGATGCCGTAGAGGATCATCCAGACACCGACGACGATGACGAAGACTCCGAGTGACAGTTCCGGCTGCAGCAGCACGATCGCACCCGCGACCACGCTGATGATGCCGAGAATGATGCCGACCGCCCGATTACCGGGTACCTCCGACGCACCCGCCACGATGTCGAGCACACCCCGGAACACCCACCATGCGCCGATGACGAGAGTGATGATCACCAGTGTTTGGAGCGGGCTGCGGAGAACGAGGAATCCGAGCAGGATCGCCAGCGCACCCGAAAGACCCGTCAACGTGCGGGCCGACGTCGACGCACGGACCTCGGCGAAGGACCGGACGATCTGGATGATGCCGAACGCGAACACCTGGATCGCGATGAGCACCGCGACGACGAAGAGGGTCGCGTGGGGCCACACGAGGACCGCGCTCCCGAGACCGAGAGTGAGCAGCCCGAAGACGACCGTCAATCCGGTCAGGAATCGACCGGCCGTCTCGAGATCACGGGCCTCGGCGGCAACCCACCCGCCGCCCGCCGTTTCGGACATTCCCTGTTGAGCATTCATCTCTATGCCTCCACCGCCCGAGAATTGCTGGATCAGCGTCAAAGTAACAGCAAACGGCGCTCCGCGAGCGATTGCGCACAGACACAATTCACAACTGCGGGCCCGACAGCGTTTTCACCCGCCGGGGGTGAGGATTCGTGGCCGAAATCCCCGAAAACTCCAGTCGATGGATTGGCTCCACCCGCGTGGATTTCTCCACCAGTCGAAAGGGGAACGGCAATGACCACGACCACACCGACGACTCACTCTTCGGGCGGTGGCGCAAAACAGGGATTCGCGGCGGGTGCGTCGATCGCTGCGGCGATCATCCTGATGACCGTCGGAATTCTGCAGATCTTCCAGGGAATCTCGGCCCTGGCCAAGGACGACGTCTTCGTCGTCGGCCCGCAGTACGTCTACCAGTTCAACCTCACCGCGTGGGGCTGGATCCACCTGATCCTCGGCATCGTCGTCGTCCTCATCGGCCTGGCCCTGCTGACGGGCGCGACGTGGGCACGCGTGTGCGCGATCATCATCGCGGCACTGTCGATCATCGCGAACTTCCTGTGGATCCCGTGGTACCCGATGTGGTCGATCCTGATCATCGCGCTCGACATCGTGGTGATCTGGGCCGTCTCCGCGTGGGACACCGAGAGGGCCTGACGCTCACACGGCACGCAGATGGGTGATGTCGCCGGCCGATACCGCGACCGGCGACTCACCTTCTGCCTTGATCACGATCCGTCCCTCGACGTCGACGTCGGTCGCAACGCCAACGAGCTCCCGGTCTCCCGGGAGCTCGGCGCGTACCAGGCGTCCGAGGGTTCCGCACCGTTCCCGGTAGGCGGCCGCGAGATCGTCGACCTTCCACCCGGCGCTCTGCCACTCGCGCCACCGCCCCGCCAGCTCACGCAGCATCGCGCGCACCAGGACGGTGCGGTCGGTGACGGCCGCGCCCTCGAGGGCCAGCGACGTCGCGGTCGGCACCGGCAGTTCGTCCTCGGTCAGGCTCACGTTCAGCCCGACCCCCACGACGACGGTGGGCACCGGTCCGGTCGAGGCCACCTCGGCCAGGATTCCCGCGACCTTCCGCCCGTCGATCAGGACGTCGTTGGGCCACTTCAGTTCCGCGTCGACCTCGGCGACCTTGCGCAGCGCGTCGACCACCGCGATGCCCGACAGCAACGGCAGCCACCCGATGTCCGACAGGTTCATCCCAGGCAGGTCGAGGACCGCAGACACGGTGACCAGGGCGCGCGGGGCGCTCACCCACGGCCGCGCGTGGCGGCCCCGGCCGCCCGACTGGAATTCGGCGATCAGGACGCTGCGCGCGTAGCCCGGGCCCTGTGGCCGGGCGAGCAGATCGGCATTGGTGGAGCCGGTTTCCGCCACCACGTCCAGACGCGACCAGAAGGCGTCGGGATCACCGCCCGCGTCACGAACCAGCGCGCGTCGGAGCGCGGCGACATCGAGCGGGGGGCGGTTCAGATCGGTCCACATTCGTCCAGCCTAGGATGCGACTGGAAAGTGACTCGCCAGTAGCTTAGGTTGAATAATTCAACGCAACCCGACCTCACTCGACGGACCCCCGGGAGACCTGGTTAAGCTCACTTGCCATGACCAGTGTGCAGGAGCCAGCCGCGGCGGAGGCGGCGAATACCCCGGATATCCACACGACGGCGGGAAAGCTCGCTGACCTGCGGAACCGCCAGGCGCAGGCAATGCAGCCGATGGGCGAAGCTGCCATCGAGAAGGTACACGCGAAGGGCAAGATGACGGCCCGTGAGCGCATCCAGGCGCTCCTGGACGAGGGCTCGTTCGTCGAGCTCGACGCCCTGGCCCGGCACCGCAGCACGAACTTCGGCCTCGCCGACAACCGTCCCCTCGGCGACGGCGTCGTCACGGGCTACGGCACGATCGACGGCCGCGACGTGTGTGTCTTCTCGCAGGACGCCACCGTGTTCGGCGGCAGCCTCGGCGAGATCTACGGCGAGAAGATCGTCAAGGTCATGGACCTGGCGCTCAAGACCGGCCGTCCGCTGATCGGCATCAACGAGGGCGCCGGCGCCCGCATCCAGGAGGGCGTCGTCTCGCTCGGCCTGTACGGCGAGATCTTCCACCGCAACGTCCAGGCCTCGGGTGTCATCCCGCAGATCTCCCTGATCATGGGCCCGGCCGCGGGTGGCCACGTCTACTCCCCCGCGCTGACCGACTTCGTGGTCATGGTCGACGAGGCCAGCCAGATGTTCGTCACCGGCCCCGACGTCATCAAGACCGTCACCGGTGAGGACGTCACCATGGAGGA
>Ga0131853_10011732_pt1 | contig 16056 bp, 11 predicted proteins | sample TergutLab28metaG_FD_92764 | JGI IMG/M metagenome (GOLD analysis project Ga0131853, IMG submission 92764) | Labiotermes labralis P1 segment gut microbial communities from Petit-Saut dam, French Guiana - Lab288 P1 (version 2) (version 2) | ecosystem: Host-associated > Arthropoda: Insects >...
CCCAGCCTCCTGTAAAATGGGTACCGGGTCTTTCCCGGCGGTAAAGTGCGGCCGGGGCGTGCTGCTGACCACTCACCCCCTTCTAGTGCCGCGGTCATGGAAGAGTAGAGCTATACCTCTACCCACCGGGCCTGTAACGGGATCACTTTACTTTTACTTGTAGACTGTGGATGGTGGCTGTATGATCTTCATTAGTTGTCAATAAATAACCAGAGATACTTTTAGTGCTATCGTGTGTGTGTGTGTGTGTGTCCCAAGTGCTGAGTAGAAACGTATTTAAAGATTACTTAAAGACGAGTAAAAATTACTATGGAACAGAGTGGTTGTGTTCTAATTACAAGGATTACAGGGCCGCATCCATACTCCCCTTTAATGTTGCCATATATGTTTCTCAATATCTGCCAGTTACCGCCTGCTGGCATTCTAAACCTCTGTATATATGCCCAAATATATCTGGACCCTATAATAGCTATACGGAAGCCTTAAAAATTGCCCGTTATAGCGGACAAAAAACCCGCATTTCTGAGCGGCTACTGGCTGTGCAAAATGCCCCATCTGCCTTTTACACTGCCTATAAAAAAAACCTTAAATCATGCCTATTAGAATTGCTACACACAGTGTATGTGAAATTCTTGGAGACGTGGCAGGAATGAGTTTCCCACACCAAAACAAGGAAACACATTTACGTCAGTGTATGTCCACAAACAGTTTTCGAGCTACAGCCCCTAAATTTGCTCGAAATCAATCCTCTAGAATTGTATGAGTCTTAGTGCTTTCAGCTGCAATTGCACACAAGGAGACACTTCACCAACGCATCTCTGATGTTTGTCAAACCATTCATAACTGCCCTGGAACCCGCGACCTTCCGGCTTGTAGCGCAGTGCTTCAAACACCTGCACCACCGCGCGCCCCTCTAAACATAGTAAAGGTGAAGGTAAAGCGAAACCGTTACAGGCCCGGTGTGGCCCAAAGGGTGGGTAGGGGTATAGTTCTAGTGTTCCATGACCGCGGCACTAGAAGGGGTGAGTGGTCAGCAGCACGCCCCGGCCAAACTTTACCCCCGGGAAAGAGCCGGTACCCATTTTACAGGAGGCTGGGTGGGCCCCAGGGCCGGTCTGGACGGGCGGAAAATCTCGTCCCCCCCCCGAGATTCGATCCCGGACCATCCAGCCCGTAGTCAGTCGCTATACCGACTGAGCTACCCGGCCCATCTAAACATAGTACTTCAGGAAAATACGAGTTAGACGTGTAGGGAAAAAATGAATTTTGCTACTCCTGTTGAAGTCCGTGATTAATGAATATGGAAACAGAGTTGGCATAAATTTGGCTTCAAGTGACGCAGCTGACATTCTAGGGACACGCTTCAATCCCACAGTTAAAACGCAAAGAAATGCGTCTTAACGAAATAATGTTAATGAAAGAGTGTATTTAAATATTTTGAGAGGAACTGGCGTTTATTTAATGACAATGAATTTGTTTTATTGCGTTAAATGAAGGAGCGTTGACGTGTTCAGCCGCAGTGGTGGTGGAGTTTAGAGGTGCATTCTGGCCATCAACCTTTAAGAAATCAAGAAAACCGTGAAATATCAGACAAAATATTCACTGCGTGATCGAACGTGATGTGTGGTTTGGGAGTCACGACAATTATCATTGACGTCCGAAGTGACAGAGTATGTCACGAAAGTGCAATGTGCAATTGTTTTGGAATTGTGCGTGATTTCAGGCTTCTACCGCGAAGTACATGAGAACTGCCATCATGTGGACTGTTAGGCAGCGAGTAGTTCCTTGTCGACGTTTCAGGGCAACCTATCGGTCCAAGCTGCAAGAGTCAAGAATCCAATAAATTATTTGCTTACCTTTTTTCAAACTGTCAAATTAATACATATTCCAGTATGTAGGCGTAAATTTTAAAAAATTCACATTTCTGTCCTTTACCCTTCCACCCGCGTGTCTAATATAGAACTCCGAAATATATTACAAAATTTCTTTCCACCTCTTCTTACCGATATGTTAAAGCGATGTTCAAATATTAACACTTTGCAGTCCAAATTATTAACGTGAAATCCAACAGTCTGGTCGGAATTAATTTTACAGGAAGTTACTAATCTTCGAATTTCAAAAGCAGCCATTTTTATATCAGGAGCTTAGCGAAAATCAATATAAAACACTGTAAAATAATTTGTCCATTTGAGTTCGACAATGGAACTGGTACAGGAGAAAGCGCTGTCGAGTGCAACTCGACATTGGACCGATACGGATTAAGATAGAGATTTCGAGGTAATTCACACTTTCATTCCCAATTTCATTTTACAAAACTTCTTAGTTTTGGCTAATACATATTGCGACCCTGAAAAGGATATCGTATAATACAGGTTCAGTAAGTGAGACATGACACTTCTGCACCATATTCCATACTTCCATATCGGCACCTTGTCAGTGTTCGAACCATTACCACATCTTAGATCATCAAATGACTGTCAGTGATATGTCCCTAATTTTAAGATTATAAACTTGTAAATTTTCCTATTTCATTCAGCATAAACCCACAATTATAAGTCGCTGTAGAATGCTGTGTGGTCGGGAGGCCCTGGCTTCTTATCTCGGACCGGAGGCATGCTATTCTACCAAGAGTACTTTCGTATTTCCCTCAGTTCTTCCAGACGGGCGATGAAATAAAATAGACGTAACTTGAACCATAGAACGATCACTTCGTGCTGCGTGCTGCCTATTGGAGATTCACAGACAGGTCTTCCTTGTCAAGTAAACAAGCGTCGATGTTAAACGAGTCTTCTTGAACAAGAGCTGTTTCTACGTGAATACAGAATGACGCGAAAGTCATTTCACACTAGAGGCAGCCTTTGTAAACATTGTGTGTCAGGGGAATCTTGCCCCATGCTGTCTACAGGCTTCTATGTCATTGCGCTTGGGGTGGGCTCTAGTTTTCAGGTGCGCTCGCAAAATTGCCACGAGCAGCAAATCTTTTCGTCACGTTTCTGTCCTTCCTTCCCTCCGTCCTTCCGTCCGGATCGAAAACTTGGCTGACCCAAGAGGATTTTAATTAAATTTAGTATTTGAGGATTTTTTCGAAAATCTTTACACAAAATTCACATTTCATTAAACTCTGACAAATATAACGAGTACTTTACATGAAGACTTGACCAGCCTCGTGATCTAGTGGTCAGAGTATCTGACTACTAATCATGAGGTCCCGGGTTCGATTTCCGGCTCTACCGTGGTAATTTTCCCTGAAGAGGAGGATTCCCACGGTGACCATGGTCTGGGTAGGTTGGTAGAATTTAGGTTTAAGGGCCCTCCTAGCACTACAACCTCCTATATCACTACTCACATCATCGGGACAACGTAACTGCGCCTCATGGGCTTCCCAAACTCAGAAGTCGGTTACACTCCTGCCATGCCCAAAAAATGAAGACATATGCACAAATATGATCACATCTCGCTGAATTCGTCTTAGAATGAGAAAAGTTTAGACATAGGTTGTAGAGAAAATCAAAACATACTTTGTGCTCAGTAAATTATGTGAAAATCCTGTTGTTTGTGAGATAATTTGGAAAAATACGATAGAGCCAGACAGACCACAGATGACAAACTAATACGGTGCATGTGCTTTGCATCCTAAGGCTACAGACATGCACTCACAATATGTAACACGTATTGCTTTCCTACGGCAAAAATGGTTACGCGAACGCACCTCACTCTTACGTTTATACGTGCATTACCTGTCTGATTGAATAATGTATATAACCACTTCTTGACTTAGGTGTTTCAGAAGTTTGTCTAATATGTTGTGGAGGAATACTGTCTTCTGGGATGTGACTGTATGCCGTCACGCTACAGAAGACATTAATAGTTACTTTAGAGTCGATCTTATGAGGTAATGTCTCTGTACGGTTTATGAAGGCGTGGGAAGGAGCAGAGGTAAACATTCTGTTATTCTTAACCTCGGCACTAGATTGGATTGAGTGATTGGTTTCACGCTCAGGCTGCATTGCTGCCTTAAAAATGGCCATTGGTACCTATTGGATAAGAGGGTAGTTGGGCCCCAAAACTGCCTCCACTACGCTTTTCGGATGGGGAACCTTCAAATCTTACACGAACTAAACTAGAGTGCAGTGTATGTACTTGTCTAACACAACTTTATTTGATGGTAGATATATGTATAGAATTTATTACATGAATAACAACTACATGTTTCGGCACTTGACATTAGCCATCTTCAGGTTGAGAAAAGAAAAAACTAGTAAGCAGCTATACTCGACTTATGTGGGTTGTATACTGTGGGGAGGTAAGAGGTGAGGTGGGCCCGAGATCTCGCATGTGTTATGTAGGATGGGCGGTGTGGGTACATGAGGGGACTCTGCTATTTTATGTTGTGTCTAGGTTAATGTAGTTAGATTTACGGTATCATCTTATGTTTGTAGAAATTATATGTACATATACACTTAACTCGTATACATACAGTGTGCAATCTTACATAAACGTAGTTTCTATAGTTATAGTGGGTTCATTGATCAAATCACTTTGTTATTATATTTACTATTACAATATATCACGTTTACAACCTTATGCTTACACGAACCATTTATATCGGTTAGTAAGATTATACGCACTAATCGCCCCCGTGCCGATAATGCGCACGTAGAAACAGCAAAATATGTAATCAACAAAACTTCCATCATTAATGCCAGTAGACATTAATAATTGTACTTACTAATGCTTGACGGTGGGTAATTTCTTTCGGAGATCAACGGATCCTAAGCAACGTGTAAATGTAAAACAAAATTTTGAAATAGATCTCTGCTTCAAGCGGAGGCAAGAGGAAGTACATGAAATGTTTTAGCTTCCCTTGGCCTCCGCTTGAGGCAGCACTAAATTTTTAACGTTAGTATTTTTTGTGTTAAAACAATTTTTTTTTAAGGAATTAATAAAAACAAAAGAGACTGTCATCCATGACGAATTACAAGCCTTCAAAAAATGTCTGTCTTGAAGAGATCCGTTAGGTAGTTCAGTTAATTATGATGTGGCAAACAAACCTCACCTTATTAATATATATATATATATATATATGATAGATCGATTAAAAATAATTGATTAATTAAGAACATAAATCATCATATGTCACAAAGTTTCAAATAGGATGCACTGACCTAGTGCATTGAATTTACGTATGTGCTACCTTCAGCCGGCTAACTCAGTTCGTACAGTGATTGGGTTACGAGCTCGATGACCAAGGAATCGTGGTTTGACTCGAGGCTCGGGCAAGATATTTTCTCTTCTTTGCATGTCCAGACCGGCTTTGGACTTCACCAGATCTACTATTTAAACGGATATGGACGGTTTTTTCCCACACGATAATATCTTCAGTGCCGGCATAAGATTAAGAATGCGTGGAGGTATGACTCCACCCCTGAATATGTCTTCATGTTTTGTACAGGGGAAAACTTTACTCTTTTATGTGCTGCATCTTCGACAGGTGCCATTCTTCCATACAGACGGATAGTGTAACCCCGGTTGACCCACGATCTCAGCCTCTCTCTTTCTGGATGCTTGGTGCAGGAGAGGGAGTAGAACTTGTAAGAATCAGTGCAGCGAGGCCCCCCTGCTGATCAAATAAGTGGCTTATTATTTAGCTAACTCAGGGTCCAGAGTACAGCAGTTTCCAAATAAGTTGGCCTCTCCGAAAGGTGGACGGGAGTCACAAAAACTATTTGAACTCGTGCCACAAACTATGACTAAGTTTGCATACAAAATATATGGACGTGCATCCCACAGCAACAACTTTAAACGTTTCAAGTAGAGGGTTAACAAGCTTATAAAATCGAAAAGTACAATTTGCTTTCACTAGGTTAAAAAACTTCGACGTACTTTCAAATCTTTGATTTTCTTCTGGGTTGGAAACCTCAAAATCTTGTATTTGAATATAAACATTTCGGACAAACGTGTTGCTTCCGTGTTCAGAGTATTTATTATGCGTATCGCTATCCCTATACAAAATAAACAGCTGTTCTTCAAAACAGGGTCAGAATTTCTACTCCGTGAGGACATAAATTTAACATTTTTTTTTGCATAGAATTCCTTGAAATTCTTCGGAGGCCCGTGTTCAATCCCAGACCTGTCCATGTGCCATCTGGCATTTTGACAGGTTTCTCTCCAAGTACTTCAGGTCTCCTCAGTCAGTAACATTCCACTAATTCTGCACACTTCTGTTCATATTAATACTAATTATAACAGCAGTACAAGCGGACGAAACATGGAATGCATTAAATAGGCAAAGACCTTTCGGATATTAGGGCTCATTGGACAGAAGAAAAGAGCTGTCATTTTGTATTTTTTCACCTGCAATATGACGTTCCTTGTGTCGTCATTTCTCCCACGCTTTTTCCTCTCACCTAAACTTCTACTATCGATTCTGCCTGTCTCTCTCTTTCTCTTTCTCTATTCTAAAATTCATATTTCAAAGGTTTATGAGAAAAAAAACAGTGTTGCAGACAGTGTATAAACACAAGAAAGACGAAGCAGTAGGAGGTTGACAGAAGTACACAACAGTGTGATTCCCAGTTTTAAAACTTTCCAAAATCTTAGGTCTAAAATGTTGTTGTTTTGAAAAAGGGTTTTGTGGATAGGGCGTGTAGCAGAGATGGCGGAGATGACAAAATTCAATCGAAAAAATAAAGTGGAAAAAGAGACTTAGAAGACGCAATGTAGACGGTAGATAATATTAAACTTGATCTTGAAGAAACATGGCGTTAACAACCCACCCCATCTAGCATCGAGGTTAAAGAAAGAGTGGAACTCTATATCTACGCCCGCTCTGGGCCATTGTGGCCTGTTCTAGGGTCAAATTTTAGCTTTAATTATTCTAGGTCAAGGATTGTGTTACAAAATATCTACAGTGGTTTGATGTCTTGCATCCTCCATCTTCAGTGTATAAAATGGAAGCAACCTATTCTCTCTAAGTTCTGGCATTACAGCCCCTAAGAACTCAATCTATAGTCAACGCCCAAAGGAATTAGACTTTCACCTCACATGGTTGAAATTTATACAGGGTGTGTCTAAAATGCTTGGACAAACTTCAAGAGTGAGTTCTTCGTACTAAACCAACGAAAAATGGCAATTTAAAGTCCTTATTTACAAACGAATACTAAAACTATGTAATATTTTATTTGCAATTCACATCATACATTTAACAACTGTCTAGTTCCTATATTTTCATCAAGTCACAGTTCAAAACAAATGCTCAGTCTGAATCAATGCACGCATTCGCACGTCTGATCACTGGGTGTCGCGTCCTTTCAAAGGTCCTGGGGTGCTTGCGCATGTTTTGACAGCCATTAGCATGCTTTATTCTGGGCAATTTCTTTTTCAAGATCAGTGTATCATAAACAGCTCGTAAATAAGAAACAAACGTTGAAATCCACAGTCCTGCCTCAAGCGGGGGCAAAGGGAAGTACATTAAATATATTAGCTCCCCTTGGCCTCCGCTTGAGGCAGCACTGTCAATTCTTAAATTTAACCTACTTTATTAAAAAGCGTTTTTTGAAAGGAACTAATAAAACATGGGGGATTGTCATTGATTCCAAATCATACGCTCTCTAAAACTGTCTTTCTTTCGTTAGTTCAGTAGATCATGTGACAATCAAACCCACCGTATAACATATATGATGATGCTGATGCTGATGCTGACGATGGTGTATGGTCAGACCCGCGATTAAAGTTTGGAACAATATATATCTTCTCAGGGCAAAAAACGTTAACTTTTGTAAGTTGTACCTGCTGCCGTGTTCATGCGCAGCGACGAAAGATGGAACCCTGCTAGTCCCATATCCGTTAATACTCCCTCTCAGAACCTGACGGATCAAGTGTATACTCTTATCTCGTATTTCTTTAAGATATGAAAACCTCCAGCTCAGCTCTGGGACCTTCTCAGCTTCATATTAAATGGATGCTAGGAGCTGTTCCTCTGGGGACGCGAAAATGACCACTCATTGCCGACCTGAAGAATGAGTGGAGCTACACTTTTCTTCCCCTACTCTGCGTCTGTATGGCATGTACAGGAGCAACTGTCTAACTAACTAATTAACTAACTGCATGGAGAAGGGTCCTTCTTGAGAAGCAAACAGGTGTTCAACTAACCAAGAAATTCCCCGCATTTTACAGAACCCAAAATTTTAGTATCAAATTCACAACATCCAGCCATCTGTTCCTATTATGAGCCAGATCAATCCAGTCCATACCTCCCATCTCACTTTAAGTTCCATTTTAATATTATCTGCCCCTCTAAACCTGGGTCTTCGAAGTGTCTCTTTCCCTCAGGTTTCCCAGTCTAAACCCTGCATGCATCTCTTCTCTCCCCCATAAGTTCTAAATGTCCCCGCTCTTTTCATACAAGAACTTTTAACAATATCTGCAGCTAGGCATTCCAAAAGGCCTCTTTTTTCAGATTTTGTGATAAACATAAGTATTTCTCATATCACCCCGTTTAATTCAATCATGCTTATGGTGTCAGCTACATAACAGATGAACGTTGTGGGCCTTTTAGCCAATACGATGAACCATATTATATCAGTCACGATATATGAAAGCAGCTCATTTCCACATCATTTCACTTTCCTCCAACTTCACCGTTCAGAAATAATCCTACGTCTTAACAACTACGGTTATAACATAAAGGTACTCTTTGTGAAGCAATGTGTAAGGTTAATGTTTTTGAGAAGGCTGTACCTTACCCGTGGCCTGCTGATAATGACTCTCTATTAACACCAAGCCAGACATTGAAAATGGCCGACAAATTGAGCGTAACAAAACAGCATCATCTCCTTTTCATTATGCTGCACTGTTGGTGCATAAAGATTATAAATGGGGTTAGGAGACCCACATTAGGCTCTTTCTTTTATTACATCCCAGTTCGTTTTAATTGCGTCGACTTGTTCATTGATGGGATGGATGTGTGGGCTTGTGCCACTCACTTGTGCCCCCGGGGGGGGGGGTGCAATCTGGTTACCAAGCAAGTCATTTCAGGTATGTTTACCCTACCCGCTTACCTTTAGCGTTTGTTGGTATCATGAAATCTTAGCAATTATTGCTCAAAATATGTCAGTAGATCATTAAATAGACCTAAACAAACAAATAAACACTTTCGTAACAGAATCCTTCTTTAGAATCTCACTAGCTGATCATTAAATCTCCACCTGACCCTTCCCCCTCCTATTTCTGAAATCCAACATTCCTTTACCATATTCATACCAGCTGATACTGGTGGTTCTCGTCCTGAATCAGATACATTGAATATACAAATTCATACCGTGTTTAAGGTTTATATTAATATTATCCTCCGATCTATAACTATATTATTCTAGCAGACTTTTCTTCAAGTTTTCAAACAAACAATTATATATGCCTTGCTCATATCTTCGATGCCTGCTATATGTCCCGTCCATCTCATCCCCTCTAATGCTATTCGATGGGCAGTACAAATTGTGAAGCTTGTCATAACGCAACTTTCTCCAGCCTGTGTGATTTCCCAGCTCGTATGACGAAATATCCTCCGTAATATCCTGTTCTCGGTTTCCCCCACCATAAAGCAAGAAGAATGTGATAGAGAAGCTTCAAGGCATTCATCTTCTTCTGTTCGCAGGTGAACCGACCACTAACCATGAAGAAGGAAGGAATCCAGACGCGTAATCGGAAACTTTCCTCCAAGTCAAAGAAGAAGAAAGGTGGTGTTCCGGGCTCATGTCTTTCTCTGGGAGGCGTCATGTCAGATATGATCAAACCTCTGGATCCCACCGGGAAGTCAGGCGGGTTCGGAACCGGAGCTGGAGGTTTCGGCTCACCGATGGGAGGTGGTGCTAACGTGCACCCTCACCTGCACCCGCATCACGCTGCCATGTCACACTATATGTATCACAACACACACCACCAAGGGTTCATGAACCCGGGACCTCCGGGTCCTGTGCCCCCACCAGGACCGCCTCCTCATCACAGTATGCACCACCATCACATGACGTCGTTATCTGCCCTCGGATCGGGCGGCCTGGGACTCGCAGCGACCTCAAACGGAATGGTAAGTGACTAAGTGCATCTCAAACCTCACAACCCCGCAAAGCCATGTGGTACACCGGGTGTAATATTACAAGTTGCACTTGGTTAACACAATTTATGCAATCCGTATGATTCTCCCAATAAACAACCATCATTTTCCTATACAGCGTTACGTGATTGGCTTTCGTAACGGAATTACACGGTGTTCTCTGTGAGGTGCGAACGGAATATTTAACGTGCAAGAGTCTCAAGCGAAGTCAGGTCAAGCCATGGGTCACGTGGTTACTCTCCGGTCCCACACCCGGGAGTCTCAGGTCCGATTTCTGTTCGGTTCATATAAGATTTTAGTTAAAACGTGCCACTGGGACAGGTTTTTCTCCGAGTGCTTCGGTTTTTCCCTGTCAGTATCATTTCTCCAAAGTTCCACACTCATCTTCGTCTGTATATTGCCCTTGTCAGAAGGACAAACGGGCGAGGCGTGAAAACCTTCCACACAACAACGCTCTTTCAGAAATCGAAGAGGAATGGATAGGAACGAAGTACTTTACTTTCTTCTTAATCGCCGGCATTCTAGCGTGGAGGCCCAGGTTCAATTCTGAGCCAGCCTGTAAGGGCCTTACAGTAAACTATGGGCATTAGAACAGGCTTTTCTTCGAGTACATCGATTTTCCCCTGCCAGTATCATTCCACCAGTGTTCCATACTCATCATTTTTGTGCTACTCTTATTTCTAATAAGACAAACGGGCGAAGCCTGGGAACTTTCAAAAAGCAATGCATTTTTCTGCAATCAGGTAACAATGGGTAGAAAAACACTTGTTTTGGGGCCCTCAGAGTATTAATATGGTTGCTTCATTCAGTGTTCTGTGCGTAAGACTCTACACACCTACGAGTATTTGCTGCTATTAGTATGGCTTTCAAGACGCCCGAGGACCCGATCCCCATTGTAGCTACAGAGACCTGCTACATACGTATCGCTATGGGTGTATTCTGGCCCTGTCCTGCTCTACAGACCTTTCTCCCCATCCCCTAACAGCACCGGCATTTCGTCTGTACAAATGTTCATTATCGGTCTCTCAGAAGACTCATTTTCCACGAGCTGCACTGCCGTCCCCACTCCCCCACACAATCAGTCAGTAGATGCAATGGACTTGGAAGAGGAAATTCTTATGCTTGCATTTTTACACAAGATAATTTATTTTAAAAAATTTCCAATGCATTTATTGCATAAGTTTTTATTGTTTATTGCTGTAAGAAGACGATCTGGAGTCCCAAATTGCCGGCAGCTGCTCTATTTCAGTAGTAAACAATTAATTGTTAGAAGAATCAAGCGTTGATTGCATCGACATTTTTAGAAAAGTCCGAACTAGATGACACAACACAGCAACCTCCCGCTCAGAGCAGCGCGTGATACAGCCGCTCGTGTCAACGGCACGACAGTTCACAATGCCTCTTACCTAGCAGCGCAGCTTAAAACAGCCGCTGCCAGCCGCGGGCAAACGCTGGTCCGCGTGGCTGGCAGCCTTAACAGCGCCATGACCTTGACAGCAGCGCTGCAGATGTAGCAGCGCACGCTGGTGGAATTACGTCCATTTGAACCATTGCATCTCTAGCAGCGCTGCCCAGCTCTGACAGCGCTGCTAAAAACCGCTTGTGGAAAAGTAACCTAAGACTACCGAGATGCACTTCTACGATCCTTTCCGTGTAACTACGTAGATGACACTCCACATTCATATCAACACGCATCTGTCTGTATATAGTGACAACACGGACTCCATTACATAGACACTCTTATATCGGTCTCTTATTACGAAACATACTGACGCCACTCTTTCACTGTACGTACCGGATTTCATTCACCATTATGGGTTTATCGAAGCATCTCTATTCAGATTTCCATATGGCAAGGTAACCGATCCCAGTGGCCACGTGATCGAAGGCGTGGGTCTGCGACCGCTCGCTTGTTGGTATTGTATGTTCGATTCCTGCCGAGGGCGTTGATGTCTGTCTCTTGTGACTGTTGTGTGTTGTCAAGTAGAGGTTTCTGCGTCGAGCCGATCACTTGTCCAGAGGAGTCCTACAGAGTGTGGTGTGTCTGAGTGTGATCGCGAAGCCTCGATGATGAGGAGGCCCTGGCCTACTAGGGGCTGTTGCGCCACAGGGGAAAGAAACTGACAAGATAGTTCATTACTATTACAGTAGTTACCTTTCTTACGTTATGACCAAACGGAAGCTCTGTTACCATATGAATAAGAAACTAACCAAAATACACCTTAAGTTGGGAGAAACCCCCAAACATATGTAACAACTCTGGGCCACTGTCAACGTTTCAGAAAACACAAATATTTCTGCCTCCTATGATAAAAATTTCAAGTTGCAAATTCTAGTTCCTTTTTATTCGGTAGAACAACTAGGTGCGGGCTAAACAGTCCGGGGCTCAAATCCATGCAGAACGTCCACAACATTTGCCACCCAAAGGACATCGGGTTTCTTTCCCTTGCGTGGGGAGAGAAGCTGACTACTGTCCTCATTCTAAAGCCCAGATTAGGAATGAATGAGCAGGCTCAGTTGTACCTTTTGCATTTGTTAACAACGTCGTTGTTTTTGGTAAGATTATTTCAATAAAATGCATTTACTTGATGTTCTGTCACTGCCATGCTGTCTCTCGCTACGTCCACGTTACACGCCTATCACTTCGGACGTATTACCCCCGCACATACTGATATATTTATGACTATATACACACCCCACTATGTGTCTATTAGTAATGCGGTGCGTAGAATGCTCCAACCGCCTCTTTTTTACTATACGGACAATTAGTCTACATTCGTCCGCCTATAGTTCTTGCCGTTAGATCGCCCCCTAAGCACGCATCTCTATATCTCTTTATAAGAGCCAGTACATTCACATCAGTTTCATTCTGCAGAATCCTCAGTAATCTCCCGCACTGTCGATTACCTGTACTTCTTCAATTTGATCAACTTACGTACAAATAAAAGGTTTACCTTAGAATAGGCCATAAAGGCCCTGAAGGGGTTAGAGGTATAACTGTACGTTTTCTTTAACCTCGGCGCTAGATGGGGATGGGTGGTCAGTGCCATGTCCCTGAAGGTTACCCCCCAACAAAAAGCCCGGTGCCTATTTTATTGGAAGCTAGTTGGGCTCCAGGGCCCGTCTGGACGGATGCGTAAAATCTCGCCCCCACCGGGATTCGATCCATGGACCGTGCAGCCTGTAGCTATTCGCTATACCGACTACGCTTGATCAGCTTCCGTACCTGGGACAACTGACTTGTAAATGACGAATTTGGGAATCAGTAGAAGGTTATGTACTGTTACGGGATGTTTCGGAGTTTTGGTTCCTCGTTATGAGGAAAATCACGAAGAATTGGATAGCGTCGTCTGCATAGCGACTCGCTACGGGCTGGACAATTCGGAGATCGAATTCTGGTGAGGGCGAAAATTTACTCAGCTCTCCAGAGGGGCCCCGTACAATGGGTATACGGCCTCTTTCCCAGAGGTAAAGCTGAGGGGCGTGGCATTGACCACCAAATCCCATCTACAGCCGAAGTTAAAGAAAGAGTAGACCTATTAACTTCTATTCTCCCCACTCCGAGCATTCATAGCTTGTTCTAGGGAGAACTTTGGCAATTTTTTTGCGAGGAAAATCAAGAAGAATCTCTTTCAGTGTATCAGACATCCGGCCTGGGACTTCACGAAGACGAGGAAATGCAAACTTGTGAGCAACGAATCGTGTTTGTTGTTCACCTACACTAAATTACATTCAACCAATTTTTGCAGTTGTCATTAAACATGGACCTTGTGATGGCCTCGTAACAGTTCGCAACTTATGGCACCCAGCCAGGAAATTAGTTAATAAAAAAACCAGTCAAGCAGAAATTATGCTTTCAAAGAGGACGACAGTAGGATTATAAATCTTATTGTTGCACCGTGCATTTCGTAGAATCACTTCAATTATTAACCAACAATTGCACTTACATAAAAACACTTAAAAACACTTAAAATGACGCAACATGTTTCGATCTTTGTTAGAACATCATCAGGCAGCTATGTTTCTCCTTGCTAAAGTTATATTATAACATTCACAATTTAATTCTTTTCTGTAAACATGGTGTTGTGGCAGCATGTCATGTTGTGTAGGAATGTGTTGTAGAGAGAGCAGCTGGCTAGGTGTGCGTCGTATGCAACGTAATGAGGGACTCATTACGTTGCATACGACGCACACCTAGCCAGCTGCACTCTCAACAGCGTATTCTCACACAACATGACATGCTGCCACAACACCATGTTTGCAAAAACGAATTAAATTGTGAATTTTATAATACAACTTTAGCAAGAAGAAACATAGCTCCCTGATGATGATCTAAAAAAGATCGAAACATGTTGAAGTGATTTTTAGTGTTTTTAAGTGTTTTTATGTGGAACTTATGTAAGTGTAATTGTTGGTTAATAATTGAAATGACAGTAGGATTGTTGGTTTACCTGGATGTTACATTGTGTATAACTGATTTATATTCTCTATTTCAGACGAGCTGGAGATCAGAGTACACGTGATAACTTTCCTGCATCTCAGCCGCCATTTTGTCTTCAGCGGCAGTCACATTTTCATCTCCGTAAAGATGGCGGCTGTCTGTTCTGGACAGTGAGCGCGAAGCTGCAAATATTACCCTGTTCGAAATTACAGGAGCTCGAACAAGTACAAAAACACGGCGTGTGTATGTGTGTGTGTGTGTGTGGGTGTGTGTGTGTGTGTGTGTGTGTGTGTGTGTGTGTGTGTGTGTGTGTGTGTGTGCTTGTGTGCGTGGTTGGGTGCTGTAAATAGCTGGCTTTTGATAGAGTACAGGTCTTTTTTCACAGTTACTTCGGATTGGATTTTCACGAGTTGTGTATGTGGGGTAACGAAGAATTTATAAGCATGTGTGTGGGGGTGAGTGCTTGCGTTTGGACTCCATTTACTTTTCTAGAAGCAATTTTCTTCTGGTCAGTGATTATGGTCCATTATATTTCGTACTGTTCATTAGAAATTTATTGGGAATTTGTAGGATAATTTTGACTGAAGGTGCGGGATTACATCACAGATATATTATTGAAAGAAGTCACACCGAGTCTGACTACAATGACTGGGTAATTTTTTTGCAATGCCTGGATATGCAGCAAAATGAATCATTTACTCAATGCTAAGTACTTTAACACTGAAGAGACCTTAAAAATTTCCAGTTTTCTTGTAGGCTATAAGATAAGATAAAATTCGCCTTACAAGCCATCAGTATTAGGCCCTGTATCGGAGTACCGTTTACCACAAATTTTCAATAGAAATTAGTCCATTTCTTACGCACATTCCTAAAAAAAAAGATGGTTTAATAAGGTCCGGTCACACAAATCCGGACCGAAGAATATACATTTAAAAGTTCCAACATCTTACAATTTAATATCTTCATTTACATTCCTCTTCATTTATATCTGTTTCTATATGAAAAGCGTTACAGATAATTTTAGATTATTTTTTTTTTATTTTCTTGGCCATTACGTATCTCAACATTTTTCTTAACGTCATTTCAATCAGAACTGAACATTTACATTTATTTTTAAAATTACATGTCAGTGCATAAATATACATGAAGGAACTGCGATACAAGCCGGGAGGTCGCAGGTTCGATTCCCGATGGGGTTACTGAGATTTTTCATGGGCATAACCCTTCCGGCTGCACTATGCCTCGGAGGTCGACTCAACCTCTAACAAAAATGAGTACCAAGAATATCTCTTTGGAGGTAAAGTCGGCCGGTGTGTAAGGCTGACAACCTTACCACCTTCATGTGTCGACAGTGTAGTTGTTCGGGGAGCCTCAACCACCTGACGACCTAAGGGCCCGTACTGGAATAGCTTTACCTTTTACCCACGTACATATATATATATATATATACATATATATATATATACATATATATATATACATATATATATATACATATATATATATA
>Ga0131853_10011736_pt1 | contig 16052 bp, 9 predicted proteins | sample TergutLab28metaG_FD_92764 | JGI IMG/M metagenome (GOLD analysis project Ga0131853, IMG submission 92764) | Labiotermes labralis P1 segment gut microbial communities from Petit-Saut dam, French Guiana - Lab288 P1 (version 2) (version 2) | ecosystem: Host-associated > Arthropoda: Insects >...
AAAAATACAAAAATGACCTTATATATATATATATATATATATATTTATGGGGACAGCGGTAGCACAGTGGTTAAGGTGCTGTGCTACAAATCGGAAAGTCGCTGGTTCGATCGCACTATGGCCCTGAGGTCAACTCAGCCTGTAACGGAAATGAGTACCAGGAATATTTCCTGGGGGTAAAGGTGGCCGGTGCGTAAGGCTGACAACCTACCACCATCCTGTGCCTTTGTCACGAAATCTGGGAACCTTAACTTCCCGGAACCCTCTGTGCCACTCCTGGCCCGTAACGGGACTCCTTCACACACACACACACACACACACACACACACACATATATATATATATATATATATATCGAAGAAACTGACAGAGAAGTTTCACACCTTACAAGTCTGTTGTTTGCGCTGTGTAGCCTTAGGTTTGGGGTATTTATTATATGTTGTTAAGGTTCTGTAAGGTTTAATTCTTTAAAAACTCCTAAAACATTTTTGAACCCATATATTAGTAATATATTTCTTCCCATACTATTTAAGTATGATTATTACGTATTATCAATTTTAATAATGTCTTTTTCTTCTTAATTTTCTTTTTGTCTTTTGCTGTCGTCTTTACGTATGGAGCAAACCGTTGTTCCTCTTTCGGAGGAAAACGTTGACTAAATTCTGCATGAACTTTAGTGTTGTTCAAGTCTGACTTGCTTTTGTCTTAGATAATATTATGTGCGGTGAATACCCTTGTCATTCGATATGCAATACTTTGAATGCCAACTTTTCCTTGTTGATTAAAAGCTCCCCAGATAAGGTCCTTGTTACAGCTTGTAGGCTGTACACTGTGGCAGCAGGGAGAAAACTTCAGTTCCTGTATTGTGAGAAACTGCTAAACTTCTGACCAACTGTCAACTTTTAAAGAAGCTTTATGTTTCAGCGAGGTGGGTTGTTGGGTTGTTATTCTAAACATGCCTGAAAAGACGAGTAAAACAAAAGAAACCTCAAAAATAGAGAGCCTTCGTAGCAGTGAACCGAACCTGATACCATCAACACACGAGTCACAGTTGGTGAATAGGCCTAATTGATTCCTGGCTCCGTGTAATGTTGCTTTTGCTTATCAGGTTGCAACAGAAAGTACCTCGATTTATTTCCATATCAAACGTCATCGGTATCGATATATAATCCCCCTATTATTTAGAAACGTGTAATTTAAACAGAAACCAGTCAATATTTAACCAAAATAGCCGCACAGATATTTAAGTATTCACTAATGTCAAGCGGTCGTAAAAAGTAATTGCATGGAATATCCTGCTCTCTAATTGGCAAGCTTAATGTGTAATTATTTTTTTAATGCTATTTAAAATTCTGCCCGAGATTCGGGGGTGGGATGTTATATACTGCTATGCAGATGGCATTTTGTTCTGCTAATGTTACATGTCGTGCAATGTAATGTGCTGTCAGCAGTTTTGTGTGTGCTCTTGAGCAAGGAGTGAAGTCTGTAATATTCTGTTATTCCAGCAAATGGGAGGAATGTACTAGAGGAAAAATTGTCGTAGATATTGCATGTGAGCTCATATATGTTGTAACAATTCCAAGCACTGTGGTTAGTATATCTACCGCCAGATTTAATGGTTAATCCCTCTAAATTTCTTCCCAGATAATGTATACAAGTGTTTCATATGTCTCGCAGGAAACGAGGCATTGCTGTAATAAACGGCTTGAACTAAATAGTATTTGGCAGAAATCCATGGCCCTTTCAGTACATTACATCAAAACGTTCGCCTAAGTGCTGCCCTCCCAAATGTTATTATCAAACTTCATCTTCCTTACTTTTAACTCTGCCGCGTTTTCAACGCTGTCCGTCAATTTACTTTGTCAATTCCCAACATTTACCTTGTCCAGAATATACGTTTACACAAGCAAAAGCAGTTACTGTCTGGAAACTTTCAGAGCCTTAAAATAGTCTTTAAGTTCCCCTCTACCCCTAACCCCCCCCCCCCATCCCGCACACTCTTTCTTCTTAACTGAAGAATAAAATCCAACTAGATGCCACTTATTACTTTATCATGCTTATGTTAGGCTCAACATGTTTCGGGCACCATTATGCCCATCATCGGGAGCTCACGACGATAGCGTTGGTTACCACATAGGCCTTCTGCCTGTAAGAGCCTTCGGTCCGGACATTTATCCATCCTGCCTGCACTTAACCTCCAACCAGCAGCAACTAGAGAACCAGACGGCCTATGTGATAACCAACGATATCGTCGTGAGCTCCCGATGATGGGCATAATGGTGCCCGAAACATGTTGAGTCTAACATAAGCATAATAAAGTAATAAGTGGCATCTAGTTTGATTTTATTCTTCAGTTATCAAGATGATGCACAGTCCAATACACATCAAATTTACACTTTATTCTTCTCCCCTGTGTTAACGAGCAGGATGTTGTAGCGGCTATGTCAGAAACGCATTCTGGAAGTTTCCATTTAAAGTCTGCTCCGAAACGTCGGATACATTGATAGGGATATTCGTGGTTGTATTTAATCTTGCCTCAGAATGAGTTATAGTACTAAGGTTGGGCAATGACAGTGTTATTTTGCAATCCTGCCTCATACGTCACATATGGCAAACCACACAATCCTTTGACTACAGTCAGAGGCAATGACACTGTGTTAAATTGGACCGTCATCTCCATGTTGTACAGGGCTGACTAATTAACTGCAGGAAACAGATTCTTTCTTGGGAATTGTACTTCCAAAGTTAGTCAAGAAACTTTTAGCGTTTTATGGAACCCAGGGATTCACTACCGTGGCTACAGGAGCCCTCCACCTGTTCGTATCCTGATCCAGATCAAGCCAGTAAAAGCCCCCATCCTCATTCATTTAATATCAACTTAATATTAACTTCCAATCTGCGTCTAGGCCTTTCAAGTGGGATCCCTTCACTTCAGATTTCTCACCAAAACGTTTCATGCATCACTCCTCTTCCCCATAATTTCTACATTTCCCGCCCATTTATTCTGTTTGATTTGAACACTCGCATGACATTTGGTAGGAAATACAAGTCACGAAGCTTCTCATTATGCAATTTCCACAAGTTACCTGCTACCTTGCCACTTATCGTCAAAAATCTTCAGCCTGTGTTTCTCACACAGTGTGTGAAACCAAGTTTCCCACCCGTACAAAACAACAGGCAAAAGTATGTATACGTAAATTTTAAGTTTAATTTTTTTCCACAGGATTAAGCTTATTAAGATCACAGATCTGATATAATTGATTTTTAGACAGGACATCCCCATTTAGTTTGAAATAGACGTATATACAGAAAAGAAACAGGATCACAGTCTACGCACAGTTTATCTTACATAGGCTATAAAAACAACTACATGTTTTAGCTATACATATGTAGCCATCATGACCTACACTTACTGAATTAGAGTTTCGTAGCTCGTACGGTAATTCCTCTAATCTGCTAAGCACGTAATTGGATTCCTGTCGCAAAACATCGTATTTGGTTAGCAATACAATTATCGTGAGGTATCTCTTCCAATAATAACTATTTACAGTACAGCGAAGTCTTCATGGAAAATCAGCAGCGTTAACGTTCACTCCAGACCACGATGTAAAGACTTGCTGTACCTCTGTTATCAGAATAAATATTAGTTTTACACTAAATTTGACACTCCTGAACAACCGAGGAGATTTCATGTTCTCATATATGCCATGGAAGCGTCAAAATTTACACTTATGAGCGTACCGATTTATAGGATAAGGTAATGATTAAATAACTCCACGACGTACTGTCGCTAGTGAGAAGCCGATAGTCGCTCATTTCATCAAAGAATTTCCCGCATTCTATCAGACACAAAAGTTCATTTAGATTTTTACCACAAAAATCTGAAGTTGGACCTTACCAGAAGAGAGTAGAAGCCAATATACGTGCTCGTACTATTTCTTTCGTTTTTGTATTATCCTTTATAAGTATGTTTCCACAGATGTATCTTTCCTTCAGGTTGACCGACAAACATTTTATTATAATAATAATAATAATAAACTGCAATTGGGTTGTCACCCGGTGGCAGTGGTTATTTTACATATATTCAAAATATGAAACTGGTCGGGAGGGCTACGTGAGAAGCATGTAGTGGCAACTTGAATCTTGGGAACCATCTCAGCATTTGTTTATAGACACAGGGAAACCAAAAAAACCTGTGTCGAGGTGGCCGGTCACAGAACCTTCCGAATACTGACTTCTAGCCAGCAGTCCGGCATCTAAAATACGCATTTAGGTTCTTTGTATGTACATTTCAATTATTTCTGTAATTTTATATTCACACTACTATAGCATATTTCCTGAACCATAGAATGCTTTGGTAAAGAGGTTATAAGACGCCAGTGAATTTGAAATAGGCACAGTATAAGGGATATATATATATATATATATATATATATATATAATTTGTTTTGTCGGTTAGTAACATTGACAGTCAATTTGTAGACAGTAAGTAAATTATTCTGTGGGTCCGTTAGATGAAGTAACGTATTACCGGTCGCAGCTGAATTGTGTAATGACGTATTGTAAATCATGCAATAATGAGTCAGAAACTCATTAGCTTAGCTGGTTATGGCGTCGTAAAGAAACACGTGGTCTCTGACAGTTCGCTGCTACTCGACTGGCGACGACAGAGATTGGTTCTCTCTTTACTACTTCACTTCCATCATCGTAACCATACAGTAGAAAAAGAATGGCTAGAAACACTGCAAATGCTGTACTCCTTGACGTAGTTGACGTAAATGAGCAAAGTGTCTTTACTTTAAAAATGCCCCATGTTTTTACGGTACAAGCTTGTGATTTTACTGCAGCGCATAGGGAAAATGCGGCCTGTTTCACGCCGATACGCATGAAAATCACAAATGCTCAACAGCAGGTCTCATAACGAATTTCACGAAAATCGGAAAATAAATGTGCACAAGAAGGACAAAAGTTCAACAAACTCCTAAGTAAAATTATGGATTTTGCTGTGTCAATTAAAACCTAACTGAATGTGCTCTCTGACTATTTGGAGATTTGTATTTTGATTTATAACCAAATGGTTCAAAGTACGAGGGAGATTCAAACGAAAACCTTAAAAGTGCGATAAAAAATTCGAAACACAGCTCGATTGTCTGTAGTAAGTTGACAACAATGATACTGATGGTTTGAAGAGTGACCGACACGTGGCAGTACAATGCAGGAATGCAGCACGAAGGCGCAGTAGTAGTGTAAAGATGGCGGCCCCGCTTTCAACATGCAATTTAAGGCCTTCATGTGACTCACCCTCGTATGAAACGATCAGGTGTGTATTCATGTGCAATGTCACGTAAGGCGCAACTGTCACTCAGCCAACTTTGTGTGCGCCTTATTTAAACCCAAGTAATTTTTTTTTTTAATATTGTTTCCTGAAGTAGGGTAAGATGATTTGAAAAACCAGCCATAAATCACATTAGAACTCGCAGACGAACTCTGCAACTCCATTAACGCGGACCTCCGTTACGGAGTTGTTGCTGGTCTGGCGTGTTGTCTTGAAGCTGTTGAACAAATCAGCAGTGGGTAAACGGAAGCCTTTTGTTCAGTTTTGTTTTTCAAGGACCGAATATAAGAACGAAAATAGAATATCATGTTTAATGAAATTTGCATTCTTAAACAAACAACACATTATTTTGTGGCGAAACTTATAGAAGGGTCCATTCTGTCAAGCTTTTTGAAATAATTTTTTGTAGAATTTCTTAAATCTGTGGGTTTATTCCCCGGTCTAATTAAGGTAAATAGCACCCCATTGCGCGGCACAGCTACGGACAACTTAATACAAGCTTTTTGGACACTGAAGTTTCAGAATTGGTGGACATATAACAAAAATCAGCTTCTTAAACAACTGCTTAGAAAATAGTTAGATCGAGGGGGTGGGTCCAGTCATTGTACTTTCTTCGGGAACCACAAATTTGAAGACGTGTCACTAAGATAGTGACCTGCTAAGTGAAGGTTTTCATCATGAATATAATAACACCTGAAAAGATTTTTCTGTGGGCTGGGAGGAAATCTCAGTCGATATAGCGACTCGTTACGGTCTGAACGGTCCGAGGATCGAATCACGGTGTGGGCGAGAGATTTTCCGCTTCCATACAGACCGGCCCTGGACCCAGCCAGTCTCCTATAACAGTGGCTACGGGGTCATTCCCGGGGGTAACGTGGCCGCAGCGTGACGTTAACCACCCACTCCCATCTAGCAGCAAGGTTTAAGAAATGGTAGAGGTGTACCTTTACATCCCCTCTGTGCCTTCATGGCAAGTTAGAGGCAGAAGTTTACCTTTATATTTTACCTTTATGTGGGTCGGGTAGCTCAGTCGGTATAACGACTGAACTACGGGCTGGACGGTCCGGGATCGAATCCCGGTGGGGACGAGATTTTCCGCCCGTCCACACCGAACCTAATACCCACCCAGCCTCCTGTAAAATGGGTACCGGGTCTTTCCCGAGGATAAAGTGCGGCCGGGGCATGCTGCTGACCACTGACCCCCTTCTAGTGCCGCGGACATGGAAGAGTAGAGCTATACCTCTACCCACCCTCTGGGCCACACCGAGCCCATAACGGGATCACTTTACCTTTACCTTTATATTTTTCTTCATATATTAAATTTTCACGTGATGTCTTTTTTTTTTATTTTATTACTAGCTGTGCATGCCGCTCCGTGATTTGTCTTCCATACCTCTTGTGGTTAGAAAACAGAACGACTGGACATATTTCATACCGTCCGTACAACTGGCTAGTGACAGACACTGCTTTATTATAGCACTTGTGATTTATAACTGCCACATCTGCACGAACTCCACCTGATGAGGGGTTCCTCAACTATAGGAAACGGGTCCCACAATGAATCCCCGTCTGTTTCCCGTAAGTTAAATGTCGATTGTAATAGTATCGAGAGGAATTACCTACTCATCCGGCTATTTTTAGAATCTTACTCCAGTACTTTGTAGGCAAATATAAATTGAATATTATTTTCTGGGACAGTGCAGCTGTAAATCCAGGTCTGAGGATCGCGTTGCAGCCTGCCCAGCAAGGGTGTGTGCAACTTCGCAATAAAATTTGTTGTACTGTCTGCCTATACATGTGGCTCATGCAATTCCTTATAATTTATAGGCCAATACTACTCTAGGTTCTTTGCACAGATATACATGAAATCAGTACATTAAATAACGTACCAAAACATCTGTTAGCATGCTAGTCCGATCCCATGTTTTATCACAAAAATTACACAATTCGTTTTGATAGTACTTTTTTTTAGCGTCGATATTAGATATTGGTGTTTTTCTGCTTAACACTATAATCAGATTTAACATAGTGGCATACCGTAAACACAGAAAAGTCAGAACACGGAAACAAATATGCATTTAATTAAGGAAGAAAATTCGATCAGAGTTCAAATATGATGTATAAATTTTAAAATGAATAGGGTGGTTGTAAATACGATAATTAGTATTAAATTCTCAATAACGCATTTCTATGTGTTAAGGCGAAGGATATAACCAATTCTTTAATGCAAAATACAGAAATACTAATAAGCGAATAAGCAATAAAAAGCAAAGTACAATAATACCGTCCGTCTGCATGCCATGAGGAAAAATGTGGGAAATGATTTGCAGCTCCGCTTTCCTTTAACTTCTACAGTAGGAAAACGGGAATTGTTAGGTTAATGCTGTGGCCGTTTTAATCCACACACCTACTGAATAAGAGGCAAGGTGGCCCCAGAGCCGGTCTGGATGTTTTGGAGGCGAGAACAATTCTTTGTTCCTTTCGGAAATCGAGCCAAGATACCTCAGTTGCCCGGTCCGTAGCTTAGTCACTAAATATACCACGCTTCTTCAGTTCCTTACTCCATAAAATAGTACACAAAATTAACAACTGCAATCTTTACTTTTCATTTACCTTAATGTAGCCTTTTTGTATATTCACAGTCTTTAATAGAGCAGATTATACTGTAGGGCAATACCGCTAAAAACCGGTTCTGCTCAACAATCCATGCTGAATGACACCCCCCTCCCGCCCCCAAAAAATTAAGAAGTATGTCGAACATTTTAGTCTCATTTCCGATGGGTAAAGTGGGCAGGGTACGAAGATAACCAATTACCTCCATATAGATAGGGAATTAGTGGAGCTGTACCCCATTTTCCAATATGACTTTATGGCCCGCACATGGAACACTAATAACGATTCAGGTTTCAGTATTATACCACCGACAGACAGATGTTTGGAAACAACTGGTCACGAAATAAAGGGGTGATTTTTAGTGTACTTTGAATGAACTCTTGTACATTACTTTCGCTGATATTTCCATTGCTTTACACTTGGTGTAAAACGTCGGTCTTGTCGACGTCACCATGCCTCCTTACGTCCTTACGTCCTTACGCCACAATTTTGACTCTTTATGAATAGGAAGGACGAGTTAGTTGACTCTTTTTTGTAACCAATCAAAATGTTTCACACAACTATCAGCACAAAAGGAAATTGCACAAATTTAGTAAAGAATACCCAAGGGAAGAGACGGAAACAACACAAACAAAGTCATATTGATTAATTCCTTTTCTACATAAAAGTATATAAACTAATTTTGACTCTTTATGAATAGGAAGGACGAGTTGCTTGACTCTTTTTTTGTAACCAATCAAAATGTTTCACACAGTTATCAGCACAAAAGGAAATCGCACAAATTTAGTAACGAATACCCAAGGGAAGAGATGGAAACAACACAAACAAAGTCATATTGATTAATTTCTTTTCTACATAAAAGTATATAAACTAATTCCATATTGAATTTTATAATATAAAATGAGATAAACTAATAGTGCTTCAAATTTTGTGCGGAAGGGGGCAAAAATCACAACGTTCCATTCATAAATTACTGTTTTGATCAGCGAAATTTCTTCGTTGATCAGATTTTGTCTTCAGGACGTGGTTGTCTGTCAGTTGGTGATGAAATTACTCGCACTTCATGGAAACAAGAAATTCATTACCGGGTGTACAGCAGTCTGATACTTGTCCCTTTCCTGCCCCAAGTTTAATCCGTTCCACACCACGCATTCTTCCGTATTTCTTTCAGATTGATTAATATTATCATTATATCTCCGAAGTGATGTTTTACTTGAGGCACTGTGACCAAAATTTTGGTTGCCTTTCTTATCTGCCCTTAAAACAAATGGTGTAGCCCGCTGTAAAACAATTTCACGCCTGCAGCAGTAATAGTGCATTCACATGCTTACCGAACTGCTATCCACTCGGTGTGTATGGTTCAGTAAGTTCGCCGTGATGGTGGAGCAACTTCTCCGTCACAGCGGTCTGGCGGGTATGCCTGAACCGAAGGGGCACTCTCATTAATGCACAAAGTTAAAAAAAAAGTTCTCTTTTCAGTTCGTATTGTTGATTAATGGTGATTTTAAGCACAACATGCTATATAATTAAGTTATATTAACTACTGACACTATAAATCGTAGTTTATACTTAATTAATTCTGTTGTTCTATGAATTGTTTGTGTGTGAATGTGTATTGTACTGCTGCCACCGGGTGTCGTCCCAATTGCAGTTAACAAATATATCATAAAGATGATACTTACTCCATATTTAATTACCTTGTGGAGCAGAGTCCATCTTGAGAACCTAACAGGCTTTAAGTAGTCAAGAAATTCCCCACATTTTATGGAACCCGAAGGTTCATTACCGCAGTCACAAATGTCCGCCACCTGGCCCTTTCCTGAGCCAGCTTGATCCCTTCCACACTCCCCATCCCACTTCCTGAAGATCCAGCTTAATATTATTCTCCCATCTACGCCTGGTTCTCCCAAGTGGTCTCTTTCTTTCAGGTTTCCCCACCAAAACCCTGTATACTCCTTTTCTCTCCCCCATACGCGCTACACGCCCACCCAACTCATTCTTTTCGATTTTATCACCCGTAGAAATAGTGGTTAATATTAGAAATAATAAATGAGTTTTTCAGAAGAATCAGGAAAATAAACTACCGTGCCTTTTTAAGTTTATTTGCATTTCGGTTTGTGTAAAAATGAAATAAACCTAACCATAACTATGACGTTATGACACGTGAGATAGCGGACGTAAGGCTACGCTCGTTCTTAAATTTTCCACTGGGATGAGGTAAGTAGTCAACTTCACGTTCCAACCGTTTTGTGCAGTACTTAATGTTAAGTCGTTGTTTTTTTTTAAAAAAAGGCATATTTCGGTCGTCATTACCACCACTACCACATCTAACGTCGCAGTCGATCGGATTGTATCCATATTCAGTGCTCGAAAATTCTAGATTCAATACTTTCCCTTGAAACTGGCTACGTTAAAGGTCTTCTTTGTTTTCCTACGTCTGTCCAGACAAAACCCGAAGCAGCATCTCAAGGCAGACAACGCCACCTTTTTCCAAACAACTTCCAGTTTCTGACGTTCAGGTGATCGTGTATTGTGATCAATTCTTATCAACTATATGCACTAATTACTCAAATTTATTTTTTGGAATGAAATTCCACATGTTTCGGACAGTTCCTCTTTCCATCATCAGGAGTTTTTCACTGTACACACAGAAATGGAATAAGTCATACAGGTTTGCTGACAGCTTGCGAGCAGGATCAGGTCGGAACCAGTTCCGTCCTGACCCTGCTCGCAATAATATTAAAAATAGAGATTCACACTTAAACGTTTGAAGCAAGACCTTCTTCTACACAATCTAAATAATTCAGTGCATAGGTTAGAGTAAACTCGCCGTTCTAATTTACAATGACTAACTTTTAAAAAAGATTACGGTTATAAATGCTGTTTATTTTAAGAATCAAACAAATCATATAAGAACAGGATGCGGGTAAGTTAAAGGACCTTTAATATTATAGAAGGCGGTCGGTACATATAATTACCACTGTGTTTACTGGGTGAACACACGCAAGCAGATGACAGCGTTGCTAAACGAGGCTGCAAAGTAATTTTAGCAGCAAAAAAGCTGGTTCTATTAGACCAGTGGAAGTTATTCAACATGGCTCCGATGCAGCTAATTTGTGTCAGACGTTCATTAGCAAAGCACCCAGGGATCCGCAAGCACGCCTGGTGGGTGATCATTATTGCGAGCAGCACGAGAACAGAACAGGCTTGACCACAGTTTAATGGGTTCCATCTTTATATGCACGACCATAACCGCTCTGGGGATAATTTCATATAGGAATATGAATTCCAATGTCGCGTAATTTAATATTTATTACGGCCATTAAACGTTTATTGATTATATTTACCTATAGACTGCTAGTATCAATGTTTGTTGATGTGGATACTAATATAAAGAGGAAGTTGGTTCAATGGATGAAGTTATAGACCTGTATTTTGGATGTTCCTGGTTCGGTACTCGCCCAGTGCACTAAAGAACCAAACTGAGGTTTGCACGGCTTTTCTCCGCCCTTCCAGGCAAATCCCTGGACGCTGCCACAAATTCGTATACGATTACTTCCTTCCGCATTCATTCCAATTCATTATCATTGATAATTCTATCGGTTACACAAAAAAAAAATCCGAAAAATAAAGGTATAGATTAAGGTAAAGCAATCCCTGATACAGCCCTGGACAGGTCCTGAGGATTCCAGGAGGTGGAGGCTTCCACATTGCGTGTCGATTGGCACATGAAGGTGGTAAGGTTGTCAGCCCTACGCACCGGCCACTTTTATCCCTCAGGAAATATTCTTTGTACTTATTTCTATTAGAAGCTGACTCGAACCTAGGACCATAGTGCGGCCGGAAGGATTATGACAATGAAAAATTTCAGTGACAGTATTGGGAATCGAACCCGCGACCTACCGGCTTGTAGAGCAGTGCCTCAACCAACAGCGCCACAGCGTGATCCCGGAATTTTCTGCAAATAAAGTTATGATAATACGGGTAAACGTTTTCCTTCTCATTAACTTTGGCATTATTTTATTTAAAAATTCCAGAATTTTATTTAAAAATTCCAGATTTTTTTTACTCATAACAGTGTAGCTTGATGAAGGGAGCAGATGTAAACCCAAGAAGTATTTGAAGTTAAGTACAATTTGGATAAAAGAAAATTTGCAAAGAAAGAAGGGTTTAATGAATAAAATTTTTCCCCCAACCTGTAAAAAAATTCCATTGCCCAGTCTGTCTATTTTGTTACTAAAATCTCAAATAATATTTTTAGAACTGTGCTTAAGGCGCATGGCTGAGGCGTACATGAAAATACATTTAACGGAATTTTGGTGAAGAGCAAATGGTGAGTAAGCTTGAAAGACCGTGAAAAATATGAAAGGACAAAATTAAACCCCACCCTAACTGGGTAGTCAGTGAAGCTGTGGGCGAATGGACCGTTGTATCAGCAATGTTCAACTTCGGATAATTGTCATTATCGCTGGCGTTGTATTGTGTGCTGAAGAAGTGGAGTGAATGAATCATCGACTTATAAGAAAGATGTGAAGCTAATGTGTATTTATATAAAAAATCAGGTAAATTAGTCCCATTACAGGCCCTAGATGCCCACAGGGTTCCAGGAAATTAAGGTTCCCAGATTACGTGACAATGGTCCCAAATGATGGTAAGGTTATCAGCCTTACGCACCGGCCGCTTTTACCCCCAGGAAATACTCCTGGTACTTATTTCTGTTAGAGGCTGAGTTGACCCCAGGGCCATAGTGCGATCAGAAGGATTATGTCAATGAAAAATCAACTTACACCAGCTGGGATCGAACCAGCGACCTTCCGATTTGTAGCACAGCACCTTAACCAATGTGCTACAGCAGTCCCCGTGTATTTATGTAAACCGTAGAAAATTATCACGTTTCTTGCTCGATTCTGGAATCTGCAATCGTAATTTCGTACGTATAATTCAGCATGTTTGAGTTTCTTCTCGACTTATGAGACAATAATGCAAACGTTAAGTTACAATTTCACATCCCATTACGTAGGCAGAGAACAGAAACAGACACTTCATTCATTCAGTTTAAACTCTGCGTGAAGTAGCGAATCGTTAACCCTCACAGACGAGGTGAGCAGCTCTTCAAATAAAGTGGCTCGATTTTCTGTCCTGAATGAACAGTTTTACGACGTCGTTACAAGACGTTTCGTTCCATCCGCCCCTTGGTGAGAATTACTACCATTACTACATAACGTTAAAACCTAGTACCAGGGCAGTCCTCCTCATAAGGCTATATTTATGCATTCTTGGAATAGAGTGTAATGGGGAGCTAGTAGTAGGGACGCGTAGATGTAAGTCTATTCGCCTGAAGTATTTATGTACCGAACTAATGACAGATTTAGAGTAAATTTGGTACAAGAAATTCTTAATGACGTTCAGGTGACCGTGCAACGTGATAAATTCTCATAACAATACCAACTAGATGCGCTAATTTCTCAAATTTATTTTTGGAATAAAACTCTACATGTTTCGGACAGTTCCTCTGTCCATCATCACGAGTTTTTCACTGTACACACAGCAATGATACATGTCATACATGTTTGCTGACAGCTTGCTCGCAAGCTGTCAGCATAACCATAAACAAATATAAGAAAAATAATTGGGCGTCATGTTGGTTACTTACAAAGAGAGACAACAATGCTCATTCTAAAAAAAGTAACTTCTTGTTTCAGTCAAGCCTGACCATCACTGGGCTACCACACAATATTTAAAAGAAGACAAAATGTATTATATACAAATACAGAATTCTAAATTGCTCTGTGGTATCTCACAAGTTCATGTCTACCACAATGGGAAAATTGTGAAAATGTAATGGTCGATCGGTAGCTGATGGAAGGCAATGTATGTCATGTTGTACATCTTCCGCGAAACAATCTAATACACATCAAATTACACCACCAGTTAGCTGCACAATATATTTATTACAAACTCCTACACGTCTCGGCCATATAACCTGGCCATCTTCAGGAAGTTACCAGTTTGGCCGAAATGTACAGGTATATGGCTACATGTCATGGATGATTGGCAGAATATATAATAATAATAATAATAACAATATAATGTCTCTCACTACAAAAATCCTGAATATATGAATGGGTAAAAGTAATCATTCTTGTCGCTGCACCGTCCATATCGTCGAATTATTTAATTAGTATACCAACTGATGCACATACATAAAACTTTTTCACATTAAAACACTAAAATTGCTCCGACATGTTTCGATCCAAGGATCATCCTCAGGGGGCTACACTTTCCTTGCTAAAGTCACTTTTAAAAACTATTTACTGATTGCTTTCGTTACATAATCCTGGTTCTGTGGCAGCATGTCTTGCTGTGTAAGGGTTTGTTGCTAAGAGTGCCCGACTGCTGGTGTGCTTCCTGTGCTTTGCTGCGTGATAAGCAGGTTCAGCCTGCAACACGGATACCACGCCAAACCAACCACACCAAAACACCAACACACATCGAACCAAGAACACACGACCAATGTGGTAATTCAACAGAATAGTCGTAAGGTCCTGATGATGGGTTTATTAATGTCCGAAATATGTTGAGCACATAAGAAGTGAAATAAAAATAGCAAGTGACATCAAGTTGGTCTTTTGTTTTCAACTATTCAGTAGTGAAATTCTACAGGTAATAGACTTTTCGCGGTTTTAGTGAAATGTATGTTTTGAGGTTGAATTACTTCAAACCGATGGCTAAAGTTGTTGGATAATTATTATTACTAGTAGATGTTAATGGCTTAATGTTCTAGTGTCCAGTTATATGAAGACATTAATTAACTCCATGGAGCAGAGTTTTTCCGAAAAGCTACTAGTTCTTTAGCTAGTCAAAAATTTCCCCGTATTTCATAAAACTCGAAGATTCATTACCATGTTCACAACAGTCCGCCACTTATCCCTATGCTAAGCCAGCTTCAAACAAGTCCGCGCCCCTCTAAGCAATTTCTTTGAGATCCACTTTAATATTAAACTCCCACTTCATCCTAGATCTTCCAAGTGGTCTATTTACCGCAGGTTTCCCATCTAAACCCTGTACGCACCTCTTCTATCGCCATCCGCGCTACATGCCCCGCCCATTCCATTCTGTTTGATTTGATCACTCCACAGACATTTTGTAAAAGTACAAATCGTGAAGCTTCTCATTATGCTAACTCCCAAAGTCCCCCGTTACTCTGTCCCGCATGGGCCAATATATCTTCTAAGCACCCTGTTCTCCGAAGTCCTTACCTTACGTTTTTCCCACTATATGAGAGACAAAGATTCACATCGTTATAGAACAGCAGGTAGCTACACTAATTGTGAGGCAAATGTCAGTCATGAAAACACAACTATGGTAGTATGGATTTATGATGGTATTTAATAGCAAGTATATAACTACATGCTTCGGCCAAGCGGCCGTCTTCAGGTTATTACAATTTTGCTCAAAGGGTATCATATATATGCCTATATTGCGAGGTGATGCTGAGATCTCGTCATCGTTATCAGTTACAATCAGTCATTGCCCATTAGACTTCCCACTAAATAAACTGATTTTAACGCGTAACGATGATGAGATCTCACCATCACATCGCAATATAGGCATATATATGATACTTTTTGAGCAAAATTGTAATAACCTGAAGATGGCCGCTACTGGCCTAAACATGTAGTTATTTTTTCCTATTAAATACCATCATAAATCCATACTGCCATAGTTGTGGTTTCATGACTGATATTTACCTCACCATTAGTCTTTTCTACACACAACGAGGATGACACACCTCAGAAGCAGGCAGCTAGTTCTATATATTTAAATGCTCAAGTTATTGAAAATATAAGGTAAGAAGATTCTGGACTAAACTGTAGCAGGCTTTCCCGGAGTTCAGTCTGCTGACAAGTTACATTTAACTTCAATTAAATATGTGAGAATGATTTTTTTACATTCATTGTTCCGTGTATCTTTGTAATTTTTTAAAAATAACCAACGCGATGTCACTTGTGGACTATCCTTTATTTTCATGGGTAGTCGTCATTCACTCTCTACATGTTTCGAGCTTTCGGGAAGCTCATCATCAGGAGATCATTTTCCCTGT
>Ga0131853_10011738_pt1 | contig 16051 bp, 16 predicted proteins | sample TergutLab28metaG_FD_92764 | JGI IMG/M metagenome (GOLD analysis project Ga0131853, IMG submission 92764) | Labiotermes labralis P1 segment gut microbial communities from Petit-Saut dam, French Guiana - Lab288 P1 (version 2) (version 2) | ecosystem: Host-associated > Arthropoda: Insects >...
ACCTTTTGACGCCTAATGTCAACTATAGTGGTCGTACCGCACCGCTAACCTCTGAAGTTGCATTTTATATATTTATTCAACAAATATAGGTACTGAATATTTTAAACATGGTATATACTGTCCTTTTTTTTTCCTCTTCAAAATGCAGTTCGTTTCATAATTCTAACATATTTGGTTCCTGTATTATTCACATTTTATATACAGGTGTGCTAAAATTAAAAAAATAATTTCGGCGCCAAAAGGTTAATGAAACTTATACAAAGCAAACCCAGATGACCACAGTCTAAATTTGAGACTCTGTTTGTTTTATAGGTTTGATAGAGTGGTTTCCTGTGGTGACTGGTGAGCTGATATGCTCGTTGCTTGGTCTTCCCATTGTGCTGGCAGGGGTGATGCTTTTATGTAAGGCACATTTCAAAGAGCTGAATTATGGGAATGTTGTGGTTACCTGCCTAAAGCAGGAAGATGATGAGTCTGCACCCAGTTAAATGGAACTCTGTATGGACAAAAGGGAAAACTGGCCCATGCAGGTGCAGGCATGGGACTTAAAAAACAGAAATAACTCCAGATGTTGGCAGCAGTAGCAGCTGGATGATAAAGGTTAAACTTAATTTGTGAGGCAGCATATTGCCAGTTTGTTTGGTACTGGTGATTCCAGAATGACTTCCATATAGTCATTCCTACAGGCTACTTATGATCAGTGCTTACTGCCATTGTTGTGTTGTTTTTAAACAAACATTCCAGTGTAGTACTTGATTCCTTTTCATATAGTTGTAGTCAAGAGTTTTTTTTTTTCTTCGTTTCTTTGTTGGGAAGTTTAACATATCTGAAATGTCAGAGCTGCTTCTGGTGTCACAAAGACATATATCTTTGTTATGTGGTAATCTGTGCCAAACGGTGTCATAGCTAGGTTTTGTGGTGCATGGGGCGAGTAGTGATATTGGCTGCCTATGTCAGGAATTAAGAACTTTGAAAATATAGCAGTTATTTATTCAATTTCTGGTTATTTTTCTCAGTAATTTAAAATTTGTTGAGTGCAGAAAATTAGTTTTTTAAAATTTAAAATATGTATTTTTCTGTCCATTTTGCCACCACTTGGACTTTTGCCAGGGGTGATCACATTACTCGTCCCCTCCCCCTAGTTACACCCGTTGTGCTAAACATGAGACTACTGTTGTGTGCCAATGAACATGTGTGTGTGCACGCATGTGTTTTTTTGTGTGTATACATTTGTAAGACCGTTAGTTTACGTGTGTAACCTTGACTGTTGTGTTACAGCAGGGCACTGATCACAATTCATTTGCTTGGAATACGCTTGCCATTGCTGAATATATCATTACTGCCTTGACAAGTTGTCTTTTTTGAGCATCGGATGGTTGGCTAGTCAGGAATAGTCATTCAACCACACTGAAGCTGCAAGAAGCTTAATGGACTGATTCCTCTCCTGCTTTGTAAAGCTGTTACAGGTCTTTTTTGTTGTACTTCCTGTATCTGTTAGAGAGTATATGGCATGGTGAGTCAGTTTGTAAGACCGTGCTCTTCCAACACTTTCTGTACAACTTCACAGTTGAATTCCTTGCCACTGTCTGACAGCAGAACTTTTGTGGTGTGTCCAGTAGTCGTTACCTCTTTCAGAAAATTTCGTAGGCAGTCCGTCACCTCGCTTTTTGTGGTGATGAAGGACACACGACGAAATTTTGAATAATCATCTGTAACCGTTCAGTTCTCAAGTTGGGAGTACAAGCTCCATTCAGGGAATATTACATGCGGTGGTCACAAGGAATTTCGTTTGTTTACCAACTAGATTACAGCAAGGATATTGGTAGCTTAGAGTCGTTGATTTATTAACACCATCACTTAATCGTTACACCTTTACACAATCAATCTACTCGTGCACAGCACTGTTATTAAATTGTACCAACTGCCACTCGCGCCTCCAGTTCCTTTTCCCCTCCGAGGACGACTGCCCAGGGACCTGTCCACTCACTAAGTGCCCCGCTACCCCGGCTCCCTTCATCTCTACTTCCCAGCATGCTGATTGTCTCCCTCAAAAAAAAAGAAAGGGTATAGACTGCCCCGTTCCCAAGGCCAACGTAGCGGTATTGCGAAACCCTGGCAGACATGCCGCATACCTTCACGTGACAATACATCAGTAAACTTAATACCCCAACCCTTTAAGTCTGCACCTGCAACATACTAGAGTCTGACAAACAACATCTTCTGTCGCCCCACTTTCCCTTTCTCTGACACTTGCTTGCCGGCTAGTGACCCTTTATTGGCTCCGAACCAGGATCAACGGTTACAACATCTCCCCCTGAATCTAAATTTTCAAGTAACGCCGTAACTGATAAATTTAATTCACTGCCATTTACGTTACATTAATTATGGCACACATTTTAACACAGTGCAATTAACCTTTAGTACCTTATAGCTTTTAACATCCTTGTCTTCTTGTACCGACTTCAGTACTTAGAGGTTACCAACAACTCGGAACATAATATTTGTATGATTAACTTACGTGCCACTAAGACAGGGTGGCAACAAAAAAAACCTATCATTAACCACAGTTACACAACAACCCAATTAAACAGTAATAGTAAAAATATTAACAATAATTAATCATTATACATATTATTATTAGGGTTACATAAAATCACACTATTAGCAATCGATTCAACTTCCCTGTCCATATATGAGTTGCACAGTATATTCATAACTAATACATTTACTCGGCATGCATATCTGTTGTGTTTGCTAGGGGAACAAACAAAAAAAAATATAGGGAGCCCTTCCTCCAGTTACAGGAGCTCAAGCTGCTGCCTATGCATTAGCGTGTTTTTCTTCTTGGTAAGGCTTCAGGGACTTTGTTGAATTCTCCCCTAACCATCCCATCGGTGGTCGACAGCTCATATGTGGATGGCGGTATCCTCAGTTCGGGGTTCGAATTTTTGTGCCACCGGATTCAAGGGTAAGCCGCTGTCTTGTGTCCCTTCATTAAACCTCCCTCTTTCTTGCTCCCCCCTGCCAGAGTCGTAACGCCCTCTTCTGTCGTGCCTACTTGGTGGACCATAAGCTCTCTGCCTGTCACAGTTGGATCCTTCCGCGTAGTGTACGTACTGTACCTGCTCGCCACCACGTCGGTTCCCGTCTGTCCTATCACCCCATGAATTATACTGGGGTCGACGACCAGCGTCATGTTTCTGAGTTCTGCCTCAGGTTCCTGTAGTCGTCCCACGCATCCAAGGTGTCTAATTTCCCCAGCAGGTTTATTGCATCTTGTGTCGTTTTAACGTTTCCACTAATCAATGATCTCTGAACGACAGTGGGGTAATGTGAGGTTAACGCTCCCACTAAGTCTTCTTCCAGCATAGCCGGCTGGAGGTTCGTGACAAGTTTGGCATATCTCAAATAATGGGACATCATGGATTCGCCATTTTGCATGGTAAATTTGTCTTGATAAATTAAGCGTCTGATCCTAGACTGAGTGGGTGAATTCCATAAAAATTTTGTAAAAAGCATCCTGAAGTGCTCATAATCATGTAGCTCGCCATACATGGTACTGAACCAACTCTTGGTAGTAGGGTCTGTCACTGCCTGCATGGCTAGCGGCAATTTTAGGGGTTCGGGGACATTTTTGATTCGGTAATATTCATCCAGGTCGCGCAAGAAGTGTAATGCTATTTGATTCAAGCTATCATGGAAGGTAGGCAGGGTCATTTCGTTCATAGGGGAGTTATTTGCAAACACATCAGATTTCACATTTACAATAGCATTTTACTGTGCTGTAGCGTTGCCACCCACAGTTATACTACAATTATTAACATTACAATTGCCCATGTGGTAGTTACCCGCACTAGCTGCTACTTCTAAATCCGATTGACTACTAATCTCTACATCGACGGCGACCACTGGCAGTGCCTGACTGGGCATCGCACTACCAGTTACCTGTCTAGTTGCTATCTGCCCCCGCAAGTATGTAATTTCAGCATTTAGTTTCTGAATACTGTTTTGCGCCGTTGCTTCAATCTCAGTAACCCTATCTTCAACTGATTTGACATTGTCTTTCACTTTGTCTAATTCTCCCCCAGCCTTATCCTGCCAATTTGCCTGCTCTGAGTTCATTTGTTCCTTGAGCTTAGTGTAGTCTTGCCCTAGTTGTTTCAAACTATTTTCTGTCTCTGTCTTATATGCCTTAATATCATCAAGTAGGTGCCCCGCTCTAACATTCGTTTCTTGGGTTACCCTGTCTTAATTTTCTCATAACTACCACATGTGCGTCAATCCTTTCGGTCAAGGAGTCACTGACACCTCCTATAGTTGTAGTGACTTCTTGAATCTTACGTTCCGTCTCATTTCGCAAAGCACAAATGTCGGTAGATAATTTCTTAACCTCCTCGTATAATTTTTCTCTCGTATCTTAACTGTTATATTTTCTGTTACTACGTGTAATTTGGAATCTAATTGTTCAGTAATGTCCGTTCTCAAGGTCGAAAGAGCCTTGGTCAGTATGTCTTGCAGCTGTCTAGATGACATACCGACACCTACTTCGGTTGTGATTATACTGCCGGCATTATTATCTTCATTTTCTGGCATAACTGTTCTTTCTGTCTCTGGCCCCTGATTGACTGTAGTGTCGTCAAGTCAACTAACTTCATCAACCTCACTGTTGTCTGCACAACCACTAATGTCTTCTACAACCGCGATGTTTCAGTTACGAAGGTGTTCACCCGCCATTTCCCCTTCACTAGCACCTCCTATAAGCACACAACTCCACTATTTGCCTTCTACTTACTTGTGGTGTACATTTGTGGGATTAATGTGGCACTGTGGTTGTCGTCTGTGCTGCCTTCTTGTAGCCGGCTGGAGGTACAGTGGTCGAAGTCCGTTTAGTAGCAAGGTGTCCTCTGCCTACGGCTCGCTCCTTCGGTTCGGCTGTGCTCCTGTTCTCACCAGGCTCTTGAAGTTGATTTCATTCTTCGATGTTTCGAGCCTATCGGGCCCCACGTTGCTGCGCCAACTTTGTTGTAACCGTTCAATTCTCAAGTCGGGAGTACGAGCTCCACTCAGGGAATATTACATGCGGTGGTCACAAGGAATTTTGTTTGTTTACCAACTAGATTACAGCAAGGATATTGGTAGCTTAGAGTCGTTGATTTATTAACACCATCACTTAATCGTTACACCTTTACACAATCAATCTACTCGTGCATGGCACTGTTATTAAATTGTACCAACTGCCACTCGTGCCACCAGTTCCTTTTCCCCTCCGAGGACAACTGCCCAGGGACCTGTCCACTCACTAAGTGCCCCGCTACCCCGGCTCCCTTCATCTCTACTTCCCAGCATGCTGATTGTCTCCCTGAAAAAAAAAGAAAGGGTATAGACTGCCCCATTCCCAAGGCCAACGTAGCGGTATTGCGAAACCCTGGCAGACATGCCGCATACCTTCACGTGACAATACATCAGTAAACTTAATGCCCCAACCCTTTAAGTCTGCACCTGCGACACACTATAGTCTGACAAACAACATCTTCTGTCGCCCCACTTTCCCTTTCCCTGACACTTACTTGCTGGCTGGCGACCCTTTATTGGCTTCGAACCAGGATCAACGGTTACACATCTTTGAAGCACACGTAATAGGAGGCACCATCCACTGAACTTCCTGTCATTGGACCACACACATCTGCATTAATCTGGTCTCCAACTGTGCTTGGTCGGCTTGTCCAAGTTCCGAAGCTCTGCCGATGTGCTTTTCCCAAAGCACAACCATAACAAAATTCTTTGTTTGCTTCCACATTAATACCATGTTGCTTGAGCACTTTCATAACATGGTGCTTATTTTGATGACCAAGATGCTCATGCCATACTTGCAGTGTTTCCGCTCACAGCTTTGATGTCATCTTGTCGCCACTCGGTTAGCTCCTTTTTCTGCTGAGGCTGTGCATCTGCAAGGAGGACAGGACACTTTCGAGATCCATCAGTGATGCCTACAAGGCATTGGGCATGCAGAAGCATTAAAATCTGCCATTTCCATCTGCCAATCATCAGGACCTTCGAGCTTTTCAATTTGCACTTTGAAATCACTGCTAGTAAACATGCTGAGGTTAATTTTGTCACTTCATGTTACTGGCACAATCACTGTTACATTTCACAGCACTGTTTCCAACCAAAATCTCACATTCCTGGGCCCATAACCTGTTGTGGGTGAGGTTGAAAACTGCTCTGTAACATGATTTTTTTGTGAAGAGCAGCGCCGACGAGTACAGAAGCACAGCAGCGTCTAGTCTACACTGTGCAGTAAATACACGTGCACATAGCGCGAACACGGCATGCATATAGTGTGCAGTGTTTTTCAGCCTTATTAAATGCAGTAGTAGGCATAGAGAGGAAGACTTTAATTCTTTCCATTCTGACCTTTGCTGAGACTTGAGCATTTAGTGTAGTCGAAAAATTTTGTGTTTTAACTACATTAAAAAATCACACCATTGGTATATTTTCCAAGCCAATTACGTCCATTTCCTTCTTTCCTGAAATACATCTTCATAATTGTCCACCAAGCTATTTCAACTTATGTTAGCATTACATATTTACAACATTTCTCAAAATAATAATGGTTTTCAGCAGTGATTTTGCTTGGTTCTCTCGAAAATGGTACTTTAACTTTTCACTTTGCTAAAGCAACTATCTAGCAAGTTCATGGCTGGATGCATGCTGACTTAAGGGATTTTTGTGTTTTTGGATCCTCAAATGTATTGATGTCTTGTTATAAATCTAAACCTTCTTCCGATATCATGTTGGAAAACATTCAAGCATACATTTGCAGCTGTGTGGTTGGTAGCAGATTTTTCTTGAGACATTTTCAGAAGACATTTGTGAAAATGACCATTGTGATAAACTATTAGGCGTAGCTCTATGTAGTACTTTGAGATGTGATAAGAGAGGGGTCCAGTGGAAATTATTTACTCTTATTCTACCGTACAGTAAGGGTAAGGTCATCTTATCTCTGAATTAACCATGGCTGGTGCTGTGTGTAATTGTGTAGGTTGGAATTAGCAATTTTGTGGCTTGTCCGTTGATCCTCGGAGTGCAGATGTTTTATTCTGTCCTAATGATGGCCCATGTCATACTGTACAACTGCAGCAGAGTCCATGTCATGATGACAGAATTACATTTGGTGCACAGTGAATGGTGCCACATATGAGGAGATGATTGCTTTGAAATGGAAAATTGGTAGCAGATAATGCAGTGTCACATCTCATAAGGCAGCTGTCTTCAGGAGGAAATTTCTTAACTTGAATGTTGTGGTGATGTTTTTAAAGGTGTGTGTGCTGTATGGAGTGGTATTGACAAGGACGGGAAGCTTATCTTGCCACATGCACAGGGATCTTTGCCAGTTATTATGTAAAGTGACAGTTCTGAAACATTCATGCTTGGATAACATTAGAGACGTGAAATAATTGAATTCTGATCAGTGCCCACATTAGTTAATAAAGTGTGATGAGACAGTATTGGTAAATTTTAGTGGTTATTATTGTTATTTCATGTATTAGTCGTGAAGAATTTGTGGTCCTTCTTACAACTGTGGTAATGTAAAAATGTACAATTGTCTTACATGGTTGTGGCTTCCATGTTGTAAATGTGTTCATAAGAAATAATATCGTTTATAGTACAGGAATACCGATCCCAGTGGACGTGCAGTGTAAGGCGTAGGTCTGCAGCTGCTCAATTGCTGGGATTGTGGGTTCAATTCCCACTTAGGGCGTGATTGTTTGTCTGTTGTTTTTGTTGTATGTTGTGTAGATAGCGACCTCTGCAACGAGCTGATCTCTGTTCAGAGGAGTCATACCGGGTGTGTGTGAGATCAAGAAACCTCAACAATGAGGCATTCCAGAGAATAGAATAGTACAGGAGTTACAGTCTCTGTGATTTTCTTTTCACAGAGCAGACAATATTTCTATTGAATGTGGAAGTATTCAAATATTTCTATTGAATGTGGAAGTATTCAGTTTTTGCTATTCAAAGTGCTGTAGCGAAAATGAATTGTTTTTATATTTCTTTTCCATAATGGAACAACATTAAATTATTTCACCAATATCAGTTATAGTATCATACAACCTTGTATTTTCCTTTTATAGGTAATATATGACTTTACCACTTGCATTGTATCCTTTCTTGTTTGGATGAGAACCACCTGTTTATGCCACCTTCTTACTTCCAGTAGTTGGAAAAGTTGCAATAGTGAAGGAGAGTTTATGCCTGGTCATCCAGCTCTGAGGTGGTCACTGTACTGACTGAGCTCTCCTCAGAGTATGGTACCCAGATATTAAAATATGTGAAATCTTGGTACTTGTGCAACATTCACATGACATGACTGAATTGGGAAACGAGAAATTTACTTAACAAGGTGCTTCGTGAAGTGCTTTGGGGTGGTTAAATCACTCTGGGCAATGACACAACAGAATTTGGGACATCTCATACACCTAGGAAAATAAGAGCTGTAGATAGAATAGTTTTAAAATGGATCTTCAGTTGGGGTAATGTTAGCTGGAACAAATGGCAGATCCTTTTAGTGTTGTTGATGAACCTTCATTTTCCAAAACAGTAAGAGCTTTTTAAAATGTTCATGGTGATGTTTTGAAATGTGTTGTTGTGCGGAGGAATTGTAAATTCATAGCTGTGAATGGGGAATGGTAGGTGTAACATCTCCAGAAGTCCATGGCACATAGTGGGATGCTGATTGTGATGGAACAGACTGCTGAGACTTGGCAAGCGCAGGTTTCTGATACACTAACCAGTAATTCATAAGAGAGAGATGAGATGGGGAAGTTGTTAACTGTAGGAGTATCAAGTAAATAGGTTTTATTATTATTATTATTTACTGCAATTGGGTTGTTACCTGGTGGCAGTGGTTATTTTACATGTATACAAAATACGAAATTGGTTACTAATAAATTTAAGTCGAGAGGGCTATATAAGAAGCATGTAGTGGCAACTTGGAATCTTGGGAACCATCTCGGCATTTGCTTATAGACACAGGGAAACCAAGAAAAACCTGTGTCGAGGTGGCCGGTCACAGGACCTTCCGAATACTGACTATGGTGGTTGTTGAACTGAACTTGGACGAGGTCCAGTTAACTGGTTAGGAATTCAAATTTAAAAAATCTACAATTCATTTTTCACAGCTGTTATTTTTGTAAGCAGAACCTAAAGTTATTGTCATTGACAGAACTGTGACTGCATGGTTCAGCTGCTGTCAGCCATTGTGAAGTCAGTTCCTGACATTCTTCCAGTTCCATACACACTGAATGTAACACATTCCAAATAGCCATATCTGCCATATAACATCTTGTGAATCATCATGTTTATTTCTGTGCCTAAATTCTTTAGTCATGTGAGTTCGGTGTTTATACACAAGCATAATAATACTGGTATAAAGAATATTACACATAACTGTATAAAAGTTTGTACGTTGGATGTGGATATTTTATATACATTGTATTCATTGTGTTTGGAACTAGAAAATTGTCTGGAATTGATTTACTAGTGGCTAATTGTAGCTGAAACGTGTAGTCAGAATCCTTGTCAGTTAATAAAGATTATTTTGTCATACTTATTAATATAACAGCTGTGGAAATTGTATTGTAGATTCATTTGTATCAAATCACAGCTGAATGTATCAAGGAAGTATAAAGGTGGTTGGGTACTGTCAGCAGTTCTGCACCTTCCGGTTCTGATATCAGTAAGCTGCTTAGATCTAACAAGAGTCTGAAAGGTTAGCACACATTTGCATAGGTAAACTATCAGCCCCCCCCACCCCTGCAACATGATAATTAGGGCTACACCTATAATATCAGTAAAGTTGGATCTTGCACCAGGGATTCACATTTATCCCTGCCCACAGCAAAAGAATCCATTCTGAAAGGTTCCACAACAAATTCTAACATTCTGTGTGTTTGGTGGGCCCCCACATGCCACCTGTGGGGGCTGTATCTGCATCACTGTTAATGCGGCTGAGCGAGTTTGTGCAGTCAAGCTGCAACCAAACCATGTTGTAATCAATCTCTCTTGACATCTTTATGTGGAAAGATGAGACGTTACTGACCTGGATCAGGCAGCCAGTATGTTGATAGTACACTTCTTCATTGTTTACAATCTGTTACAACAGAAACAGTATTGATGCAGTTTGTTACTGGCATCCTATTTTGGCATTGATTAGCATCAATTTGGAAGTAGTTCTATGCCAGTCGCGGTGGGTTACTTGAAGGTACAGATCACAGGCGTTAAGTGCGCATGTACATCTTCCGTCATCCTATGCGGACAGCGGTCCTGAACTAGCCCATTACTCTCTGTTCAAGGACTTCTACCAATCTATGAAAAGAAATCTCTGTTTCAGAAGTCAGTTCTGAATTAGAGTAGGCTGAAAGGCCTAATTCATAAAACCACAAGGTTTATTTCTTGTGATTTGTCTTGGTTGCAGTGTAATGACTGCAGCTGGTGTCAGTGTTGTCTGCACAAATATATTGTTCTTGCAACATTCAGTTATATATTGATTTGATAATGTTGCGTGAACAATGAAATTGTGTTAGACATGGGGTGTGGGGGTGTTGCCTTATGCGTTGAGTTAGGACAAATTTTAATGGTTCATATTAGTAACTGTATCAAAAAGATAACAGAGGAAACAAGAAAATCATGGCATATTTATGGGAAAACCTGTTGAAAGGATGCAATGTAGACGGAGTTGAGAGAATGATTAAAGTTGCTGTCAGGAGAGAATAGTGCGGAGTTCAAAATAGTGTAAACTGCCTCAGGTATTTATCTCAGTATTTAACCAGCTTGATGCACAAAATTTGTTTCACAATAAGTTTTATTTCATGCCTCTACATGTTTCGAGCACATGTGCTCGAAAGATGTAGAGGCATGAAATAAAACTTATTGTGAAACAAATTTTGTGCATCAAGCTGGTTAAATACTGAGATAAATATACTGAGATGCACGGTCAACAAAACGTCAAAATTTGCCTCAGGTATGTAGGTACGTCTGTAGATCAAAGGTTGATGAAAACTGGAGTTTTTAACCAGTAAATCCATGAGTTTGTAGCGAGCATGGGATGTGTGACTTAATTCCCTTTCTTCCCATGGCTAATATAAAACTCTACTTAACTCTATGGAGCATAGTCCTTGAAAAGCCAACAGGTTCTTAGCAAGTCAGATTCTCTGCATTTTATAGAACCCAAAGATTCCTTACCATGTTCACAAGAGCATGCTACCTCTCCATATCCTGAGCCAGATTATTCCAATTCGTGCCCCCTCTCACCGCTTAAAGATCCATTTTAATATTATCCTACCATCTATGCCCGGCTCTTCCAAGTGGTCTCCTTCCCTCACTTCTCCCCACTAAAGTCCTGTATGCACCTCTCCTTTCCCCCATACATGATACATGCCCGGCCTATCTCATTCTTGATATGAATCACCCGAATAATATTTGGTGGGGTGTACTGATCATTAAGTCTTTTCCATTCCCCTGTTACCTCGTCCCTCTTAGGCCCAAATATCTGCCTCCGCATTGTTCTCGAACACCCTCTGTCTATGTTCTTCGCTCAATGTGACAGACCAAGTTTCACACCCACGAACTATAAAGTTAATCTAAATAATGCATACAATTCCGTTCGTACCGCGCAGAAAACACTGCGTACCTATTACGATATTATGCAGGCCAATTGGTTAATATCGTTTAGGAAAGTAATCGCAGTATGTTTTGTGAATTTCCGGTAACGATACCTAGAATTGGAAAAATGCCGAGTTCTTAATGTTAAAAGCTGGTGGTGTATATAGTTACCACGGCGCTGAAAGTATGAACGACCAATCGCTTCAAAAGATTAGTGACTAACACAGGCCGTTCAAAGTATTTTCGTTCTCACCGTCAGTAACCAGCTGTACCTGTCCTTCCTACGGCTTTCGCCTCCGCAAAATATGAAACTTGTCCTAACTTGCAACGTGGGCGGTACGTTGCTGCGTGCAGCCCTTTCGGGGTTAAGGTCTCCGCTATGTGGTACATATGTTGGTATCACTGCATGTTTGGTGGCCACACGTCATGTTCCGAATCTCACAGGCTCTCGGGATCGGTCTACATACACGAAATAAGTCAAAACACCTGGAATTTTACAGGACCTTCGAGATATCTGAATACAACTGTTTGTACACAGCAACCAACGCTGCATATGTGCTACTCTGTCTGAATCGTTTTGACTTGTTTGAGGGTTTAAAATATAAGGGGCGCAATTGTTGAAGAACGCACATTTTGCGACCTTTTGGAAAAAATGGGTGCTTCACTTTTTGTGCACCTTGTGTTTTGTCCAACAAATTAGCAGTTTACGCTCAGATACGTGCAGGCGTGTGTACGTCTTCATGTAGCATCCGTACTGACGTCCCATTTTAACCAAAAATGTAATGAGTCACTTAGGTTTAGTAACATTTTAGGAAAATTAGTCCAGCTGTTCTCGAGGTGTTGACCTGCGAAGGGTCAGAACTGTGAATACGTCTAACCTCATTCCTTATTTCTTTGCAAATTAAATAATACGGTGCCAATTCGAAACTTGGTAATAAAAGTATTATTATTATTGTACAATGATCGTTTATCCACCCAGTGTAATTTGCCCGAGCAGTCCGCACGTCAGCTGTTTGCTACGGACACGTCGCTTCTGACGTCTGGGAGTGGAGTTTACTACCCATGGTTACTACAGCAGTGTCGCTGTCGTCAGTGCCTCCTTAGACATGGTTCAAGATTTCACGTGCTTATAAAACAGTGGTGATTGCCGAATGTACTTGTATCGGTTTACAGGTAGTCATGTGATTCTTTGACAAGCTGCAGCAAGTCACTCGACGCAGTCTGACATTCAGTTATTTGACACTGTTGCAACGCCCACAAGCGACAGAATTTCGAAGCTGAATACGGCGGAATAATTTAGTTACGTACGTGTTTATCGTCTGCGATTGTTGTGTTACTGGAAATGTTGCGCTGTCTGTGGGATCATAAATACGTAAGAATTGTTTAAAAGTATTGTCTGTTTATCTGTGGTATCAAAAATGTGCATGAATGTGTTTCAAAATTGTGATCCATACAATAGTGGACAGCTTATACTGAACATAACCTAGGCGCAATTATAGAAACGGGTACTGTTTTTATTGTGGTTCTGTGCACGGAATGCTGACGGATGTGACGTCGTTTTGTACAAATGTACCTGCTGTTAAACATATTTCATACCATTTCGTCTATACCACCAAAACTGACGTGGATAATGCGGAACAACTGACTAATTTGTTTTGAAAGAACAAGGCCTAAACACAATGTTAAATATTACAGTTTGTGTCTGTCTTGCAAGTACAATGCCATATGGACGATTTTTCTTGTTGTTGATGCTGTTAATAACATTAACAGGTAGCAACGACGTCATTACAGCCTGTAGCAAGCAGGAAGATACCGTAGCAGCAGCAACGCGCCGTGCTACGGCGGTTTTCACGGGGAAGGTAGATTCACTCTCATCCACTGATCATGGCGATATAGCAGCAGTTATAACAGTGAAAAGGGTTTTGAAAAGAACTTATAATTTTGGTGTGTTTGAATATTTAAGTGCCGGTGGAAAAGTAAGAGTAAGAATAATGAAGAATAAAGCATCAGCTCTGAAAATTGAAAACTATCATACGGGTAAGTTTATCGAAGCGGCAGTTGATTTACAATCGTTGGCTGATAATGTTAATTGTTCGTTCAGTGTTTCGGATGGTTATTCCCCCGTCCTACGAACGGAGTTTGTGAAAAAGTTGCGTGTGAACGATACTAAAATATTTTTGGTGAGAAAATTAGAGTTTCGAAATAAGAGACTGTTGACGTCTGGGAGAGAGCTCCCTTCCATGGAACTGGACTCGCCGCCATTGGCTCTGAAACTTGACGTGCTGGACAGAGTGGATGCTGCAATTAAAGGTAGGGCTATCAGTACAGCACTTTTAAGTAGCAACTAACCCCTTACAACTCAATGTCTGTGGTTATTAAAAAAATTCTGTTTTAATCATAGAGTAGATTAATGTCTTCCTTGTGTTTCCCACAATAAACAGTGATATTGGCCTGAACAGCAATAACCGGTTTGTGTTGGCAATGGAGAAGCAGAGAGTCAGGAAGAGAGTTTTTAAATTTTATGTAGATTAAATACATGCTTCGGAGAGTTGAGAGTCTTATTGAAACGTTGAGCTACAAGATTTAAGTTACAAAACATGCTATAGATAAGAACATTTTGCTCGCCTTACTAGACAGTACGTTTCGATACACATAATAGCCGTAGTGCAGATATTACACTGTTCAGAGACGTATTTTTTTTTAAAATAAAAGTGAAAAGTGCTTCAAAAGAAACTTACGGTTCTGAAATACATTTTACGTCGTTTCTGGCGCTTTCGACCATTGCTTCGTCGTGCCATCTGTCTTCCTACCTTCAGAGCCGATATTCATGAAATGTAATAGTGGGAAGATTTACTAAGCGCCGTCCGACCAATTGAAATATGGGTAAAATTGGGCACAAAAATGGAACACAATTCATCCATACTTCGCGTATCTCGAGCGTAACTCGCTAAATACGCGTATTTATAGGAGCGAATAGTGTTCTAAGAAAAAAGAAATTTAACAGAGCAAAAGTACACAAGCACGCACGCACGCACACTGTGCTCAGTATAGGCTTGTTTCCCGCATCGTAAGACGCTACAAGTAATAACATGCACCTTGTAGTCACCAAGTTATTGTTGCGGATTTTCACCTTCGTCGAATTGCCGAGGTTAAGAATGAGTGGAGTTTTATCTCTGCTCCCCGTGTATGCCTTCATGGCGTGGACAGGGAAAAGTTACCTTTCTAATAGCCTTTTACCATCCGGTGTTAAGACACAGAGTGACTTTTGTAGACGTATATCACGAAAAGAAATACGTCTTATTAGGTGGGCGATATTGTTATTTTTCCAGGCGTTAGGCTTTTCGAGGTAATTAACAGGTGATATTTTCATTGTTGCACCGTGCATTTGACTTAAATTCACTTTTTATTTTACCAACATATGCACTTGTAAATCGATCAATATTAATGCTAACACATTAAAACATTAAAGGATAAAATATTATGATATTAAAACTCCAACATGTTTCGGTTTTTTATATAATATTTTCAGATTGTAAATAACATCTCTTGACGATAACTAATAGGTCATGAATTATTTCCAGACATGCTGTCAACATACTTAAAAAACAACTATAAACTAAAAGCAACTTTATTAGGTACGAACTTGCTCCCTGATGATGGTTTTATATAAAAAACCGAAACATGTTGGAGTTTTAATATCATAATGTTTTATCCTTTAATGTTTTAATGTGTTAGCATTAATATTGATCGATTTACAAGTGCATATGTTGGTGAAATAAAAAGTGAACAGGTGATATGTTTGTTTTGTCACCTCATACCTTGCAACATCTAAAGCTAGCAACGAGTTTAGGAACAAGAATTGTTAAACAGAGCGGTGTCTACATTTTGTAACTTATTCAGAAATAAGGCGTACTTCGGTTTGATAGGAACCAACATGAAAGCGACCCGACCTTTATGCGATACGCACTCCTACCATGTGATATGTAACCTGTGTATGAAGAGGCAAGGGCATGTAAATAGGGGGTAGGACCCGTGACTATGTAACGGATCTGAAAGGCATCTGTAGTGTGGGCAGGTCTATACACGTGTAGGTAGAATTCGGCTGCCTTGAGCCAGCGGCACATTCTACATTAAGTAGCACAATGTTGACTTTAACAAGGGCCCGTGTACGCAACCCCGTGACGTCATCTTCTGCCTGTTTTGTTACATATTCTTTACACGAGATTCGTGATAAATTTAAAATTATGCTTATTTCCAGATTCGAGCCGTACTAAGCCAATCAAGTTTAGAAGCGTATAGGTTGCATAGTGAGATGGGCAGGGCATGTGGCGCGTATGGGGGAGGAGAGGGGGTGTATAGGGTCTTGGTGGGGAAACCGGAGGGAAAG
>Ga0131853_10011741_pt1 | contig 16050 bp, 14 predicted proteins | sample TergutLab28metaG_FD_92764 | JGI IMG/M metagenome (GOLD analysis project Ga0131853, IMG submission 92764) | Labiotermes labralis P1 segment gut microbial communities from Petit-Saut dam, French Guiana - Lab288 P1 (version 2) (version 2) | ecosystem: Host-associated > Arthropoda: Insects >...
AGCTTTTCTTTCTCATTCTTATGCTGTATATCAAAACTCTCTTCTATACCTAAATACTTATATGCTTTTCTCGGGTCCAGTTCTTTAATGTCGTTGTCAAATGTGCTTCCTACATGCAATTATCATTATTATTATTATTATTATTATAATTATTGCTAAATTCTTTTACTGACATGTTCCATATCTGTATGATGAAAGATTCCTTCAACTTAACATTGTATAAAGGCGGGCAAGCCTCGACCTCGCAAATAAATTTTTCTGAACCGGACATCGTGCCCAAAAACTTGAACGCTGCGCTGGGACAGCCGAATGAAACGCATGAGTAGAATGCACAACGTTACGAGCGCCTGCGTTGACAACGCCTCCAACCACGTCGGAATCGCTTGACGCTGGCCTAACGCCAAATTGAAGGCGTCAGACGCCTTCGTTCAGATTCGAACACACGTGTTTATATATTTCCTCATTGAAAGTTCGGCTGGCATTGACACGCGTTTTGTGGGGCGTCTCAACTGGCACGTTTTGACCGCTCGTGTAGAATGGCCTTATACTACCTCATCATATTGGCTACAGATCATTTATGTAATCTTTGTAGATGTTGGTGACCGTACGTTGGAACTTATGCTCTAAATTGTTGAAATATAACTTTTTTTCAAAAGAATACTTCAATGGTTTTGCTTGATTTCCAACCTTAGACCCAATTTGACGGCCCGGTGAGCTGCAAGGACGCATTTCCGTCATATAGTTCCTTGAAAATAAATCTTTGTTTTGGCCCCTTCTATCACATCACGAAGTTTGGGCATGGAGTTTTTCGGAAACCTGTATAAATTTTGGTGCTCAGCGGATGTACAGCACGGCTACCTCCTGCAGTTAAACGTGAATAGATTTCCTTTCCTGCTGTTTCTGAATTCTCTTGCCATAAGTCGATCTAATGTGTTTCAACAATATGGTCGGCACGCACAAAGTGTGCAGTGATAGTGAACAGTATAGTTTGGAAATATGGTGTAGGAAGTAGGGTTATATGTAAACGAAGAGAGTAATTGCTGCGTATGCGTATACAAGCTGTTGCATAACCAATTTTGAATAGGGCTCGAGAGTTTGTTATAAAATTATATACTAAACATAAGGTACGTAAATATATTCTTCATTGGGTTTGACACGAAAGTATGTGTTTTCGTTCAATACCACGAAACTGTTTGTCCCATCATATATCATATTTGGTAACACTAACAATAGAAAGCAGGTGGGCATGCATATCCTAGGTACTGAAGACGGTTGAAGTACACGATACAGTACAGTATAATCATTTATCTCACGATTCAGTGACATTGGGTTAATAGTATTCTGTAGGCAGGTATAGTATGTAAGAATTTTGCCGATAATGGGTATACAGGATTTCCCATGAAACATATGCCAAACTTCGGGTGGTTATTCACTGGCTTATTTTAAACGAAAAAAGTTACATCAGGGTGGGACATAACCTCAACATTTATGAGGTTGTGTTTAATGTAATTTGTGACACATGTACTTACATGAAGTGTTGTTCAAAATGATCTTTTAAATCAATTACGCAAAACCAGGCTTTGTTTAAAACAGCATTCGCCTCTTTCTGTGTGCTTTCATGACCATTCTTCTCTGACAGCAGCACTTACACAGTGATGTTTTTTAAGAGTTCTTTATGTTTTGTGTGTGATATCTGATGATACACCAACCCCATCACATATTCACACAAGTAAAAATTGAAAGGTATCAATCTGGCATTTGGGGTGGCCAGGCATGTGGACCTCCACAACCAGTGCAGTTACTTGTCGTAGCATTGATCCAAGTATTGTTGACAAACAAACAACTGTAAATTTTCATGGAGTTCATTCCATTATGCCATAATTTAATATTACTAAATATATTACTGCCAACTGTAATACATTTAGCAATATTGAAACACCTGTGTTCTTAAACCACTACCAGTGCATTTCCATCACAGTCTGTAAATGAAATGCATGCATTGCCCATGACAGACATACCCTTAAATGAAATTATTATATATGTACTCTGTATCTGTATATTCATTGTCACTCACAGCAAGAGCACATGAACAACCAGACACAGAAGAAACATCCTTCTTTCCATGATGACTGAACACAAACTACCTGCCCAGTAGTGTGTGTATATATATTACAGTCCAGTCCACTGCCAGGGTGGTGGGGAGGAGTTGAGGTGCTCTGCTGGAACAGCTAGTAACTGCATAATGCTCAAAATTGAATGCCATATTGATGTAACATTTTCCATTCACAACAACCTTGACAAATGTTTCATGAGACACATGTGTAGTACAACCAGTGTTATCCACTGAATAAACAGTGCAGGAAAGCACAACTTTACTGTTAATTTTGTGTCAAAACATTTCAGTGTGCATGCACAGTCAGAGTTTAAACATGTTTTGAATGATCTATTAAGCTTCACTTTCTAGAATTAATGACCAAAATTGTATTTTGACTAGAGTTACAGTTTTGGACATTACATCTAGCATCAGGGTACAATGAGATTAAGACAGCAATGCAGAAGCAGCACGTAGATGTGTGTTCAGAAGTTCAGACTTTTAGAATACGTTTCTTCCATTTGTAGGAATACTGGAATTAATCATGACAGAAAGGAATGAAGCTGCATCAGAAAGATTGGCATTGAGTACTGTAAAGAGTGAAGTGCTTACTCATGAGCTAAGTATGGGGGACAGAGATCTAGGACTTCAGCCTGTTCCACTTGCTTATCCCCAGCAGGTAGGTCTACCTGTTTGTTCAGTTCAGTACAGCAGTACTACTGCATATTATTGGCAACTGAGCACAACACAAAGTACTAAGCAGTGCCCATGCAGTTATTTTGTAAACTCCACAGAAGTGTACTTTTGTACCATATTACTTTCTTTCATTCTATCATATCTGTCATTCTGTCTTACCCACCCATCTAACCTTATTTGTCTCCATATATGCATATCTGTCTGTGGTTGTCCATTTCCATATTCCTGGGGATGCAAGTCGTATGGGATGTGACATGGTGCTGTTGGGTGCAGTTCCCTACATTTTGAAGGACTGTATAGCCATGCATTTTCAAGGGACAAGCAGTTCAAGAACAATTTTTCTTGGGCTGCTTAACCCTTGTGATGACCTACCACTGTGAGAACCTCAAATCTGGCATTTCCTATCCATATTTGTTTTTCTTTCTTCCTTTGCTGTCTTTTTTTTTTATTACTATGTTTACTTGTGCACCAGTGCTTGATTAGTTCCTGCCTTCCTACAATTTATAAGAGTGAATGGCCCTGATTATTATAAATAATGGAAAATGTAATGGATGTGGCAGTGATATAGTATTACTGTCGCATTTTCCTATAGGGTTGTTGATAAACCTGTTAGCTTGCCATCTCCAGGATCAGCTTTGGAAATGGGAACTGCATAGGAGGTATAGACCAGTATATCACAACATTCAATTTATTTGTTCTGTTGGATTCGTATTAATTGTTACAAATTTCTGTCAACACAACTAATAACTGTTAATGTAAAAATCATATTGTTTCTTCAGTGTAATGATACAGTTATTACTGAGCAGTTGGTCCATTATAATGCAGTTAATATATCAAATCTGCTTGGGTTAATCCTGGAAATGATGAATTTCCTCATCTGCCTCTTCCCCTGTGGTTCTGCAGTAAAGTTTTGATTTAAACAGAAGATCTCTGAATTTGATCTTGGGACTAGATGTCCTGATGACAATCCTTCTTCATCCAGCTCCATTAAACGGAAGAAATCAAGCCCACAGACGCCTGGTCACACCTAACATATGGACATTTGTTGTGAGGTGACCCAGCATGTATTTGTACATACTGTAGCCTCTGCCTTACAATTTTACGTGTCCTTGCAGAATTTCCAAATTGTGAGAAAGACATCTGTAGATATTACGCATATGGCATGTTATGAAACACTGGAGGTGATCACCATAGCAACTAACATTGTTGTATTCTGTAACTTGTCTGTGTATCTGTGAAACCCTGCAATGATGGATGTGAATTATGATTAAATTTTTAGCACTTTTTACTGGAACATTATAAATCTCTGCCAGAGATGGTAGTTTCAGAGTCAGTTCTGGAATTCTGCCCCAGAGATGGGTAGGCCAGAGGGTTAATAGTGTAGGGACTGTAAGGTCCATTTAATTTACTTGACAGTTTTTTTGGTATTAATGAAACCTGTGTCATTTTATTCCAATTTTAAGGTTGTCACAGCAATGACTATTGGGGTTGTTGTATTCTAGGGTTGGTATGTGGGTGGCAGCATTTAGGTGGAGGCCTACTGTTTCTGTTGTACCCTTGGAGACAGGGTGTGAGATTCCTTTCAGATGTTGGAACTTGTCTGCCAGGTTATGCAGTGCCTCATTGACCTTAGCCTTAGTATGTAAAATACTCATTTCAGTGCTTCAAGTACAGGCCATTCTATTTTTAGCTCCAGGCATCATCATCATCTTTTAACATGGCATGTGTTTACTTCTGCAGTTTTGCAGTGAATCAGTCTGTCCTGTTTACATTCCAATACACATACAAGTTTATCACATTGTGCTTTACTGTGCATTGTATTCAGGCCTTTGATAGTGATGAGTCTTAGAAACCCATTCATATTGACAAGTAATAAATAGGTACTGAGATGTCATTCACATTCCCTAGTCTGATGCTGTAGTAACATCTTCAGTGGTGTTAATGCAGAATTAATTAGTATTTATTATTGTAGTTGTAGTTACATTTGCATGGAATGTGATTTTTCCTGGAATTGTATTTCAGGATATTATTGTTGAAGTGCCTCTCATAAATGGTGAACTACCAGCAACACTGAATTCTTCAACAGAAAGTGATACCTCAAGCATCCTGCACTCTGAGGTAAGGCAGATGAATACTTACTGACTTACTTACTACATGGGGCAGAGTCCTTCTTGTAAAGCTAACTGGTTTTTCAGCTAGTCAAGAAATTCCCCACATTTTATGGAACCTGAAGGTTCATTACTGCATTCAGAAGTGCCCACCACCTGTCCCTATCCTGAGCCAGCTCGATCCAGTCCATACCCCCACATCCCAATTCCTGTAGACCCATCTTAGTATTATCCTCCAATCTACACCTGGGTCTCCCAAGTGGTCTCTTTCCCTCAGGTGTCCCCACCAAAACCCTGTATACAACTCTCCTCTCCCCTCCCCATACATGCTACATGCCCTGCCCATCTCATTCTTCTTGATATTATCACCCAAACAATATTGGGTGAGGAGTACAGATCTTTAACCTCCTCATTATGTAGTTTCCTCCACTCCCTTGCTACCTCTTCCCTCTTAGCCCATATATTCTCAACACCCTATTCTCAAATACACTCAGCCTATGTTCCTTCCTCAGTGTAAGAGACCATGTTTCACACCCATACAAAATATGCAAAATTATAGTTCTGCATATCTTAATCTTTAAATTTTTGGATAGCAACAAAGACAAAAGATTCAGCAACAAATGATAGCAAGCTTTCCCTGACTTCAATCTGCTCTTAATTTCTTCCTGAATAGAATTTTGATTTGTTAAGGTCATTCCCAAATATCTGAACTCTTGTACCCTTTCAAAGAAACTGTTATGACTCTCTATATTGTGACTTCATCCTGCATTCTGATCTCAAGACATGACCACTGACTTAGTGTGATCAGCATTTACTTCTAGTCCAATCTCCTTACTAGCCACTACCAAAGCTTCTGCGTTTTCCTTTATAGTGTGAACGCTTCTTCCCAATATATTAATAACAATCAGCATAAACCAGAAGATGATGTGTACCATTTAATTTCAAGCCATCCTGCTTTACCTGAACCCTCCTAATGGCATATTTTAAAGCAGAGTTGAAAAGCAGTGGCTATAGAGCATCTCCTTGTTTCAAACCATTCCTAACAGGAAACCTGTCATACATATGTTTGCCTACCCAGACTGTGCTATACATTTCAGTCATTCATTTTTTTAGCTTTACCAGTTTTATGGTGATACCAAACTCAATTAGAATATTATACAAGACTTCACTCCTAACAAAATCATTAGCTTTCTTGAAGACTATAAAGAGCTTATGCACTGCTTCATTATATTTCCATTTTTTTCTCAAGTATTTGACGAATGCAGAATGTATGATCAGTAGTTGAACTGCTGCGTTCAAATCCACACTGATAATCTCCAATAATTTCCTATGCATATGGAGTTAACCTTTACAGCAAGATGTGGGATAAAATTTTATATGTAGTTGGCACAAGTGATATGCTCCTGTAATTACTACAGTCTCTTTTATCACCCCTCTTATAGATAGGTATAATTATCAACTCCTTCCACTCCACAGGCAATTCATCCTTATTCCCAATAGAAATAATTTTATCCACCTCATAGCAAATTGTTCTACCCTCTGCGTTAATCAGTTCTGCTGGGATTTGATAATTCCCTGGTGATTTGTGACTTTTTAGTTTTTCATTAGCCAACTCAACCTCAGAGGGACTTGGCTCAGGCACTAGTGGTTCTACTTGTGTATTTCTGTCTGCCTAATGTCATTAACCCCGTGTTTATTCAATAGCTGAGAGAAATGGTTTCTCCACCTAGCCAAAATACTGTGGGAGTCTGCAAACAAATCACCCTTCTCATCCTTCATTATATTAGTTCTAGGCTGGAAACCCTTCTTAGAGTCACTGATGCCCCTATACAAGTCCATAATATTTTTGATCTTACTGTAAGTGTCAAGTTCCTCAATTTTAGCTTTCAGATATCCCTTCTTTTTGTTCCCAAAATGTCTGCTAGCTTCATATCTTACATTGTTGAGAGAGGTAGATGAATATGAAACATATACAGGACCCACTTTGTAATTAAGGGAATACAGTGCCAACTTCAACTTCTATATGGATAATGTTCCATATATACAGCATCAAGAGGCTATTCCAATTATTGACTGCAGTACAAATAACAGCCAGTGTTTTTTAATTTTGCTTGACAATTTTTATCAGAGTAGGATGATCAATAGACCTAGAGATCATAACAGTAGAATTTGGCATATTACTAAATAGATCATGTAGCATTCTGTAGATTGAACTGGCTATCATACATAATAAGCCCTCAGACTGTAAAGGTTGATGAAGTTACATGAATATTGTATTTTTGAAAAGGTAATTAAAGAGCCTACAAACAACATAAAAATTGCTTATTTTTAAATAATTTATTGACAAGAAAGTTTATGAATTTTTAATGTTTGTGTAGTAACTACATTTTTAGTATTGTTTTTTGTTGTATTAAAATTTGTTTGTACAGGGATCATGTGGTGTCCCTGCAGCAAGACACCAGTTGTGTGAGGGACCTGAAGCAATACACTGTAAGCAGGAGGGTAGCCTGCAAAGCATAACTGCTAAAGAAGAGCAGCTCAGGAAACGCAGGGAACAGAACAGGTTTAGAATGAGAGCCCTACGAGCATCTGAATCGGAGGTAGCCCAGAGACTTAGGGAACGTAACAAGTTTAGAATGAGAACTCTTCGTGCATCAGATTCACAGGTAGCTCAAAGCCTCCGAGAACGCAACAAGAACCGAATGAGAGAAATTCGTTCTTGTGGATCTCATTTAACTTGCAGAACTGTAGAAAGCAGGCAGGCAGAATCTGCTCGAGGAGCAGAATGTTTACCAAAGAATGACATAAAAGTAGACCATTGCATAAAACAAGGGCAGTGTGTACATACTGCAGGGGTTGTTGATAACTCTTGGAAAACTGGCATTAGGGTAGATCTAATAAACATTTGCACTGAGGGGAGTAAACTTCCATGGGCGTACATGGAGAAAGGTCCTCTACAAAACACACCATTCAACATTCTAGGATCTCAAGAATATGAGAAGCAGAGTGCATGTGAAGGTTTCTTAAAAGCAGAACACTGTCATATTGGAGCACTACACAAACCTAAATCCGTCTCCTGTGGTGTACAGGGCATTCCAATAAATAGAAATAATTGCAAGAACAGTATATATGACAAGAACCAATTCCATGCTACTGAAAATGAAAGTAAAGGGAGTACAACACCTGAGGAGGAATATATGGAAGGTACAGTGAATAACTGTATGCAGTATGATGGTTTCAGGGTGAGAGGTCATGAAGTAGAAACATGTGGCAATAGTAACGGTCGGCACCAGCATACAAGCTTCTGCACTGCTCATGTGAAAAATGAAGCTGTTTCAAGTTTTGAGGGACAAAGTTCAGTAAAGATGGGAGATGAATTTCAGGGTGATGTCTTTCCATGTAAAGAAAGATGCAGTTCACATTTTGTGACATTTAATGGTGACACCGCAGTTGAAACTAAAACACGAATAAAATGTGTTCCATCCGAAATGACAGAAATGCCTATACCTGAAATACTAGATCTCGCTGAGAGGCGGAGAGAGAAGGGAAAGCTCAGAATGAGGCTTAAGCGGCATTCTGAAACGGAGGAAGAAGCTGAGCGGAGGAGGGAACAGGGCCGATTGCGAATGAGGGTATTACGAGCATCAGAAACTGAAGAACAGGCGGCAAGGCGTAGGGAACTGAACAGATTGCGAATGAGAATAAAACGGACCTCTGTAAGGCAGTGACATTCTTCAGACTTACATCATGTGTACTGCAGTCATTGTTCATGGACATACAATAATTTTTGTGTCATCTGATTTAGAGCTTTAAATTATATTCACATATCTTTATATTTCAGTATCGTGTTATGTAGTTAGTATACAAAGAGGATTCTTCAACATATGCACAAGAATGTTTATTATATTAACTGTGCAGAAAATTGACTGCAATCTACACATTTCAGCCTGTACTGGTTATCCTGAAGCCAGTTACTGCACTAAAATAAAATTCACACTATTGACTGTAATAACTGCACCGTACCAAGTGTACAAATTAGAATGAAATTAATATATTGAAAGCTTTGTATCTTTTGTAAGTTTATAATTAGGGATATACATACATTAAAGTATTTTACAATTCTTAATGCAGTGTTAACATACACTGAGATTAAATGTCAGTTTTGCTGATACATGGCCTTTCTACTATTTGTGTGCCCAATGTGTGGGTTTCCTCCCAACTTGGTCAGCTACAGCTATAACAACGTACAGTGAAGGTTACTGATATGCATGAAGTATCTGTCTTACTTATCTTGTGGGGCTGCATATGAATGAAGCACAGGGCCAGTAGACCTCACACTCAGCTCAACACCCAGTTTGAAAACTTGGAATATTATAAGATGTGGATTTTATGTACACAAGTACCTGTTACCTTGTGTCTTTGCATGTATATTCAGATAAAACTGGAAAACAATATGTCAACTTAAGATGAAGGCCTTTACCATTAATTGAATGGATAGCATTTCCAGATATGACTAGATATGGACAGCTGTAGTTTTGTAAAAACCACAGCTTCAGTAACTCTGATGCAATTCTTCCAAACTTCCATTCACGTTAAAAGCAGGTGAGTTTACACTAGAGCACCAAGTGTTCCATACCAATATTACGCAAAGGGTAAGTTCGTTAGGAAAGATTACAGAAAATCCTGAATAAATTTCTGTGGGATTGGAGTTCCCTATAGAAAACACTATTCAGAATCTTGTGAACAAAGTAAGAACAACTAGAATGTTAAAAGGAGTTCACAACAGCAGCTCAGCTGGAAAGTTCACCTTGCAAATTTCTTGTATGCCTTGTACAGGAAATGGTGATAAAAAAACAGACTACATGGTTAAGTGGGTCATACTCCTTTGTGTTTTGGCAGTCCAGCATCCATCCTCAACCCAGATACTGGCTATCCTAATGACTTCAGACTCAGTCTCTTCAAACAGGCCATAACTGCTTCCTTCCAAATTCTGTAAAAATCATCCTATTTGACAGTACAGAATCTTCAACACACCATAAATAAATTGGACTGCAAAACAACATTACTGAACCCACAGTTGTACAAAACCACAGCTGTGCTGTCTTTGCAGCCACGTGACCAGTAACTTATGTAATTGGTAACTATAACAGTGAGTTCTCAATGACAGACTTGATTATGAGCTGACATTTTTCAGATGTTGCTTGGTGTTATTTTTAAGGACACATACATACAAAATACAGGGCACTGGAACATTGAAAATCTGTATTTGAAATGCTGAGTTTCCATGCTGAAGTTCATGTGTGATGTTCCTGGAGTGCAAAGGAGGATCATGGGCCTCTGTTTCATTCAGACAGCATTAATACTAAATAATGTATTGTGTGAAGACACAGTAACCATCACATTGCTACATTTAACCACGGCCAACTGCGCAACAACTCACACGGCTTGGTAAGACCATGCTCTGTCACAGACATCCTATCTGTCCTATAGTCTTTAAGGCCATATGAAATATTATTATTAAATTTCTTATGTGTTATAAATCATGGAGAATTTTATTATTTGTGTGGTAGTGTTTCCATTTGTCATTTGACCCATGATGTGGAGTCTTCGTACATACCAGATATTTTGTATAAGGAAGTTATGGTGAGCAAATACAAAGTTTTGAACTGCCTTATTATTATTATTCTCTAAAATTATTTCATCTTCCCTGATGCTGAAACTTCCACACTGAAACAAGGCTTTACATGGTATGTGAACAATATTTTACTCTTTGTTCTCATTTATGATTGGGTAATTCAAGTGTAATGTTAAAAAAATTCTGCGCTGTCCAGCTCATTATTTTCTTAACTTCTGGGAAGGCAAAACAGCTGCCTGTATCTCCAACTTCCTCAGTCTGACTTTCTGATATTTGTCCTTATTGCTCTCATGGGACTTAATATTCTGCAAAACGCTGACTTTTACTTTAAATTTGTGAACTTTGGTTTCCATATCTCTGCCATCTGCTGAGGTAATCCTGGACTTAAACTTTGTGGGGGTTAGTAATTTATCTATCTATGAAATAAACATGGACAAAAATATGTTGTAAAACAAGGGCTCATATCACTAAGTCACAAGGAAATGTTGATCTGTGTCATCCTGGTTTGTTCAAAGTGTTTCTTAAGTAAGATAATGACAATGACCTCTTAATTCAAGCATTAGAGAGCAGGTGTCAATGGAATGTTTTCACTTTTATATTCTAGATACTGTATTTAAAAATTTGGAGACAAAGCTCCTTTATCTGGAAGCGGAAAGCCTGAAAATCCATGTCTATTGATGCTACAGGTATTGAATACTCTAGCAAAAATCTCAACAGCACGATTTGATATGGGAATGGTTTCTGCACACTTTGTAAAATGGCTGATGAATATAAGAAGGTACCTGTTCTTGTTGTGAGTAATCAGTAGGTCCAGTGACACTGATGACAGTTATAATTTTGAATAATTGTTCAGGTTCCTGTGATAGTTCATGGGAAATGACCTAGTAGTACTCTGAACACTACTGAAAATGTGAAATTTGACATTCTCCCAGTGGTGTTGCTGAAGATTAAAATCTTCTAGAAGTTCCTGCCATATATACTGGTAAATGGTTATTGACATTTCAAAGGATCATATTGCCTTCATCTTTGTGATCAAACAGTTCATGAAGAACCCTCAACAGCAAGTCACTACAGTCCGCATAATATCCCACAAGACCCAAATCTTCACTGCTGAAAGCATTGCACCAATCTGAATTAAATAGTTCAACTGAAATTGATTTGTAAATGAGTCCATTCTTTTACACACTGGCAGATCATTAACACTGTGAAGAACTCTGAGATGAGGACAAGCAAAAGGGGAACAAACTCAGCGTTTAAACCAGTTACATTAATTACTTTTATATTAAAAAATGTCAATTGTCCATACATAAAACATACACACTACCACTGTTCATCCAGAACCTACTAACTTCTTCACATTTACATGTATTTATTATTATTCTGTGTACAGGTCTTGCTTAACTTGGAAACTATGTTTCATGTCATGTAACTGGACAATCCAAGTGCTCACGCTGCACAACGGGAAGGCCAACTACACTTTATCAAAAAATGCCTGCTGATATAGGCAATGAAGTGGAAGGAACAGAATGAGTATTTACCACCAATACAGATCTATCTTGATTACACGCCAGAATACTCGAGTACTACATCTCTGTATGTGTGCGTGTTTATGTGAATATGCAATCCAAGGAATATATGTTATTTTTAACCATGTTTATGATGTAAAACTTTGATTATAATTGCGCACTTTCCTTCACTGAACTTAGTTGCTCAGTACATATACGGTTTTTCATAATATGTCACTTTAAGCTATTGTTATGAGTAAAAGCCTGGCTGCACATGAGACATATGTGGGGTTTCTCACCTGAATGAACAGACTGGTTTGCTGTAAGGTTAACCCTGTCACTGAAGGCTTTCAAACATGTCCCACATTGGTATGGTTTCTCTCCAACTGTGTGTTCTCCTGTGAACAATAAGATTGCCCATAGTAGTGAGGCGCTTGTTACAGACTGGACACTCAAGTGGACGTTCCTGTGTATGAACACGAATGTGATTTGTAAGAGTGCTCCTGCATTTAAAAGTTTTACCACACACGCTGCACTGGTGAGGTGTCTCCTGGGAGTGTACTGTAACATGACATGAACTTGACTTAAATTTGAACAATTTGCCACATATTGAACACTGGCGTCTTCATTCTTCTGAATGAGAAACACAATGTGTCATCAAATTAGACTTGTTAGTAAATGATTTACCACAGATATTGCAAATGTGAGCATGGTGGTTTAAGTGCAAGGTCTTATGATTACACAGATTAGATTTATATTAAAGCATTTCCCACATACTGGGCACTGGTATGGCCTATCTTCAGAATGTGCTGCAACATGATTCATTAAACTGGACTTCTTGCTAAATGATTTACCACGTAAGTTGCAGGTAAGAACTCCATCCTCAGCATCCATACCCCTGTGATTACAAAGGTTTCACCTGTGTTTAAAGCATTTGCCACACACTGTACATTCATATGGTCTTTCCTCTGAATGAGTAAGTAGCAAGGTGGCTTGTGAACTTTGATTTGCATCCAAATGATTTACCACACAGTGTACAAAGATGTGGTTTGTCTTGGGAGTGCAAAGTAGTGTTCCTTTAGATTTGACTTGTATTTGAAGAAATTTCCACATACTGTGCAGAGATGGGATCTATCTTGCAAGTGCAATGCTTGGTGAACAATCAAATTGTACTTGTAATATGTTTTCTTTTGGGTAATTCCCCGGCGTCACAAAGCTAATAGCTTTGTGACGCCGGGGAATTACCCAAAAGAAAACATATTACATACAGGACATGGCGAAAGCTTAAAATCAAGAAATTGTACTTGGTTTTGAAAGACTTTCCACACATTGCACAATGGTGTGGGCATTCCCCCATATGTGAAGTTTTATGTTTCAAAAACAGTGATTCATCTTTGAAGCAGTTTCCACACTTTGTACAATGAAATGGCATCTCATCTAAGTAAGAAACAATGTGATCAGATTTACAATTGAATATTTTGCCACATATGTTCAATTGATTCTGTCTCTCTTGTGCACAAAATGCCATGTGACTTATAGGATCTGTACTTATGCACCTTACCACAGCAGCAGCAAAGATGTGGTCTCCATTCTGAGTGTGCAGCAAGGTGTTGTTTTAAACTGGATTTACAACTAAGACTTCCCACACGTCATGCAATGGTGAGGCCATTTCTCATATGTGCCTGAAAAGATATGATCTGTCTGAAGGTTTTGCCACATACAGAACAACAATACCCCCCTTGTCCTGTGAATGCAATGTCAGATGACTCTTCAACTCATTTTCTGTATGGAAGCCTCTGCAGTAGACAGTGCAAGTACGCTGGAGTATAGATTTATTACTGCTTGGCACCTGTAAAGGACTGGGAACGATACATTCTTTAATATTCTCCTCTGCATTGGGTTCAAGTAACATATCCTTTTTAGTTTTCTATGGCACTGCATCATCTGCTGCTACACATCACAATGCCCTTGTTCATCTGAATTAGACAAAAGAGAAGTGTTATCTGCTTCATGACATAAGGGCTGAAAATATAAACCACACGGACTGTCAAAGCTACATCAAGATAATGTCATGCATGATTTGAAATCCTTAAAGCACTGAATAAAATTTCATACATGTGTGACATGTCTAGTGCAGTGAATGGGAATTATCTTGAAGGGGAATCTTATGTTTATTGGACCGTGCATCATATTGATAGTTGAATAAAGAGAGACCAACTTGATGTCACTTGCTTTATTATTTCCTTATTTACTGCTCAACATGTTTCGGATGTTAATACATCCATCCTCAGGAGCTTGCGACTTATTTGATGTGTTATTACATGGGTTGTATTGTTCTGGCTCGATGTGTGTTGGTGTTACATTGTTGTATGGCTTCAGCCTGCATCCGGATACCACACCATCCCAGCCAAACCACAACGTAACACCAACACACATCGAGCCAGAACAATACAACCCATGTAATAACTCATCAAATAAGTCGCAAGCTCCTGAGGATGGATGTATTAACATCTGAAACATGCTGAGCAGTAAATAAGGAAATAATAAAGCAAGTGACATCAAGTTGGTCTCTCTTTATTCAATTATCTTGAAGGGGGTTGGGGAATTCATTTCAACCAAGTTTATATAATGGGTCAACAAGAGGGATGTGCAAACAATTTAAAATTCAAACTGTCTACAGACTTTAAGATACGTTGGTTGAAGTCCGAATTTTCAAATTTTGTCATCAAAATGTAAATGTAGTGCAAAAATAATTAATTATGTGTAGCCATTAGTGTGCCTGTTTTCAGTTTGCTGAACAACTAACTGCTCCTAATCATGCAGCTAGCATAAATTTTGATGAAGGCTGCCCTCTTGTACTGGGAAAGTACTCTGTTTGCATATAAACAGTGGGGTGAAACATGACATAAGAAATATTAATCAAACTAAAACTGAGAAAATGTTTTCATCCAAAATCAAAGAAATCACCCAAGTGTACATATTCTGTTCTGTGCCTATAAAATAAAAATTTAATTCTAATCATGCCATGACAATTGAAAATTTGAATGTTTCTGACTTAAAAATAATCGGGACTATGAAGAAACATGCAAAGATCTTAAAACAGCCAACCACTGACTCCAGATTAGAATCTGGGGCCTCATCTCCTAAATACAACCAAGGCTTCTATCCACTAAAAGACAATAATATATATGCTTCATTTAGAAACCAACTGGCTCGTACTATAGGCTGTAAAGATAAAACATATACTCTTAAGATTTGTAAGTTAATACCAAAAAGACACAGTACTGTCATTAGTTTTACTTACTTGATATAATTGTTAACTGCAATTGGGTTGACACCCGCTGGCAGTAGTACAGTACACATTTACACACAAACAATACATAGAACAACACAATTAACTGTCTACCATACTACCAATGTAGAATACAGCCAATTGTTACTTACTTGTTTATACTCAGACTTTTCAAGTGACAAGATCTGATTACTGAATGTGGCTGAGTCTGAATCATCTCCACATAAGAATAGTTCTTCTTTTAACACAACCTGCAAAATACATATGGGTTATGATGATTTACATTAACGAGGTGAATGAACTGATTATGTACTATTCACATTATGAAACCCAGTGTAAGAATGTGATGATGAAGATGAAATCATCAATAACCCTTCTAACTATCAAAGAACAGACAATTCATATACAGCCTATCACTTATGTGACTGAAAATATTATGACTCGGCAGACATGAATTTAAACAATATTAATAAAAAATTGGCATATTTAAGTTTAGTGAACTACTTTCATGCAAGAATATACAAAACATTACACAGAAATGCTTATAATAATGCCACAATATAAGACACAAAACAACAAATTATAAGTATAATTGTTCTTCATTATACAGGGTGTTTCAAAAAGAGCTTTACAACTTTGAAAGCGTATAGAAATTTATACAGAGGACATACACAACGTTTTGAACTGTCAAAATGTAGCAAAACACACCGAGTTTTACCTCG
>Ga0131853_10011744_pt1 | contig 16045 bp, 25 predicted proteins | sample TergutLab28metaG_FD_92764 | JGI IMG/M metagenome (GOLD analysis project Ga0131853, IMG submission 92764) | Labiotermes labralis P1 segment gut microbial communities from Petit-Saut dam, French Guiana - Lab288 P1 (version 2) (version 2) | ecosystem: Host-associated > Arthropoda: Insects >...
AAGGATACGACATTGCGGGCGTATGTGGACAGTATTAACGTCATTCGTCGGCTTGAATGGATCGAGCCGTAACTATTTTTATGAAGGGGTTGAAAAAATGAATTTTGATGTAAATCGCTTAGCCATGCTTGAGGCGGTAAAAAACGTAGACAAAGTTGCGCCGTCTAATTCCCCCGTTGAACTTTTGAAGGGAATTTTAATTGAAAGCAACGAAGACACAGGCGAAGTATATTTAACTGCAACCAATCACGAAGTAAGCATCCAGCAAAAAGTTATGGCCACTGTAACACAAAGCGGAGAAATGCTCATAAATTCACGCATACTGCTGGGTATGATGTCTAAAATGAACCAGGAATTTATATCTATTTCAGCGGACAAGCCACAGGTTCTTAAAGTAACCGGCGGCGAATGCAAATTTCATATTAACTGCCATTCGCCACAAAGCTATCCCAAACCGGTTATGCCATTCCCGGGCGAGTGTGTTTTCATAACAGGTATATGCTCTCTGGCCAAAAGGACAGTGTTTGCGGTATCCGACGATGATACCAAGCCAATTTTGCAATGCGTACAAGTACGACTAAAAAATAACGCCCTTCATGCAGCTGCTTCTGACAGTATGAGGATGATGCTTGTTAGGGATTCTGCTGAACAGGCAGAAGAAAAGGAATTTTTACTTCGCGGGCGCGCTTTGCAAATGCTGGCATCCATATCCAATGATTCGGATGTTTTTGAAGTTGGCGATATTGGAAAAGCAATAGCTTTTGTGCGCGGCGACATGATATTCACAATCAACAAGATAAACGAAGGCAGTTATATGAATACAGCTGCCTTGGTAGAAAATATCAAACCCGAATATGCCGCGGTCGCCGATATTGGCAAGATGAAAGAGGCATTGAGTATCGTATCTGTTGCGGCATCGGCAGGTATGGTAAGGCAACCCATAAATATTGTGTTTAGAGAGGGCGAAATTATTGTTCAGTGCAACAGCGATGTTAGCAATGCCCACTCCGTCGTACCTGCGAACGTAACAAAAAAAACGCCCGGTGCAGGGTTCTATTACGATGGTTTATCCCTATTAAAACTTTTTCAAATTTTAGGCGGAAAAGTTAAACTGGAAATTGACGCCAAAGGCTTTTTGGTAGTGAAAACCCGCAACGAGGCTTATTTTCAGTCGCCTGTACGTAAACCGATAAAAAAGAAAGATCCTGAAAAGCAAGAAAAAGAACGCGCCAAAGGCGCGAAGGACGTGAAAGAAACAACAGAAACAAAAGGAGCAGCATAATTCTCGCCCGACAATTGCGTGATTTTCGCATATTCGCTGGGCCATACAAAAATTAAAAATCTGAAGGAGAGTGTTTTTATGTTAAACAATGTTAATCTGATGGGTCGTCTAGCGGAAGAACCGACACTGAACTACACCACGGCAGACAATATCCCTGTACTAAACTTTGCCATTGCGGTTCAACGCAGAGTTGCCAAAGGCAAGGACAAAGTTGTTGACTTCTTCCGTGTGGTAGCATGGCAAAGCACGGCGGAATTTGTAGCAACCCATTTCAAGAAAGGCCAACCCATTTGTCTTGAAGGCTGCTTGCAACAGCGCTCTTGGCTTGATGAAGCCACACAAACCACGCGTTACGCGGTTGAAGTCGTTGCAGAATCAGTGCATTTCGCGGGCTTCTTAAAGGACAACGCCCAAACCGACGACGCAAATCAAAGCGCCGACTTTAATCCACTTGCGGGTGCGGCGTAATCAATACGAACAGCGGTAAAGGTCTGCCCCGAAAATTATTTTCGGGGCGGCCTTTATATAGTCCCCATCACACAAAAATAAACCCGGACGGTACAACTTAACCGCCCGGGTTTATTTTTGTGTAAAAACTAGAAAGGAGCTTGATCCATGAATGATGACATAGACTTGGGCAGCGCACCCGAAGAAGATTTTAACCCTTTCGCAGACGAAGAGGAGCTTGACGATGACGGCACGCTTGACAGCGTAGAAACCGCCGCGTCGAAGCCGGATGAATCTGAGCCTCCGCGAGCCCAGGCACCAAAACCAAGGCAAACTAAAGAACCACCTGTATCCGCCCCTGCGTCCGGCAATCCGCTTGAAAATGCCATTGCCGAAGCGGAAACCAAGGATGCCGAAAAAACCAAGCAAAGCCTTTTTGAAAAATTGCCGGTATTCGAGTTCGCGGGAGCTTCGGAAGACATTACCGATTCATCTATTACATTCGATGAATTACGTATTGCTAAAGCCGCCGACTTTCCCGAGTTAGATGACGGTAAGCGCGTAAGCTGGACTGTCGAATATGGCAAAATCACCAAATCCGTAACCGATGCCAAAGGCACGAGTATTTCTAAAATCAAAAGCGAAATTGAAGCATCCAAGGAATTTACCGATGCTCTTAAAAAATCGAAAGACAAAGACCCGGTTTGTAAAGTCAAGCCCCGTGTTACTGCTCAATCAAAAGGCTCGCCCTCTGCCAGCTACAAGGATGTTTTTACCCGCCTAGAAGATGTTGAAGCGGCAGGAAAAGTAATTTCCATTCTGCCCGCAAAAGATGGCAAGGTTTACGAAGTACGCAATAACCCACTTGGCAGGTTCATCACGCCTGTTGTTGGCTGTGAGCTGCTTTCCGATGTCAAAGCCGGGTTCACCCCGGCTTCTGGCATCCCATTAATCCCAATGAGTTTGATGCTACGGATTATTTCATTCTTTCGTTGCTTCATACATCAAGATGGGGATAATGAGGCCCTGGTTAATGTTTATTGGGACACACTCAATAAAGAATTTATTATAGACACCCCAGAGCAAATTGTCTCCAGAGTCTCCGTACACAGCAAAGAAAACCCAGATTACCAAAACGAACGCTTCATCCATTTCATGGATATACACAGCCACAATAAAATGAAGGCTTACTTTTCGGTCACAGATGATAAAGACGAAAAAGGCACAAGGCTTTACACCGTCATAGGCCGCCTGGACAGTTATTTCCCTGAAATAAAAACGCGCATTTCAAACGGCGGCAAGTTCCATGAAATTGACCCTGCCGAGGTTTTTGAGCATATTGCGTACCCTTTCCCGCCTGAATGGATGGATAAGGTAATGCTGCGATCTGCACATAAAGATGCTGATAATAACGATGGTATTTGCGAGTGCTTCGCCAATCAATATCCCTTTTGCAAAGGCAATGATGAAAATGGCCCTTGGTGTTTAAATAATAACAAAGATAGTGGGGATTAATTAATGAAATTCGCATTGAGTAAGCCGGTCAAAATAATCATGCTCGGAGCAGGCGGTACCGGCGGGCATGTTGCACCGCACTTGTACCGTCTGCTCCATACTCTTGACCGTTTCGTTGAAGTTCTTATTTGCGATGGTGACATAATTGAGGAAAAAAATCTTGTGCGTCAAAATTTCATTTCCGTAGACTTAGGAAAAAATAAAGCCAAAGTATTAGCGGAACGCTATGCTTCCGCTTTCGGCCTTGAGGCATCTTATATACCCGACTTTATTGAAGATGAAAAACGCTTAGCGGATTTAGTCAAACCCTATATTTATACAGCAGGCCCATACTCAGAGAGACGAGTTGAGGGGATTTCTATTCTGATAGGCTGTGTTGACAATAACCGTAGCCGCCAGCTATGCCATCAGGTTTTCAAAACTGCAAAAAATCTCGTCTATATTGACGCGGGAAACGGCGAGCACACCGGCCAAGTGGTCTGCGGCGTCAGGCGCGGTGGGAAAACATTTTATAAGCCTGTTGGCGACATCTACCCTGATGTACTATTGGAAACCGATAAATTTCCCACACAGTTAAGCTGCGCGGAAGCGGCTGTATCTGCTCCGCAGTCAATCGTTGCCAACATCATGGCGGGTACGGCTGTTGTGTCGTATCTTTATAACATTTTGGTGCTTGGTAATATCGAAACCCGAAGTGTAACCTTTTCCACCAAAACTGTTAATCTGAAACCTATTGTCACTCAAAAGCATAGAAGGTCGGTGAAAAATCATGCAGCTTAATTCTTTGGAACAAATTGAAACACCTTATGCCATAGCAAAGTTAGAAGAATCTGCCCGCATCATAAAGCAATCAATTAACGAATTGCCGACTTTACGCAGGCGTCTCGAAAAAAATGCGAACAACAAACCCAAAGCCCGTGAATTATACGGAGAAATACAAAATCAGCACAACAGGTTGCTGACTACGCTTGAAACCGCAGCCCTTTCTCTGCTGGAAGCCGAGCAAAATGATTTTGCCAACCATACAGTAAAACTCGGGCAGTCCCTTAAATCATTTAACCTTATGACACCGGATTATACTAAACTGTGTGCGGCATTGAATAATTACCTCTCTGGCTTACCATTGGATACACGGGGCGAAGAAGGCATCGCCGTTAATGGCCGCGCCACCGAAGCCCAAACCACTAATGCCCGTATAGTCGGTCGTCTGATGAACAATATCCGTATGGGTTATTATCCAACGAGTACGGATAATCTGGCGCATATTCTCTGCGGAATGGATTTGCCGGAGGGCGTGAAGTTTAATCTGCTTGATCCGTGCTGCGGTTGCGGGCTTGCCCTGCGTTTTTTAGCGGAAGGTGTCAAGGATAACGGAAACGAATGTAGGACCTATGGCATTGAATTAGACAACCGGCGCGCAGAAGAAGCGTTGACACGAATTGACCGTGTAGGGTTCGGGTCGTTTTATCACAGCCGAATCAGCAACGAAGCGTTCCATGCTTTACTCCTTAATCCGCCATATCTATCGGTTATGACGGAAGGCGGCAATAATACCCGGAACGAGAAATTGTTTCTTGTGGATAGCTTGTACAATCTTATGATGGGCGGTCTGCTCATCTATATCATCCCATATTATCGCTTGACGGCAGACATTGCTCGTATTCTCTGTGATAATTTCAGCGATATTAGCGTATGGAAATTTACAAGCGGCGAGTTCAAAAAGTTTAGCCAAATTGCCATACTCGGCACAAGGCATAAAAAACGCGACGGTTCAGACCTTGCCCCAGCACTTGTATCTTCGGTGTTAGAGCATAGCAAGATGCCGGATTTATCCGAATTACCCGCCGGGCGTTATCAACTCCCGTCCACGGTCAAGGACGTGGCATTGTTCAAGGGTGCTGTGTTCAACGAAATTGAGTTGGCAGAACAATTACGTAATTCAAAAAGCCTCGCACGCCAATTTCAACGTAGTGGTTTGGATAGTAAAGAGAAAAGGCCACTATTGCCATTGAACCTCAGTCAAATTGGGCTGGTAGGCGGCAGTGGTTTGATAAACGGTTGGGTTGATTGCGACACTCCACATATTATAAAGGGGCGGATCGTAAAAGAAAAACGCGGTCACATTGAGGAAAACACCGATTATGGCAGTGAAGAAACGACTCTAACTTTAACGGAAACAATCAGCAACAAACTCATTTTTAATCTGCTAACGCCCAAAGGTTTCTTGTCGCTAACCGATTACAGCGGTGTCGGCTCAATTGCATAAAAAGTGACCCAAGTGTGAATGCATAAAATCACACTTGGGTCATTATGGTATAATGCAGTCATATACACGGAAAAATTAAATCAATGGAAACTTGAAAGGAGCCGATAGGATGAAAACCATTTACAATTTAAACGAACTTTCCTTACCGGCTAACCATATAAACACCCTACGCTTACTGTTCAGTAACATCAAGAGAAGTGGCCTTGATTTACAAAAAATAATTCTGTTCGGAAGTTGTGCGAGAGAAGAAGCCCTTCCGACCAGCGATTTAGATATTATCGTGGTTGGACCTACCGATGATGACAATAGGCTTCATTTTGCGTTCATGGATTGTGAGCCTGACCCATATTACAATGTACCAATAGAATCTCTTTACTACACAGCAGAATCATTTGATAATGGCGCGCTTCTACCGTTTAATGCACCGTGGTATGCTGTTAAGGAGGGAATTACTTTTGATGACGCATTATTCAGACGCGCTTGAATGGATGGATTTAGCAGATATTGCTTTATCAAAAGAAATGTTCCGAAAGTCAGTATACATCAATCAATCAAAATAATTAAAATATCCCACAAACAATAACAAAGTCATAAAGAATTAAGGCATCGGTTTTTCCGGTGTCTTTTTTATTGGTCTGCATTAATTCATACAGGAGGTTGAAAATTAGTGAGAATTATAGCCACCACTTTTGCGGAAAACGCGCTCTTAACTGAGTTGTCAGAGCATTTAAGCACAAAAGGAATTGCCCCATCGCTAATAAACTATGAGGATGGATTCGGGGCAACTGTTTGGTCTATATATGATCTTGATGAAATCCCTGCCGCACGCGATTGGCCGCACGAAAAAAGACTCCACTTCATGGAAATGTACGGTACTAAAATCGGCGGCGCTACAGAAGATGCATGGGTAAAAATGAGTTCCTATGTAGATGAATACATTGAAAATAAAGGCAAAGGAATGATATACGCTGAATAACCAAACAACACAAGCAATCAATGGCGAAATTCGGCGCGGCGACAGTGTTATCGCAGCAGGAAATAATGATTATGCCTATCTTGTAGGTGAAGTCATAGAAGTTTTGAAACATGGCACGCCCGAACATGCGGCTGAAACAGACAACGAAACCGATTCAGTTCACGTTAATTTCAAAGCCTTCCGCTACCCACCCTGGCAAACAGTTAGTATTGGAGAGTATTTTAATGCTTTACATGATTCAGCAGAACCCGTCGCTTATGAGGATCTCGCGCTTGATGATGTAATCATGGCTCCTAATATGCTGATTCGCATTACAGACCTGAGCGATGAAAAAATTAACGAACTCGTTTGCGATTATGATGAAGCAGAATCTTTTTGCGACGATATTACCAGCAGTAGTGAATCTGCAAAATAAAGCATCTTAGCATAACCACTAAAAAATTTGAAGGAGAGGATTATGGCAAATCCATGTTCATGTCGTTATGCGTTTTACGCTGACAATGAAAGTAAAAGCGAACTTTTACGCTTATACAATAAACTTTCGGCCATTATGAAACCGGCTTCGGTAGTTAAAAGTTCTGATGACCCAAGCTGGCTTGGTAATGTTGCCATCGCACACGATCTTAATATGGAAGTGATTCCGTGCCGGGGCTCTATAGAGGATTTGGGCGATTATGAACCAAGCAGCGACTTTTTCACATTGGAGTGCGAAACGGCGTGGGCCCCTATGGATAAATTATGGGAAACGGTTGTCGCGCAGTACAAAGGCATTGCATTTGTATATATTGCGGAAGAGCCAGGATCGGATATTTACACCAACACGGATGTTGATGGGAGGTTTTTTCCAGATAGGTACTTGCTTGAAATTTGGGGCGATATCTCCATTCCCGAAGATTGGTATGCCGGACAACAAAAACCTGACTGCTTAGATATCAGGGAATATTTCAGCAACCTTGATAGCTTCATGGAATACTGCGCTAATTTCACAAGCGAAAAATTCAACACATTTGAAGAATGGCAATACTACTTCTCCCGTGTTTTTGAAAGAGTGGGCAATGTCATTGTGGGTGTTCACGAATTTACGCCTAATTAAGGGAGGTAAACCGCGATGCGAAAACCTGGCGAGCGAACGATTAAACGAATCGTGAAACGAATTAAGGATATTATTGATGTCCATGCATATTTACAAGTGGACAAAAATGGTTATTACCACGACGAACTCTATGCCGATTACCGCGACAAATTTGAAGAACGCACAATAGTAGAAATGTTCAAAGCCCAAAATCCACGCGAGAAGTTTTATGAATCGCTGGATTTTTTTGATTACGAGTGTGATTGCCGTGATGAGCTTATCAAAATGATTAAAGAGCATTTTAACGACAACGGCATAGCGCTCAATTTCGATAAATACGAAGATTACATTCGTGATTGGGTTAATGAGAATATCTACTACACCTACCCATACGACCATTATCTTAAACAAGATGTTTACATCGACATCATTGTAGACACAGGGGACGCAAACTACGACTACACGAAAAATGAGTTGTTTGGTTGCAAATATTCCGATAAAGGGCTTAGCGACAAAGAAGAGTCTGCTTTGGTATGGCTAATGCAGCAACAAGGTTACGGAATGGATGCCATTACGGACTTCGTTGAAAATAAGAACATGCAGGGAAGCACGTTGCTTGAAAGTATATACCAAGAATGCATTAACACCACAACCTGCATGAATGCATTAGCATTTTTCGTAAAGATAACGCTTCGTGAAGCCTTTGATTTACACGATTATGTAAATAATATCCGACTAACGGAAAACGGGTATGAAAAAATATCCGATGACCCAGGTGAACCGTGTGAAATTACCTTAACCAAGGATACGGCCTGCGGATTATATGACACATGGAACGGCGCAGGTTCAGTGTTGGATATTAAACTTGAAAAAGATGTTGTGCTGCCCATGAAATACATCGACAGTGCGTTGCCTGATGGCAGTCGCGGGTGCAGCATTACAAGCATTTACGGTATGAGCGGTTCATTTTGGACGGACAATAGCTTAACCATCGCCCCTCAAAAAACGGCCGCATAAAATTTCAACGAGCAGGAGCGGGATACATCATGGAAATTTTTTCAATTGATTTGGGTTTTGCAATGAAGATGGTTTCTTTGATGAGTATGCGGCAACAAAAGCATTTGTTTCTGATTATCAAGTTGATTATTGGAGGGTTGTTATGCTTACGATAAGCGTAGAGCAGCTACGGGATGCGATCACCGCGGCGCCGGTTTATAAGCAGCCCATGCTGAACACAGGAGCGCAGTACATTTACGACAAATTGCTGGGATATCATAAAACAGGTATTCCGCCTAAGTTATCGGAGATAAACTTTGAAGCGTTCGATATAGACGATGTTGATGGTTTTTTGACTTTCAATACAAATATGGGCCGTCTTACTTATGAAGCTGGGCAAATAGCGCAATCATTTAACAACATTGAACCGGCAGTGGTTGCTGGCATATTTGTTTAAAGGGGGGATTCTGTGGATATAGATGGTTTAGACGAAATCACTTTTATGATTTATGTTGCAAAAAAACTTTATGATATGGGGAAATACGACCTTGTGGTTAAAAGCATTTTCGATGAGCTTGAGTACGATAATTATTATCAAGGTATGTATAACTTAATCGACAATACTTTTGAATATTCAAGCAGTCGTTACGACGAAAACAAAGTTTGTGAAATTCATGTCTTGTCCGACCCTGTGATTGTGGATTTCTATACTCTCGCCGGTAAGTATGGGAGGATTAACGGAATCCCCGATAATGAAAACCCATATATCAAAAAAGCAAGAGAGAAGGCCGACACATCCTTTAACATCAGCCATTGCATGGATTGGATTCTGATGGGCCACACAGAACCAACGCGCAAATACCACAGCAGAATCGGTATAATCATCAGCCATGAATGTGGTTGCTGTGATATAGGTGTTGTCGCGCTTAGGCTTATCGAAATTCACACATGGTTTAAGGACCAGTGCGGCGAATTACGGGATAAGATAGCAACATTCAAGCCACAAGCAAAGCAGTTAAAGCAAAGTACCCGCAAGGAAAGGCAGGCGACAGCGGCATGAGCGAGTTAATCATACGAATCAAAGAAGGCAACATTACCGTTGAGGAGTGCAAGAATGGCATAACATCATTCAAGCCGATAACCCCGGATTCTCTGTTGGCCTGTATTAACCACAGTATACTTCGAGGCTCAATTAGCAGCGGATTATTACCTCGAAACTGCCTTTCATTTACCAGCGGCGACAATGGAGTTCGTGAGGTCGTCATTATGCATCCCGAAAACCGCGCCGACATCAAATATTTTGAAACGGAATATAAAAATTTTCCGATAATGCGTTGCGTTTTCGGATTTAATGTCAGCAACGAGGGGCGGATAAGTGGTTGTAGATTAGGCGTTATAGCAGACGAACGGCCGCGCCCTACTACGCCTATGTTTGTTTATCCTTTTGGAAATGTAAACGGATTTAGCCTCTGCATCGGAAATAACCCATTACCTCATGTAAAAAGTTTTCACACAATGGAAAGTTTAACATACCACTTGCTGTCATTGCCGCATAACAACCACAATTTCACTTCGCAAAACAATAAACTCGGATTTGAACAACGGGCCCTCCTGGAGTTTATGAAAGGCAGGCCCCCCGAAGCGTATTACTCCGATGTTTTGATTCCATGTGTGTCCACATTGGAGGATTTTATCGCAGGGAGGCATATGCAATAAGGAGGGCAAAACAAGATAAGGAGTGTGATTTTTTATGAATGAAGAAGCACTTACTAATATGAAAGAATTGCGTGCTTTAGAAAATAAGTACGGCTATATTCCGTTCTGCATGGCTCTCACACATCTTTTTGACAAAGGGTATGGCAATTTTAACGAAAAATTTGTGGAAGAAGGGTTTAAAGCAATATTGGCAGAGGAAGAAGCTGACAAGAAAAACGGCACAAGGTCTTTTGTATCACCTGATTTAAAACGTGGGATATTGCGCTGTTGCGCGGAACTTGCAAAATACAGCATTTTAACTTTATTCGCTTACATTAAAGAACACATTACGGTTGACCTTTAATCTGAAACCTATGTGAACACAGCCTCATATACTTTGAGGTTTTTTTGTGTGCAAAAAAAATCAAAGGAGATGAAGTTTATGCGTCCAAAAAGACAACTTTCGGGGGCGGCATTAACAGCCAAACGGATAAAAAAACGGCTTTCGGCTTTGTACCCCAACATGAAATTCAGCGTAACAAGCGATACATTTTCTATGGGCAACAGCGTTGACATCCGCTGGACGGACGGGCCGCTGATGGAATCTGTCAACGCGATAACCAAGCAATATCAGTATGGCAGTTTTGACGGTCAGCAGGACATGTACAACTACGAGGACATTGACGAGTCTTTGGGTTGCGAAGGTGCAAAATATGTTATGTGTCATCGCGATATGTCCGCCGCATACAAAGCAATGATTGTCGCTAAAGCAGAAGAATATTACGGATATTTAAACCCCAACGATCACAGCTATTATCGGCGGCTTGCGGAAGTTGAACAGAAATTCTTCCTGTACCCGGAAGCCGAAGTTCAGCCGCCCTCTACTACCAACCTGGGTAATTCAATTATTTCCGGTTTGGAAATCAACATCATCAAAGACGTTGACACCCGCGACCAAAGCGAAATTTATGTCGTAAAAATCATAACCAATGTTAAGGATTTTAAGTCTCTACGGAATGAAATGGATGCCTTTGGCGGGTACTATTCCCGATTTAAAAGGGGTTTCATTTTCAAAGAAGACCCGACAGAAAAACTCACAGGCAGCGCAGTGGGTGAATGTGCATGATGGCCGGTAATATTGCATTAACAAAAAACATCACCATAACTGCCGTAGTAGACGCACCGGATGTTTCGCTTGCGGAGGATGAAGAGGCAGGGGAACTGCTCTTACACTTCTACCGCGCACTGGGGTGGAATCGTGATGATTGTTTAGACCCATGTAAAATTCGTACCACGCAAGAAGTGTATAACAGTCTGCTTAACCGAATGCACGAGAGATGCCCCGATATGGTGAGCGTCGGGATGTTCATGGTAAGCAAAGGCCCCGGTGTTGATAACGACATTCCGCCGGGTAAAGTGCGTTTGCTGGAGGGGTGGACTACTCCTGACCAACAAGAAGCGCTTCTGGCGTAAGGGGGCTTGATTTCGTATGGTAAAAACACTAAACGGCATAATCAAAAAACTGGGTGCGACAGGATTTATGCGGTATGCCCACGATTATGGGAACGAACGGGTATCGCCGGACGGCATAGTTGATGATGCTGTACATATCCTTGAATCGTATCAGCATGACAAGGATTTAATACGGCATTTCAATGCTTTCGAGGCGGATATGTACGATGAATACAACAATGACGGCTATGTGCCGTTCCACAAAACAGAAGCATTTAAGGACCAATGCGCTAAGTTAAGGGCGCAAGGCTTGTTTGCGACTGATTTTTGCTAAGTAATACAGATGTTTTAGAAATAAAACTTTGAACTCATAAAGTGAGAGGAGCAACACACATGAATCAAGACGCTGTTATGCAGCTGGGGGATGCGTTCCCCTTTGAAGAAATAAAGACCATGTTACAAGTCACGAGCGGCGATAAAAAAACAGGTATGGCCGTGTTTTATTTAGACAGCCGCACCATCCAGAACCGATTGGATGAAGCCGTTGGGCAATTCAATTGGAAAAACCAATTCATCGTATGGCATGAAATCGAGAACAACGAAACCAAAAAAATCCAGAAATCTCAAATCTGCGGAATTGCTATCCTCAACACCGAACGCAATGAATGGGTGGGGAAATTCGACGGCGCCGAGTGCAGCAACATTGAGCCTATCAAGGGTGGTTTGTCAGACAGCTTCAAACGCGCCGCTTGCGCATGGGGCATCGGACGCTATCTGTATGAAATTGACGGAGTATGGGTTGATATTGAGCCAAGCGGAAAAAGCTACCGCATCAAAAACAATCAACAAACCAAGCTCCGTACCGCATACGAGGCCGCCGTTAATAAAATCTTCGGCACCAGTACAACGCCGAAACCTTCCGCCGGCAGCGCCGAAAACCGAGCCGCGGCATCAGCAGCACAAAATCTACCTGCTAACAATCAACAGCAAGCAGCATCACCCGTACCACAACCCGCCGCCGGCAACGAACACGAAAAACCGGCCACAGGCAAGGTAGTCGAGTTCAAAGTCCAAAGCATTAAACCTGCCGGCGAGGGCAGTAAACTACTTGAACTTCATGGTAACGACGGTAAAATTACGTCAGTCTACATCAAGCCCGGCGAAGATGGCATTTCCGTTGGCACTCAATTGCGGAATGTCAAAATTGAGACGAAATCAAACAGTTATGGCAAATACAATTTGTTGAGCCACTTCGAGGTTGCGGCGTAAAGGGGGGCGTATATGAGTGTTCCAACAGAAGTAATATTCGTGGAAAGCAACATATACTCCGGCAAAGAACGATTCATTAACTCCGGCGGCGAATGTTTTGTAATGGAGCGTAGTAAGCGTGTTCCGACAACGGCTTTAATTTTTCGTCCGTGCAATAGGCTGAATCCTTATATTATCGCGGTTGGACATAAACCTGGAGACACGAATTGGGATTCCGGCAAATACTACGGTTCATTATTCAATGCGGTAAAGGATTTTGAATCATGGGACAAAGTTGACGATGATGCAGACAAATAAACTATTGTGATATGAGGGCTGAGTTCATAAATCCCTGATGGATTTTATGACTCAGCCCTCTTTTATTTGTCAAAACAAGGGAGACACACGATGAAACGATGGATTATCGAAAAGCCGGAGGGTATTTTCAAGCTATATTATAAAGACTTGGCAACTGCCAATGAGCGGAACCCAACAGCCATCAGCATTAAAGAATGTACCGATTACGGCTACTTGGAACATGTGGAGAAAATAAAAACCTCGGCCACAGAAACTTTGCTCAATTATAAAGGAAAATTGGTTTATAAAGTTCCTCATAATTCCGCACATGTTTTGGTGCAGTTATGGTACGACATGATAGACGGCAAACCATTTTATTACGATAGTCTGCAATTTCAAAACCACGATGTCATATGGGTTATGCCCGTTATATGGGAAGTGAGTACCCCGCAGGAATTTTGCAAACGCTTCCTGGATGATGCCCCCGTGGATTTGCCAATTGAAGTAATCAGTATGCGCGAATTGAAATCTTTGAAGCCGATCAAGTTCTGGTTCAAAAACTTCCGCGCTTATTACCGGGACGCAAACGGATATTTTTACTTTGCACATAAACGTGATTTACCCGGCAAAAAAGCGCGCGAAGAGTATATAAAATTCAAGGGTAATGATAATGCGGTTTTGGCCTGTATGTTGTTGCGCGGTCAGCCTGAACATAAAAGGTGGTATTCCTCCGAGAGCGAATTTTTGGACGAGTACAGAAAATTCCAAGCGAATACGCCAGCTTCGCATGGCTCTACCTCTTATGAAATAAAAGCGCGAGGCTTCAAAAAAATATCGCCGGAAGACAGAAAAATTCTATTTAGGCTTCCGTATTTCCGGCTTGATACTGAATTGAAGTACGAAAAATGCACATTTCATATCGCTCAAAAATGGTGCGCGCTGATGGAAGATCACAATCAATTTGGCGATGAGCCCCGTTTTTTGAACGCAGAATGGGTTGAGGATTTAATAAAACGCTGGATAAGTCACAATACAAACGCCCCCGCGGAAAATAATGGGGGCGTTTTTGATTCCAAACCGGAGCACATACCGAAAATGAAGGGAGATATATTATGAAAGAAGATGCAAAAGTAACAGCAACGCTCAATGTACCACCGGGAGAGTCATGTCTTTACTTTGACGAAAACGGCAATCGCAGCGCGCATTGTGCATGGATGTTAATCCATAAAGGATCAGGGCAAAAATGGTGCCGAATTTTCAACGATGCGAAAATTGAAAGCATGATGAAATGTGCTGCTTGCCGCAAGGAGGTGATGTCAACATGAAAAGGGAATGGGAAATAGGTGATATCGCCAAATTAAAGAATCCTTCGCATTACAAAGGCTATCGTCATGTTGAAATTGTTGGTCTCGACGGGCTTAAACTGGTTGTCGAAACTCGCTCTGGCTGGCAGCTCACGATTTTTGAAGATGAGTTAGAAGATTAACTTAGAAGGAGAAACCCTATGGGATGGCTATTTTACAACTCCGTCCATTTGAAACCAAATGGTCAAGTCGATAGAAAGAAAGAAATTGAAAGTGGGTTTAATGAAGGGTACACCGTTATAAAATCCGCAATGGTCGGCTCCGTTTATTATGGTGCAATCAGAAAAGATAGAACGAACGAAGTGATCGGCTACGTATGCTTAACATCCTCAGACAAAAAAGGTGGATTTAACTTCGGTTATAAGAGCATGAATGAAACCCGCGGCCCAAATGAAAAAAAATGTCCGTTGTCGATTCTGAACCTGCTTACTCCCACCGATGATGAATGGGCAAATGAATGGCGTAACCAATGCCGGGCATATCACGAGCAGCAAAAATCACCAACATCGTTCACAAATCTGCCCATTGGAACAAAGGTAATATGGACGGTGCCGCATGACCACTTCACAGGCGGAAACAAGGGCGACAAAATTGAACTAACGAAAGCTAAGCACGGCAGAGGTCATGCGTATTGGTATTGCAGCAGAGGAAATTGGAGGACTAAACCAATAAACGTGAACATGGACGACTGCGTGCTCGTTGCTTGAGGAGGCGTCTATGGCACGGAAAGCAACTCCATATTCGGCTGGGGACTCAATCACCACCAACACCGATGGAATTAGCATTAAAGGACATATCGGCACATGGTATGTAATTGACGAAACTTTCCACAATGGCAAAGCGATATTTTTACTTGAACATGAAGAACATGGCGACGAGGTGCCCGGCATCGCGGTTGATGTTAAATGCAATATCGTGTGCGAAGATATTTATGATGATTTCCCAAAATGCTTGGATTACTAACAAACACTAAAAACAATGAGAGGCCGTAGGTATTTTTATGAAAAAGAAAGCCCAACCACCACCGCCTAACCCACCATACCCTAAGTGCATAGGCTGTGAATTTTATTGGTTCAGCGGCAGGTTCGGAAGTGTGGTGTTTCTTGATGGTGTGGACAGTCATGGCCGTGAAATTGAGGTGAGGGTAAAGTGCAAACAAAATACACATTATTGCCGGCACCCCAAAGCTCAACTTTACGAAATTCCATCAGAGCGCCGTTGGTTTTGCTTGTCACCAAAGCGAGAGTAATAAAGTTAAACAAAAATTCTTAATGCAAAAGGAGAGATTAGTAAAACAATGAGCATGTCAAGCAATCAAACAGAAACACGCCCATACATCTTCAACCTTGAAACCACTAAAATTGAACTCCACTTTGAGAAATCGGAGTTCGATAATTTGACGGATGACATGAAACGCGAATTAAAAAGTGCGTTC